>MDTG01050384.1_pt1 | contig 14440 bp, 10 predicted proteins | sample 811421 | NCBI WGS metagenome assembly MDTG01 (sample SAMN05326645, study PRJNA326480) | marine metagenome | isolation source: seawater | place: Pacific Ocean: South East | collected 2011
AAACGTATAGTTTGACGTATTAAAATCTCCATTTTGGTCAAATCTTTCCGTGTCAATTATTATAGTAGTTGAACCTGTACTTATATTGGTGTGAGTTGTGCCACACTCTGCACTAAAAGCTGATTGCAATGGCTTAGTAATGTGACCACTAGCATCCATAATCATGTGTGATGTAGTACCTAACGCAGAGCCTAGACCTATTGTTAAGCTATCAGAACTATCGTCTAGTCCTATGTGAAAGTCTTGAGCATTGCCATCAAACAATATCTTACTGTCTGATGCAGCACCCTCGCCCATCTCTATGTTTCTTACTTTTAATGTTGAGGTCATTATTTACTCTCCAATGCTACTATTCTCGCTTCTAATTCTTGTATGGTTTTAACGAGTAATGGTACAAGTTTACTGTGGTCTATGGACTGCATATAAGCATCACCTACTTTTGCATCTTTTGGATATGTACCCTCGTCTATGCCCTTTTGAGTCACAACCTCGTCTTTTGTACCCTTTGTTGCTTGTGGCACAACAGCATTTACTTCATGTGCAAGAAAGCCATCAGTATCTGCTTCAGACTTACTATCAACTTTCCAACTAAATCTCACAGGCTTTAACTGTTTTAGTCTTGTTGTTGCATCCCATGATGTCGTTACATTTTCTTTGAGTCTGTAGTCAGAAGAAGTATTAAAGTCCACACTACTAGAGTTAGCATCTATCCCACCAACAGCAGTATTACCCTGTCGTATAGATACAATTTCTCCAGCAGTTTGATTTCTGTTTAAGTACATTAAAACTTTTGCAGCACCTTGTAGTATAAACTCTCCATCTCCTTCAATAACACATTTTTCATCACTATTTGTGCTACTAATAGATGCTGATGCAGACCCTCCAAAAATAGTATTTCCACCACTATCAATGCTCATGCGTTGTGCATCATTGGTCATAAACTTTAAAGCATGATTTGTCTGCATACCAACAGTCGCATTGTCATCTCCCATGAATATGTCAAAGTTTACAGAATTAGGTGTATCTGTAAATCTTGCTCTAGGATTGTCACCAGACACATGAAATGTTGCTGTAGGAGATGCTGTGCCAATCCCCACATTACCACTTGCATCAACTCTCATTCGTTCTGTGTTAGCAGTCTTTACCTTAACTACATCATTAGTAGATAAATCTAATCCGCTATCTTGGTCACCACTTTGATTGACTACTGTATCAACTTCTATTTTGCTAACCATGTCTTACTCCTAACTCGGTTTTGTTGGGAAAGTTACTGAGGACATATCAAGCAACATTGCAGGTCCAGTATTTATAACTTTAGGTTTTGCCGTTTTTGTCAAATCTCTCAATGATTGTCTGTATGTTTTCCAATCAGCTTGTTTGCTATCAGAAAAAGGACTATCTGGCATAACTGTCCAATCACTATCTTCTAACATTTTATTTCTTGTTTCTCTAAGCTTTTGCATCTCTGTTGTCATATTATTTATCCTATTAAAAATCCCTCAAAGCATGGGTCATAAGCATCAGTTGCATCAGCGTAAGCAAACTCACTTCCTATGATAACTCTAACATTGTCACTAGCAGATAATTGAATAAGGGAGGTCATGCTTAAACTTATATAAAAGTTACCCCCTGCTTGTTCATGTAATTCCCTTGTTCCTGGGACTATGTTTGCATTAGCCGTTCCGTTCTTATAAAAGTCAGCATATACAGTATCACCCGCATTATTTTTTCCCCCAGTATCATTTGTTGCACCTAACATTCTAAACATAAATTGATAAATACCTGCTACTGGAGCAGTAAATAGTCCGTCTGAGGTATTGTAATTTCCACCTATATCAAAGTCCTCATTGTTAAATACTAAAGTTCCTTGAGTACCTGTAGAATTACTTGATGGACCATCTAATCTTGCTCTAAACGCTGGTCTAGCTGGAGTTAATACTCTACCACTACTATCTATAGTCATTCCAGTAGTGTTATTGGTATGCGATATTGTTTCTACTTGTAGCTTACTCATACTATCACCCATATCCCAGATACAGTTACAGTAGCACTAGCTCCAATCGTAATTGGTCCAGCATTTACGGCTGTATTCGTTGCATCTATTGTTAGTGAAGTAGCTACTGTGTTTTCTACTTGCCTTATAACTGGCTCATACGAAGTAGCAGTTGCATCTTTCCCTATTGAATGTTGGCTCATGCTGTTATCTCCATAATAGACATTGTGACGGAGAGCTTGTCAGCTACAGAGCAATCAATCTGTATCTTATCTGTAGTCTCCAAAACAATCTTTGCTCCCATTAGGACACTTGTGCTTTGACCAACTGCGATGGGAATATCATTAGCTAAGAATGTCGTTGTGTTGGTAGCTGTTCGACCACCTCCACTTGTATCACTTACAAGTTTAACGTCAGCAGTTACTTGTGCCGTGTGTACGTTACACAATACCAGACCTAATACGATTGTCGTCGTACTCCCTGGTGTAGTGTAGAGATCCTCTGGTGTACCAGCTGATGCCGGCATGACATCATGCGATACGACCTTGAAAGTATTTGCCATATTTTATCCTCCTAATGCAATGGACATAGCTATTGGATCGTCGAGCGTACAAGCAATCGTTACTGTATCTGTTGATCCACCGGTTGTTGTAATGTTGGTTCCAGCTGCTATCGTAACTGTGTTACCATTCGTAATTGTCTGGCTCGATCCAGACGTTCCAGCCAAAGTAAAGCTGGTCATATCGGAGTCAGCACCAGATTGGACAAACTGAACACCAACACCATCTTCATTAGAAAATGATCCGTTACTAACAACGTGTGTTACGGCAACTTTATTATATCCAGAAGCATCAGTAACCGCACCGCTTACCTTAAATAAAGCATAGGTTCCGGTTGTTCCCTCTTTCGTTATTTGAACATATCCTTTAGCAACTGTGTTTGTTACATCATCCCAGCTTTGAACAAATGTTGATATATCCGCACCAGCATCATCAGCATCATCGACGTACAAAACCGAAACACTTGAAAGAGTTCCATGATTAAACGCGATCTTTCCGGCTCCTGGATCCGCATCACTCGTCGAACTGTTCCAGGTCATTCCAAGACCAGACGTTCCAGCTGTAGATCCTGTCGCGCCTGTGGCTCCTGTGTCACCTTTCAAGCCTGTCATCGTAAAATGAACAGATAATCTATCCGCTGCACTAAATGTATTGCTTGAGGATAAATGCGCCACCGCTAATTTTACATATCCCGAAGCATCCGTACTCGCGCCGGTTATCTTAAATCGTGCATACGTCGTAGGATCATCACGATCCACAATGTGAACAAATCCTCTTATGGTACTTGTGCTATCATCCCATGCCAGCAAATCTGTAGAAATATCAACACCATTAGCATCTGAGTCATCTATATATATTGCTGTAGCAGAGGCATAGGTTCCATTGTTTAACCTTAATTCTCCAGCGCCAGGATCCGCATCACTCGTCGAGTTATCAAACGAATAGAGATAACCAGGTGCAGCACCATCATTACCGGTCCTTGTAAACTGTATTGATAATTCGTCTGCCGCACTAAAGGTATTATTTGAAACAATGTGACTAACAGCTAGCTTGTTATATCCGCTTGCATCTGTAGCTGATCCGTTAATCTTGAATTTCGCATACGTCGTTTTGTCGTTGATATCAACAATATGCAGAACACCTCGATCGAGCGCCGTTGAGTCATCCCACGTTATCGTATCGGATTGTGTCGAAACTCCATGTTGATCCGCATCGTCTATATATATAGCCGTAACGCTTGAATATGTGCCGTGATTAAACGCGATCTCACCGGCTCCTGGATCAGTATCGCTTGTACCAGTATCAAACTTGTAGAAATAACCAGCTGATACTCCGTCCTCACCAGAGGCTGCAAACGAGATCCAGATCTTGTCATCCGCTGCAAACGTGCCGGATCCGTCAACATAAGTTAGATTAACTTTTGTGTAACCACTTGCATCAACCAATGCACTACTGATTTTAAATACATGCCAGGTATCAAGAACACCGGCTTTACTTAATCGAATACGTCCTCTGTTTGTCGGATTTGCTGATACATCATCCCATGATTGAACCCATGCGCTAACATCTGTGCCGTTATATTCCAGATCATCAACATAAAGAATAGTAGCGCTGGCGATTGTTGCGTGATTTAATCGTATAACTCCAGATCCAGGATCGCTGTCTGTTGTAGAGGTTGCAAACTTGAATAAGGCAGAATCCCCTCCAGCTGGCAGATAATCAGCAACAGTAGCTAAATCACCACTACTATCAAATCCCAGCGTTTTGCTTGCTCTAGTTGATGCGTTTTCCGTAAATTCACTTGATGTGATCGTGTTAGTACGACTTAGTTTTATTGATCGACCTAGTTCCTCGTCGTGCTGCTGCACCATTCTGACGATCTTATCCATGTTTGTTTCAAGCGTTTCCGCTGGAAATGGATCGTTAGCCACCAGGTTCATTGATTGCGTATTTGATAATTCAGATCTTATAACAACAGTTTCACCGGATGCCGGTCTGTAATCTGTGGAGGAATAATGAGCATCACTTGATGTTCCGGTATTATACTTAAATAAAACAGTACCACCGGTAGACACACCAGCACCGGTCACTATGTAATGCGTATCTTTTGTTTTTACAGTTTCCGTACCAGCGCTTGACCGGATAATAACTGTCAGATCTCCCTCTGCAAATATAGGAAAATCATAAGCAAAAGAATGAGTTGATCCATCTCCCGAATATGACTTCGAGATTGTTGTAGTGCTAATTGTCATATTTTTTACCTCGTTAGGTTCTCAAAATTGGGAGCACGTCTTGGCTCCATTCTCCCTGGTCGCCACCAATAGCTGTTGCCATATTCTGTTTTTTGCCTTTTTTCTAATCGTCGCCTTTTACTTCTTATTTTTGGATCCGTCATTTCTGACAACTGATCCCACACCAAGCGCTCCATTCCCAACCTTGAATACCAAAGAGATCCACCAGGCATATAGCGCTTAACAAAGTTTACTGTTTCAGCTGCCGCATTTGTGTCCTCTCCTTGTGCTAGCTGTAATAAGTTTCCTATTGTTAGTTTTCTAACATCATCAGCAAATCCTACAGCTGGTCCGGCAATCGCTGTACCCAATCCTTGACCAAATCTGTTTACATCCGAGAAAAGAAAATCTCCATACAACCCAAATCCACCAGATGCCATTAATGCTTGACCCCAAAACTTCGGATCGTCCATTGGTCTAGGATCCCGACCTTTCGCTAATTCTTTCATTTGCAAACCAAAGGCTGCTAATACTGTGCCGCCGATAATAAACTGTGCCAGGTATCCAGCTTTCTTATTATTCTTTAGCTGCATTGCGCCTCGCATCATGTGTGTATTCATAATCGTTACACCGAAATTTTTATACATCGCAAAGGATCGTAGGATCTCACCGCCAAATGTTCCAGGACTTGTACCACCGGTAAGAAACATTCTTGATCGTAAAGATCCGGTAGGAACCGCAAATTCTGTTTCCGTGTTTACCATTTCTAAGATCTTCGTGCCTAACCGCTGCGCCTCAAACTCATCTATATCTGTTCGATCTATAAGGTTTTGAACACTAAAAAACGTAGCACCGCTTTCATCTAGTAACTCGGTTTGCCGTATAACCTCCCAATCTCTTGAGGAAAAACCATATCTTTCAAGCGCTCCTTTTAATCCCTCATCCAGCTGGTCAAAGTTTTTACCAACATTATCAGCCAGGGTTCCTAGAAATTGCTGCCCAAATGCCCATCTTCCAGCTTGTGTCCAGGGAGATAAGAAAGAGGCACGCATAACAAAATCACTTATTCGCCTAGTGTACTCCGGACCACTAATCTCTCCAATATAACGCATCTGTGCAGAGGCTATCGTTGTCCAATGATCGGCAATTAATCCTAACCTGGTCGCTAGCTTACCGCGTTCCTTTGCGCCAAGAGGCTCCATATACTTCATTACTTGTCCAAGCGTTTTAACCTGGGGTAATCCATTAAACTTTCGCGCTAAACTCTGACTATTTAGATCTGTTACAGCTGTAAAGAACGTAGCGCCTAACTGAGCAGCCGTTAGGATATTTCGTAAACCAGACATGGTATTAGCAGCAATTCCGTTTATAGGCGCGTTAAGAGTTCCCATGTGCGCCCTATACAACTTGTCCATCTTATCGCCAGCTGCCCTGGCTTTATCTGCACCCTTTCCGGCTTCTGCTGCACGCGCATCAAGTGATGTTTTTATCGCATTCATCGTTGTTACCGGATTTGGACCGAGCACTTCCATCATGCCAATATCACGCGACATTGAGGAAATATGCGACATCATTGTATCGAAAGCGTTTACGTTGCCAAATTGCTCCTGGTATTCCATCCAAGCATCAGCATTTCTAAATTTAAGAAAACGATGATCTTGCCGGCGATTTGCCATCGATCGACCCTGGAGAACGGCTCCCTTTTTAACTTTATTAAATCCCTCCTGGGTTATTGTGGTGTAAACCTCGTTTAAAACTGCCTTTAATCGTACCTCATTAAATGCTAATCCGGTCTGTTCATCGATCATATTTTCTGTATCGAGCCGGCTATAGGTATAATCTACCCATTCACTCTTTGGCACTTTTCGGATCCGAATAGCATCATGGACTTGAGGCATTCCCCAATTTGCTAGTTTTTGTATAGCACCACCAGCTGCATTAAAGCGCTTTCTAAGCATATCGGTAACTTCTGACCAGGCTCTAGCAAACTCCCTTGCAGCAGTATCACCGGTATTTTCTCCGAATAACTCTCTTACCAGGTTCTTTTGTGTCGCCTTATTTTGCGTTTCTCCGAATATATTTCTCTTAAATGAGGCTAGGATCTCAGACATTCTACCATGTGCCAGGCTCCTAACAGCATCTGCTCTTTGCTCTACTGACGAAAACTTCTGATCTCTAACGTGACCAAGCAGATTAACAGCTGCATCATTCGGATCCAGATTACCAAACTGTGTTCGGTGTGTGTCCAGGATCCCCTCGATCTCGCGCCAGGTTCTTGCCTGGAGTAATTTCTTTCGTCTTGTTTCAAACTTTTGCCGGCGAATTGCATCTAAAGTATCGGCTGCCGCTCTTGCTGCTGCCGGTGCGTTTGCCATATTACCTCGATATTCGCCCTCCAGCTGGTCAAACATTGTATTAATTTCGGCAGCATCTTCCTCTCGAATAAGACCCTCGTTAACACCATCATTAATACATTCTCTAAAACCGGTCATTTAACACAATATCCCATTCGCTCAATCATCTTATTTTCATAATCAATTTCATCTTTAATCTGCCGCATTGTTTGATTGACGACAGTAACCTCATTGGTTGCATCGTCTATTCTTTGCCCGACCGGAATTTCTAGGTCTAATTCCGCCTCTGTGTTGACGTTTTGAGCGCTTTCATCTATACTTTTAGTAGGAGAACTACTAATGGCTAAATCATCTGTTTCGTTTTGTAATTGGGATTTCAGACCAGCGCTGCTGTCTGAAGAACCTCTAAAAGCTGTTGCCGTTGTTGAGCCTGGTGGATCCTGGGAGGAGGTCGATGCCCTTGACGTTTTCCACTCCGCTAGCCTTGTTGCAGACGAGGCTTCATTCAAATCAATGTTTGAGAGTACCTTTGGTCCACTATCAATACCGGATAACTTTCCCTCTGAGGCTTGAATATCCTTTTTCAAAGCATCCCTATAAAGAACCTTTTGTTCTTCATTTAACCTAGCTATTTCTGCTGGATCCTTTGCTGATCGAGCCTTTGTATAAAGTTCTGTACCCTTTCCAAACTTTGCTGCTTTAACCTCCGGTGTCCACATTTGGATCTCTGCAATAATGCCGTTTGGTGTCCTAACCAACAATTTTCTGTCCGAGTAACCCTCCGGATACACTTGCCAACCGGTATCGAGAACATCTGCAACCTTTGAAAATTCTTCCGATACCTTATTTGCTTGATCTAAACTCTTAACAATAAAACCACCTCTAGCAATATCCGTCATCTGCTGCGCTGTTTTGTATTTCTTACGGATCATCTTTTCAGCAGCGGTCGCTTTTTCTTTTAGACCAGGATTTTCAAATTTTACTCCTAATTCTGCTTCTAATCTTTTTCCGGTTCCAGCTAACCACTCTTGGGAGGCTGGTGCTAGTTCATAAATATCGTCAACTGTTTCTATTGGCTGCGCTAATTTTAATTTAGTTTCGGCAACCTCTGGCTCTAACCCCTCTCGTAAAGGCGGAAACATATCCGTTTCCATCTGATTCATCTGTTTTTGAGATCCTAATCCAGCTGGATTGTCGAAATCCTCTAAACTTTTTTCAACTGATCTTGTCGGTATTTCGCCGTTTTGCGGCGGAGCATCGATAGTGAGTCCTGGATCATGTAAGATTTCCCCATTGAAATCGCCTCGATCAACTGCTCCTCTGACAGAGTCGACAAAGCTCTCTGTAGCCTTGTTGTACTGTCCGTCGCTTTGTTTTGCGATCCTTGCGGCAGCTGTGAGATCGTCGCTGAGTTGTCCTCGTCTGTTGGCGAGCGTTTGGATAAGCTGGATTGCTTGTCCGTCTTTTTGGATTTTTTGCTCATTTGCGCTCCTTGCTAGCTGGTTTCCCTCGCTCTCAAATTTCGTTTGGTTTTTTACTATAGTATTAAATGCCGATTTATCACGTTGCAAAACCTTAACAGCATTATCTAAAATTTTTGCTCTTTCAAAATAGAGCGACTCTTCTTCCAAAGCATTACCAAATAAACTCTCCTGGTTAACTTTTTCTGTGCCGCTATCCATTACTTGCCGGATAATAGACTCTGCCTGGAGATCATTTTCCGGCTTTGCCTTTGCTAAAACATTCATAGCTGCGCGCTGCATCGTCGCATCTTCTGGAATCATCCGACCAACTAATGCCGTTTGTTGTGGAGAAACTAATCCATTAACAAACAAACCATAAGCCTCATTGTCATTAATCTTAACAATACTTCTGGCTTGTTTTACTAAGGCTGATCTTGGCGGTAATGTTTTAAATTTTTGCGGATCGCCTCTAAGTATTTTGACAGCATCGAGAACAGTACCGGTTCCCTCACCAATGTTTTTAACAGCTGCTCTCACCATTGCATTTTCGACAGAAATTCCGTCTTTTTCTCTCAACGTAATACCTAACAGAAATACATCTTGATTTGGATCTTTCTCTTTTATTCTTTTAGCTAGCGCTAATCTTTGGTGTCCGTCAGCAATAAACAGTTTTCCATCTGCTCGTTCATGTACTAAAACAACTCCAGATTGTTCCTGGTTCCATTGCACTTCGCCTCGTAACTGCTCTGTTACACCAAACTCGTCGCTGCCCTCTTTAAACTGATAGCTCTGGGCATCCACGTTTAATTCTTCTATCTCATATCTTGCGTAAATATCATTAATAGTTGCTCTAGGCTTTGCTCCTGGATTAGCTACGTTTTCAAGTTCAGCAGCTTTTGGACCGCTTGCCGGTTCATTCGTTACAGTAGGAGCCTCACCATTATCTATGGCATCAGCATGGGCATCCACGCGCTGCAAGTGCTCGTCAACATCATTTATAGGAGAGGTTCCTACTGTCGCCTCAACTTCCTCCATAATCGATTCAGCTGCCCTGGCATCAGCAGAAACCCTTAGACCTAAACGCTCTGAAGCAGACTTTATCGCGTTATATCCCTTTTTTGCTTGGTTTAAAGTTAGCTTTACTGTGTCGCCACCGACCTTAAATGCAAGTGGAAAGGCAGCGCTTAACGCTCCGGCAGCCGCAACATTGTAAGCAAAATCCTCTACAGTATATGGCAAACCTAATTCTTTATACCAATCAGCTACCTCTTTTTGGATAAATACTTCAGTTCCAGCACCTATCATTGCCTCACGCAACATTATACTACCAATAGATGCAGCGCCATTAGCAAAAAAGCCAAGACCCATTGTACCCATCATTACATCTTGCATAACCGGATCATCAAGAGTTCCGACCATTTCTCCAAGAAACCTGGCTGGCATATTGGTCCAATCAGCTGACCTTTCTGCTATATCTTCATATTGTTCGCTTTCATGTAAGGCAGTTTTAATTGCACGATCAATAATCCAATCGTGAGTTAAAGTTGCCATTTCCGGACCTAACATCTCCTCGTTGTTTTTTACAAAATCGAGTATTTTATTTACTTCTGCATTATACTCTATACGCGTATCTGATGGAGCCAGATAAGTTCCATAAACACCTCGATAAAGTTTTTGAGTTGGATTTTTAAAATCCGTACCAGCTTTCTTATTTATATCTTCAATTATAGGATCCCAAGCGTTTTGTAAGCTGCGTGTTTTTGAGCTTGTGTTACTCATGTGAACCGCTCGCCTTACTCCAGCACCAAAGTTTTCCTTAAAAGTAGTTTGGCTGGTATCGACACCATCATACATATCAAGGTAAGACTTACTAAGTTGCTTTTGAAATATTCCACTCATTTCATCATTCCGGAAAAATCTGGCGCATCATTATCCTCATTTGGATCGTCACGCTCAGAAACTATTGCCGGAAAATTTGTTTTTAATAGGTTTAAATCAATTACAACTTTTTCTAAGTAGTCTGGGCGACTCCCAGGTTGATCCGTTCTCGGATATGAAACTGCTTTTTTTCGAGCGTTATCGTAAATAAAATACTCGGTTCCACCATAATACTTTAAAACGTAATCTGGATTTTTATTAATATCGAGTATCAATCCTCTATCTATCGTATTTCCAGCTGGATCCCCACCCGAAGTTATTGTCATATAGCGTAAATGGAAGTTAGCCAAATTACTCAATACATTTTCAGCCATCTCTACATTATAATCTTGTGGTAGAAGTACCGGTTCATTGTTGACCAACCTTATTCCGCCTTTATCGCCATTAGCGCCCATTGCAGCTTGTATTGAATCTACAAATTCATCTTCATCATAAGTAGTTAAACCTCTACCTAAATAATGTGCTGTCGCTAGTTTAAAGATAGCTTGCTTATCTTCGGCACGCATAAACTGTAATATATCGTTGTTGTCTGATCCGGTTATTAATTCTGCAAAAATGGTTTTTAAATCTTTAGGGTTGTCTGCTGGTATCTTTTCTCCGGCACTAACTTTGTCCATTCCTATAAGGATTTGTCGTGCTGTTTCAATATTTCCATTATTAACATAAGATCCTAAAGCGGATTGCATAACTGCATTTTCTAATTCCATTTGTAAAAAAACATTTGCTGCCTCATCTCCCCATCCTTGAACAAAATCAGAAAGATAGTTTAATCGCACCTGGGGATCTAAATCTTTTTGCTTCATAAACCCATTAAAAGCAGCTACCTCGTTCTTTGTAAGATATTGAACAGTAGGCAGATTATAATGATTTCGTACCGCTTCGGCATTCATTTGGCGCTCTGTTACCGCCATAGGATCAAATGATCCATCCTCATTAAACAAATCTGTTACCGGTTGTTCTACAACTCCATTATCAATACCCCATTGCAGCGCATCATCTTTAAGAGCACTTTCCATTTTTTTCCGGCGGCTCTCAAGAAACTTGAGCGTATTTTGCTCTGCCTCCGTATCCATACCAGAACCACCTAAAACCTCTCCTTTCTTAAAATCAGAGATAATCGTATTCATATCGGTGGGAGAGGCTTTTCTCGTATCAAAAGCAAGTTTAGAGGTTAGTCTTAATTCATTAAATTTATCTTTAACATCGGATCCGACGTTAGGATCTTCATTGATTAACTTCTCAAAACCTTGCAAAAGGTCAGTTATTTTTTGCGTATCAGCAGCGCCATCAATTTCCATCTGGCTAATAAGTGTATTTGCGCTCTCTTTTAGGATCTTTGAGGTAGCTGTTAGCTTAGATTTTCTTGCTCTTTCTTCAAATCCTGGTCCATAAATCGTAGCAATATCACCGGATGAGGTACTGATTATTGATGCAAGTTCATCATCATCAAATGCAATTAATCGCTTATAGAGATTTTCAGCACCAAGTAACGGAGCCGGTAAAGATTTTTTTCCTGGTGGACCCTCAAGTGTGCCACCCTCTCTGCCTAGTCTTATTGCGTTTCGCATCGCTGTAAGTACAGTAATCTCATTACCAGGATTCTCAGAAATATATCTGGTTAATGCTGCTCTCGCTGCATTCAATTCCATAGCTCTAATTGTGGCTTTTACCTTTCCAGGATTGGCTTTGGTCTGATTAATATAACCACCGGTAAAGATATTAATCGGTCTAAGAATAGCATTCCGACTATTTTCATCTAACCGCCAATCACTTAACTCCGCCTCGCCCTGGAGTAACTTTTGTGAGTAATCGCCCTGGCTAGCAATTTTTAGCTGCCGGTCAACTTCAGATCTCAGCTGAAACCTATGCTTTAATTCATTCTGACCAAAACGTAATTCAAATTGTTTCTGGCTGTATTCATCCTTTCCAATTTTTCCTAGCAGTTCTGCTTTAATAGCCTCTGCACCGCTTTTCCATTTAGGCGCATCACCATCAAGAATATTATTATAATCGCCGGATTTCTCCAGCTTTCGAGCCAATTCATACATCGACTCGTCCATTGCTAGATCCGCCTCGTTTAGCAGATTATTCCTTACAACCTTATATCTCTCCAGGCTGAATTTCGAAACCTCATCAGTAAAAGCAGAGAATGGTGATCCCTTTGCTAATTCTGTTTGTGCTGCTAATTGTACGTTTTTTCTAGCAGTAATCGACTTTCCTGGAGCCTCGGACGTTGCCCTGGATTGCGCTGTATATAAAGGAATACGCATCTAACACCTATGTATAAAGAGTTCTGGCAGCCGTACCGATACCTTGAATAAGGCTTTTTGTTCCTTGCGCCCTTAGTGATGCAGCTGCACTACCACCCTCCATGCGTGCCAATTCAGCATTTAACCTGGCATCCTCTTGAGCATCATCGATCTGCATATTAGCGACATCGTTATTAAATTTATCTGTATCCAACTCAAACTGCATTTCCCTGGCATTTGTTTTAAGAACATCAATCGGTGTACCCTCAGAAACATCAATACCGCCATACGCATAATTGGTTTTTACCTCACCTTGAACCGCCTTAAATCCTTGTTTCTTTCGATCATTAGAAACATTGTAATTCGCATTCACAAAACGGCGCTGCTTTTCCAGGAGATCTACATCCCTCTCGATAAGATCTGCATTAAAATTCGCTGCTTCTTGTGCCGCTGCCGCTGCATTATCCGCTGCTTGTTTATCATTAATACCGCCTAATAAAGACGATCCGGCGGATACCAGATTTAAAAAAGTTAAAAACTCCAAGGCTCTACCTATATATCAAAAGTGTTCATTCGTGCATAAAGCGCCAGGACAGTAAGAGGTAAAGGCTGTGTTTGCCTTACATATATGCGCTCATCTTCCTCAAAGCCACCGGCAAACTCGATATCTTTATCACCGGTAAATAGTGAAACAGCTGTATCCATCGCCATGCTGCTATCTCTAAAAGGCACTCGATCAACATCATCAGACGATGATCCTACCTCTAACCCTACTGTTCTAAATAATCGCAGCGTTATGTGGTGTATTCTCTTAGGTTTTCCCTGGCTGGTTCCATCAACTGATCCGGATTCAAGCCTCAATGTTTGTAAATTTGATGTATAACCCAATCCGACCGCCGCCGTTGTTGCAGATAAATCCAGAGATACAGCACCGCTGCTAACCGCTTTGTCTGCATGTGATCCTCCGTTACCTAGTATAGAAACAGTAGCGCCCTCTAAATGATACAATCCGCTAAATGACGTAACCGCACTACCAGAATACGTTAAGCCACTATCAACAAAGAAAGATCCGGTAGCAACTGTTCCAAAATCAAATACATTTAATTTCTCTACATATCGCTTTGTTTGTGAATTGATCGTTCTTTTAACAATCATATATAATTCATCTTCACCGGTATCTGTGGGCAACGTCGCTATACTTTCAACCACCGCATTACCGGTACTAAACACACCGCCAATCGTGTGCTTGTGCCAGGCAACAACTTGTTCTTCACGTCGATAGGTCATACCCAATAAAACACCATCACCACGCAGCGCCCATACAACGCTATCCGGTTCTTGCTGATATGCAAATTCTGTTATACCGCCCTCGGTAATATGTTCTGCCAGGATGGTCATATCTGGCGCTGTGTAACCACTCGCATCAACATCACCAACATATCTAAATTCTCTGACCTTGCGATTACCGCGCTGGACAAATAGTGTAACATCCGCCACTTGCACCGGATCTATCGCTGCTGTGCCGTAATTACTATATTTTCGGATCAGCGTTGTTGTAGGAGTAATAGGTCCATCATTCGTCGTACTTACGACAAATTCTCCTCCAGCTGTGCCAACTGTCATAACACGCGTAGCTGTTAGCCAGCGAATTG
>MDTG01190939.1_pt1 | contig 14439 bp, 11 predicted proteins | sample 811421 | NCBI WGS metagenome assembly MDTG01 (sample SAMN05326645, study PRJNA326480) | marine metagenome | isolation source: seawater | place: Pacific Ocean: South East | collected 2011
CATATATATATATATATATATATATAGAGAGAGAGAGAGAGAGAGAGAGAGAGAGAGAGATCTTGCCCCATCCGTGGCGTGTAGTAGTACCCGTACGCATATCGCAAAAAATGTCCCTCCTTTGTGTTGTCCCCAATTTGAGAAGCGATTGATGATGATGATGATCTCTTCTCTCTTCGTCCAAAGTCTTCACATCTTTTTTTCGGTCTATTACTGTATATGTCCGACGGAATGGACGACCCATTGCCTTCGTTCCCGCGTTCGAAGTGGGAACGGTCGGTCGCGTTGAAGTGCGCGAACGTCTCGAGGACTGGACACTTCGTGAACGCGCAAGGGATGAAGATCCGATGGTACGCGTGGGACGCGACGACGACGACGACGACGACGACGACGACGCGAGGGAAAGGGAAGAAAAAACCAAGGGGCGAGACGAAAAAGGAGGCGACGACGAGCGTCGGTGCGGCGGAAGAGGAGGAGGAGGTAAAGGAGGAGGAGATCGGCGTCGTGGTCGGCGCGCACGGGTCCGGGGCGCACGCCATGTTCGAATGGCTGCAAAGCACCCCGATGGGAACGCCGCGAAACAAATATAAAAACTCGTGGATCGAGATGATGAATAAGAAAGGCTTGACGTTTTACGCGTACGATACGCAAGGGGCAGGAAGGAGCGAATGCGCGCGAGGATGCAAAGCGTTCGTCGAACGGGAATCGGATATGATGGAAGATAACGCGAGGTTTATGGAACTGGTACGACAGAAGCACAACGGCTGTAGCGGCGACGACGAGACGAGGAAGAGGAGTAGAAGTAGAAGTAGCAGAAAGGGCAGCGGTAGGAAACGAACGAAAAAGGTGTTCGCAGCGGGCGTTTCTATGGGCGGGTTCACCGTTGCCAGAGCGGCTATTGAGTACCCGCACTTATACTCGGATGGCGTGGTGCTCTTGTGTCCAATGTTATCGTTGAAAAAGTTACGAGCACACGCGTCGAACAGACTCATACTGAGAATCTTGCGCTTGTTTTCCATATTCACGCCAACTTGGGAAATTGGCAAGACGCACAAGAACAAAAAGTTCCCTTTGTGTCAAAAGGAGATGGAAGACGACCCGCTCTGTTGGCCTTCGGGCGTCCGAGGCATTCGCGCGAGAGTGGCGTGCGAGTGCTACTTTGGTACCGTACTCTTAAACAAACCGGGGGTGATCGAAAAGTTTACCCACCCAGTCATCGCGTTCCACTCGGTCGAAGACCCGATGACGGACTGTTCCGGGTCGGAATCCTTTATCGAACGCTGTCGATCGAAAGATAAAACCATGGTGAGATGTTCGGCAAAGTTTCATCACGACTTACAACACGTGAGCGGGTACAGCGAACCGATTGGTGAGGAGATGAGCGAATGGTTAGCCAAACGAGCGTAAACGAAACCAAACAGTCGCACCGAGAAAGTATCCACGACGGAGAGAAGACGCGAGAGTTTGACGTTGACATCCGTCTTTTATTGTACACGCGCGCCACTTTTTGTACACGTACGCGATATTAGACTTTAAGAGAAGAAGAAATCATCTATACCATCAGTACTCATCCTTCATTTTTCGTTCGAACGACTACGTCACACCACGCGAGAGTACGAACACTTTTTGCGCGCGAGATGTGCACCAGCGAACACCGTCAACTTTTGGGAACGCGGTAGCGTGCGCGTGAGAGATGACATCGCGACGAATTGCTCAACACCCACGACGCGTTCTTCGCGCGCACACAATCGTTTTGTTCCATCGTCTTCTCATCGCTCTTCTCGCGGTGCGCGCCGCAGACGCCGCTCGAGGCGGCGATTCCTTCTCGTTCTCCTCGGAAAGTTACCCCCATAAAGGGTGCCCGGTGATGTTTACTGGACAAAAGTGCGACGAACCGAAAGCGCATCTCCCGAGTTGCATCGACGGCCCCTTCGATGGGGGATGGATTTCTTTGCACCGAAACGTTGTTTTTTCAGAAGACTTTGATGAAACGTCGTCGAACGAAGAAAACGACGACGCTCGGTATTGGCACGTGCCAAAAGACATATCGGAAGAAACCGCTGCATTACTTCCCACGTTTGACGTGTTCGGGGACGATGGTGAAAAACACGAGATGAATTCAAAAGGGAACGGGAAGAAGGATGCGAATAGACGCGCCGTCGCGAAGTCGTGCGCGATAGTCTCTTCGGCAGCGAGCATGTCCGGTTCAAATCTTGGAGCGGAAATCGACGCGAATGAAGTCGTCGTGAGGTTTAACAACGCGCCTACGAAAGGGTACGAGAAAGACGTCGGGAAGAAGACGAGTTTGAGGTTAACGAATGCCATTTTTCAAGGCTATCGAGAGAAGGACGACGAGGCGGTGTTAGCCAAATGGTGCCAGGAACAGAAACTGAGTCACGTGCCGTGCGGACAACACGAAGAGTTGAGGCGTTTGGTCGAGAAGAAAGCGCACGCTCTGAACCCGCGGTTTATAGAGTATGCCAATTCGAGGTATTTTCGAAAGCTCGGGGAGCACGCGTCCAGTGGCATGGTTATGACATTGCTCTTGTTGCACAAGTGCGAAAAAGTCACGCTGTACGGATTCAACGGGAAAAATATGAAACGCTGGTATTATCCGAAGAGAAGGAAGGGCGAATCCGCGCCGAACAAAAAAGATTGGTTGCGAGAGAAGCGGTGGACGGTAGACGGTGAGTGGGTTCACGCGAGATCGAGCGGCGGGTTAGATACCAATCTGGGGGGAGATGAAGAGTACTCCAGAGAAGAAGAGGAAAGTGCCAGAGGACGACGAAGACGAAGGCAAAGACGCTTCTCTCGCTCGTCCTCGCGGTCCTGGAATCCCCTCTCCCTAGAAAAAGAAGAAGAAGTAGAAGTAGAAGAAGAAGAACGAGGATATCACAGTAGTGCCGTCTCTGAGAGTAGTGTCGGGAGCGGCGCGTACGGCCGACGAACGCTTCTCCACGCGGTCAAAGCCGAGAGAGAGTGCATGAAACAGTTAGAGTCTCTCGGGTTCGTCACGGAAGTTAACGCGTGAGTGTGATTATTGTGAGTAGACATCAACGTGTATGCGTACGCGTTTGTAGTAGACATTGAAGCGTAGTGCGCGTCGTACGCGCGCGGCGTCAAACAAAGCGATGTCTCTCCTTCTTTTCCTCTCTTCATAACAACAAAAAGTGGGACAAAAAAATCGCTCCAAAATCTCTCCACAATTAATTCGACCTCTCTTTTGCCATACACTCACTACTTTATCAAACTTCGAAACGACACCCAACTCACGTCATGTTCAAAAAGCTCGTCATCTGTGCCGCGATAGGCTCGGTCGGGGCGGTCAAGTGCGTCTCTTTTTCCCGCGCGTCGCGCGCTGGCACGCGTTTTTTGAGCGCTTTGAACGCGGGATGAAATCACGCGAATCGTCCCGCGTCAACTGCCGCGCCCTCTCGTATCTTTTTTTCCAATTGACGTAACATCACATTCACATCGCGATAGGTTCGGCCAAGACTTCACGGACACTTTACACAAGAAACCGGAACCGTTAAAAGGCCCGGCGTACTCTTTAGACGACGAGGGCACCGGTTTATTCGCAGACGACATGCAACAAGCGTTCGCAGAAGGCCTTAAATGCGGATCGTGTTTTTCCGTCCTCAACGAGACACGAGCTATGCTCGTGGATATCGTCGAAGAAGCTGGAGGAGAAGCAGAATTGACGAGAGAGGAAATGTTAGGGAAATTGGTGGAAAAAATCGACGACGATGAGTTATGCGATCAGATCAGCGATTTATATGGGGTGAAGTACGAGGATGGTTTGACGTTGGCGAGAGCGTGGGAGGCTCTGGTGACGGCGTCGACGCTAAAGGAGAAAGTGGCGAAGATGGATTTGCAAGATAAGTTGGAGAAAGGGGACATTGGGAAGCACGCAGTGAGTGTTTTGTCCAAGGCGAAGGCTGAGGTGGATTTTGGTTTGCACGGAAGAGATACAATGGCGAAATTGGAGCAAGGCGAGGCGGAAAGGTTCGATCCAAAACGGTTGGCGTATCACATTTTCAAGCAACACGAAAGTGAAGAGAAAGAGTTTACGGAGGATGATAAACAGGACATAAAGGAGAAGATTTTGACGCATCCGTGGTCGAGTAAGAGGCAGAAGATGGTTCTGGGGATGCAGTGCGAAGCGATGGTGAAGAGCGCGACGTTTAAGGATTTGGTGGACTTGTTTATGATCGAGGAGGAACATCACTGGCAAGCCTGCTCTGGGATTGGGGCATGCAAATGGTCGAGTGGGATTAAGAAAGGAGATAAGATGGTGAATAAGCACGAGGAATTGTAATGACAATAACGTTCCGGTAACGTTTATGCATTTGTATACTTACGCATATACGCATACGTACCGGTAACGTCTTCATTCACATAATTTTCATATTCTAAATTAAACTTTTAAAAAACGCCACTCGTAGTTATCGTACTTCTGCATCGTCACGATTATTTTCCTCTTCTTGGCAATAACTTTCACCGACGATCGTTCTGGGATGATTGTTTTATACAGTTTCGGTAAAAACACTCTGTACGCCGCTTTCGCGCACACCGCCCAAATCTCAAACGCTTGCTCAAAAAATTCCATCTTGATATTTTCGCTCTCGATTTCCTCGGGGACGATAAAATAGATTTTAATTTGAAAGCCAACGTCTTCGTGAGAGTACGTTTGTAAGTCGACTCGTGGGAAGTTTTCGGATGGCAAGAGTTTGGAGACGTCGATGATGCCTACTTTTTGCCACAATACGGAGGGGAGTCGCGGATTTTTCGTGTTGTTGGTTTTCAATTTGTCGTCGGCGCCATTAACTTTGTTCGTTTTCGGTGACGAGGATGGTTTCGTCGATGCTGGTAAACCAATCTCGTACGGGTTTTCCGCGCGCATGCGAAGGCTTTGTTTGTGTGCTTTCGTCGAAATCGCTGCTATTTCTTTACCAGCGGTTCGATAGCCCAAGGGCAAATGCGCCACCGGGCCGACGTGCAACGCCGCGCGTATCGTCCAGAGACAAATACCGAGCATTCCGGCCACCGGCATCCACCTTTCTCTTTCGCCAACGACACTTCGTTTGGACCATGCTCCCAGGAAAGTGCTGTTTCCACCAGTTGCGGATACCCGTTGAAATAGTTCGTTTTCGGAAGCGAAGAGAGTAAAGGGTCGGTCTCGGCGGAAACTACGGTGCCGCAGCAAATCCAAATTTCGTCAAACTGTTCACTTTTAGGTGTTTCATACGAAGCTTCTTCGACCATCATCGTCAAAGCTTGGAAATCATCGTCGGCATCGACCTCTATGATACTCCGTGCGCGTTTGGCTGCAAGTTCGCGTTTCGCTACATCGGTCAGTTCAATCGTCGTCGAAAACTGTTTCGTCTTTTCATCAAAGTCAATGGAAACGATTTCCGCTTTCTCCACCACGCGAAGTTTTGGCGTTAAGCTGTCGTCTTCTTTTTTCGTCTTTTGTACGACGGAATGGCTTCTCACGCGCTTCCACGTGACGCCATTAATCGTTCCTCGCTCTTTCGCCTCGTCTAAAAATTTCGCGCGGTACTCAAAATCTTCGCTGTTATGGAACGGTCTCAACCCTTTCGCGCCGAAATACTTCGGCTCTACGTCGAATTCACGTCTTTTAAAATTTTTCCTGTGTAAAAGCGTGACAGATTTCACTTTACTATTCTCCACCGCCCCACACGCTACAGACGCCGCCGTCATGCCTCCGCCTATAACCAAAAGCCGCTTTCCGTTCAACATGCCTTCGGGATCGTGCACGTTTATTGACTCGCTCGTTTTTACGCGAACGATAGCATCTTTATTGTTTGTAAATACTTTCAAGTTCTGTGGCACCACAGCTTCTTTCCTCGCGCAACACACCACCACTTGCGCGGCAACAAATTCCTTCCCTCCTTTCGTCTTTGCCAACATCCCGCCTCGTTTCAACAACCCGGGATACTCCTCGTTCGCTTCAATCTTCCTCAGACTCACCACTTCATCCTTTACTATCGGTACTGACTTCAAAATACCACCATCATCGTCGCTTTTAATCTTCATCGCGCATGCTTCCGCGTACAACCTCGTCGTCGGCAACGGCGCGAACTTATTACTCCCAGAATACGCCAGTTCATCGTTCCTCCCCATCTTCGAACTAAAACTTTGAATCGCCATGGAACTGCTCGCAAACGGCGTTTGCGTGATTGGATATCTCACGTGTGTCATCCCTAATCTCATCGCGCGGTCTGCCCACGATTCTAACCACCCTCCAAACCGATCGATCACGAGCGACGCGCGCTGGCGGTTTTCCGGGAAATGCGTCAAGGTTGTCAACGCGCACCGACCGGCGCCGACGAAGAGCAGAGGGTAAACGTCCCGCGCGGCCATTTCCGCGGGCGAGATCTCGTCGATTTTGGAAGAAGAGGTCGTCGTCATGCGCGCGTCTGGGAACGGTGTGGTTTACGTACGCGACGAGACGTCTCTCTCGACAATGCGAATGAATGTCTTTTTGACTTTTTGTTTGAAAATTCGAGCGTTACTCCAGAGGAAAAGAAAATTTAGAAAATTTTGGGGGGGTGGGGTTTAGGGACTCGAATGCGGTCCCTTATTTATGTTAGACGACGCCTTTGAAACGCTCGGGCGCACTCTCCGCGCGCACATAAACTTTGTCTTTTTGTGTTCTTCTTCTTCGAATACAAACAACGCCTCTTTAAAATCTATAGTCATACAAATAATACTCACTCGTTCACTCTCTCTGTACTACTGTGTTTATCTATCTCTCGCGTCGCTCTCGTGCGACGACGGGGACCACCGTTCGCTAAGTACTATATAATCTTTCATTCTTTTTCCGTCTCGTTACGCAGACTTAACCTTCAACCCCAACCCTTTCATGGTCGTTTGGTACTTTGCCGGATCTTTCTTCGCCAAGTACTTTTGCAATCGCCCGCGCTTGCCGAGCAGCATCTTCAAGCCTCTCTGCGTGGAGTAGTCTTTTCTGTTCGCTTGTAAGTGCGCAGTCAAGTTTTCGATGCGCTTGGTGAGCAAGGCGATTTGTACGGAGGCCGAGCCGGTATCTTCTGGGGACGTTTTGAACTCGGCGACGTCGTCCAAGGACGGGCGCGAGTTTTGGTCCTTGGCGACAATTCTCACGACGCGAGATTGGCGGCCGGAGGAGGACGAGGCGCGGACTGTGGTGTGTGAGACGAAAGAGACGAATGGGTGGTGAGCGGCTTGAGGTTTTTAGAGCAAAACGACGAATGCGCACGATGTCTCAAAGCGCGGAAAGAACGGCACTCGCGACCGATCGAACGCGCGTCGAGACCCGAAAACGCGCGCAAAAAAACATCCACCGCGCGTTTGATCGACGATCGCTTTCATCCTCCGTTTTCTTCCTCGACCATCGTCACTTTACGCGCGTTGTCTCCAAAAAGCGCGAGAGAGAAAATTCTTGGATAAAATTGGGTGGGCGGTAAAATGAGAGACCGGAATGCGCACCAGAAGAGGAGGACACTTGCGCGGTACCTCTCGCGAAACTACTTCCCGTGGCTGAAAACATGTTCTTTCGTGCGTTCGACGCGGTTGAAACGTGAGCGGAACGTCGCACCAACAACAACCAAAGCGGTGGTGTTTTTTATGTCGGCGTCGATGCTTTTCCCTTTTCAAAGAAAAGAAAAGGGCAAAGAGAGAGCAGTGAGTTTAAAACCCTAAACTTATTGGGGAGACAAAATTGGAAAGAAGAAGTGCGTTATAAGACAAAAAGTTTGGGAGAGAGACTTTGGAGACTTCGACGACGCCAAAAGAAGAGCGCGCGTTTTCGTGCGCCCAAAAGAGAGAGCACGCGGCGTTCCACCCAACTGTCTTTCTGTCGTCAAAGAGAGAGCTTTTTGCTTTCAAAGTTGTGTTGACTTTGGAGAGAGACGACGATGATGATGACGACGACGAATTTGTCTTTTCCCACTGAGGTGTCAGACGCCACCGGAATCGCGCGCGCGAGCGTCGTCCACAACGTTCAGCGCGCGCGGTTCGCCCGGTGTGCCTCGACGTCCGGGAACACCAACAAAAACAACACCAACACCACCAACGCGCGAGGGAAACCCGCGTCGTCGTCGTCGTCGTCTCTTCCATCACCGACGATGCGAAACGCGATGTGTTTTTCGACGGCGGCGTTCGGGAAGCGACACTGGAACTGTACTTTAGAAAGGCGTCGACACCGACACCGCGGCGCATCGATCGCGCTTTTTGCGGCAGCGACGACGATACCAGGTTTGTCGTCCATGAAGAAAGCAGATTTGGTGCGGTGTTGCGAAGAGCGAGGGCTGGACGCGAGTGGGACCGTGCCGGTGTTGAGACAAAGGTTGAGAGATGCAGTGTCGTCGTCCGCGGACGACGACCGCGATGATGACGATGATGATTTTGCCGCCTCTGGCGAGCGGCGCGGAGAAACCGTCGCGGTTGTCGAAGCCACAAAGAGCGACGGTGGATTTGCAAAAGAATCGACGTTGTTCTCGATAAAAGACGAAGCGGACGACGAGGAGCAAGACGCGATTGCCCGAAAACTCGCGGTGGAGCTCGCGGTGGAGGCGGACGATACGAGAGCGAAGGACGTGCGCGTTTTGCGAGTGTCGAAGGCGGTGTATTACGCGAGATATGTCGTTTTGGCGACGGCGTTTAATCGTCCTCAAATGAGCGCTGTGACCTCGAAGATGAGAGACGTAGCGAATAACGATGAGTATAATTTGCAAATTCCGAAAAATGTGGCCAACCAAGGCGATTGGACGTGTTTAGATTGTCGCGATGTCGTCGCGCACGTGTTTACGCCGACGGCTCGAACGTATTACGATTTAGAAGAATTGTACCGAGAGTGCGACGAAGTTGGTCTACCATTCGAAACCGAACGAATGCACGACGGGTTTTACGCGGAGGAGGATGGAGACTTTTACGAGAACGAGGACGAAGACGAATCGGAGGACTTGGAAGACGAGTTCGAGATTAACTGGTCGGAAATGTGAGCGAAGTATACGTGTGTGTGTGCGCGCGCGCCTGAGTTTTCGTATTTGTTATTGTAATTGCACATGAAACGCAAAGGTATACTAACGCGCACCTTACATTCGTAATAGTCTCTACATTACGTTGGTACATTTTGCGTCACATTTTACGCCTCCACAAAAAAACGATGTAAACGACTTTGGTTGAATACACGACGATATATGAATACCAACGTCCTCGTCGCTCTTCTGTGCGCGACCAACGTGTGCACGTTCATACGTACCGTCGTCCTTTCTTGCTCGTCGAGACGACGATGGAACGAAAAGGCGGAGACCGCGTTGAAAGAGAAGACGACGCATCTGGAGGACAGATACAAAGCCGAGAGACGCGCTGTCATTCGGTTGCAACATCAGCTGAGGAAGAAAGTGCTGACGCTGGACGCGATGTCCTCGACGACACAAACAAGCCCCCAACAGTTCGGACCGGCAATTGCGCGGGCGCAGTCGTGCTTTAGCAGACGCGCCGGAACGCCGAGACAAGGCGGAGCTTTAGTAGAGACCGCGCGGTGTCGACTGCATTTTGATGTCGATTTTGTGCCCAAGAGAAGCTTGGAAGGACTCGACGAGTACTCGCATGCGTGGGTGATATACGTGTTTCACGCGAACACGAACGTGTGCGGGACGAAGAATGGAGGCGCAGTAAAAGCGTTGGTCTCGGTACCACGGTTGAATGGAGAGAAGAGAGGATGCTTGTCCACGAGAACGCCGCATCGACCGCGACCGGTTGGATTGAGCGTTGGGAAAATTATAAGCGTCGATTGGGAGCGAGGGGAGGTGACGCTCGGGGGAATCGATTTAGTCGACGGGACGCCAGTTTTAGATATCAAACCTTACGTGCCGTGGTGCGATAGCGTAACCGAAGCGACGGCCCCGAAGTGGGTGACTAGAGCGATTGAAGGCGAGGAAGGAGAGCCGTTGGCGATTAGAGAGGTCAAGTTTGCGGCGCCAGAAGACGGGACGAGAGAAAAGGTGAGGAAGGCGTACATGGAACGGTTTGAAATCGATTCAAAGAAAGGTGGGAAGAAACAAAGACCTTTGTATGAAAACGCGGACGATTTTGTGGCGTTCGTGATGGATACGTTACGATTGGACGTGAGAGGTACGAGAGAGAGGACGGAGAAAGCGGAGGAGAGGAAACTTGATACGTATCGAGTGACTTTATGCCACGTGGAGGTGGCGTACGTGATTGGTAAAGAAGGAGACGGGATCGTGACGATTGTAGATGCGGTAGCGGTGGAGCCGAGCGACATTCCAGGGAACGCGGATTTGGATAGACCGGCGATTACGAGGGACGATAACGATAAATATTTCAAAAATAATAATAATAATAAGTAGATTAATAAGAGAGCAAGAGAGAGGAGCTTGCTTATCATAGGGTAGGGTAGATGTGCGAAATACATAGAGTTTGACGTGATAGAATTTTGATAGAATTGTTTTTAATAATAAGAGTCACAATAACATCGTGCTCGGATCTTCCATGTACGATTTAAATGCGCCGAGCCATTTGGCACCGTCCACGCCGTCTACAGCTCTGTGGTCGCAACTTAATGTCGCCGACATCACGTTCGTTTCTTTATACATACCGTCATTTGTTTTCACGATCTCTTTCCTCGTGCCGCCGACGGCTAAAATGCCAGCTTGCGGCGGGTTGACGATAGCCGCGAAATGCTTCACGCTAAACATGCCGAGGTTGGAAACGGTAAACGTGCCGCCAGAGATATCCTTACCTTGCAATTTCCCCATTTTCGCTTTTTCCACCAAACTCTTCACTTCGCTCGAAATATCTCTCAGTCCCAAACAACATGCCGAACGCACGACGGGAACCATCAACCCCTTATCCGTTTGCACTGCCACGCACACGTCCGCGAGTTTGTACTGTCTCACGTGCGTGTCCATCCAGCTCGAGTTGACTTCCGGCACTGCTCTCAACGCCGCCGCCGACGCTTTCACGACGAAATCGTTCACGCTAATTTTCTTACCGTTTTTTTCCTTCTCTAAAAGTGCGTTCATTCGCGCACGAGTTGCATTCACTGCGTCCATGTTCACGTCCACGGTGAGATAAAAGTGTGGCACGGTTTGTTTCGATTCCGTGAGCCTCTTCGCGGTAATTTTCTTAATCGTAGAAATGGGCACCTCTTCGTATTCTGGGAAGTAAATCGACGCGTCGAATTCAGCGCCGCCGCTTGATTGCTGCTGCTGCTGCTGCGCCGAAGATTTCGCGTTGGCCGCCCCGCCACTCGCGACAAATTCCAACACGTCTAAGTTCGTCACTCTCCCATTCGGACCTCTCCCTCGGATCTTCGCGTAATCCACGCCTTTTTCTAGCGCGGTCTTTCTCGCCAGCGGCGAAATGAACACGCGAGTCTCGTTTGCATTCCTCGGCGTGAACGAAAAGGAAGAAGAAGAAGAAGAAGAAGAAGAAGAAGAAGAAGAAGAAGTGCTCGCGCTCGCCGACGCCGCGACTCTTTCCTCTTCCTTTGGCGCCGTCGCCGGCCTCGCTGCGACCGTCTCTTCCTCTGTCCCGTTCTCGCTCCTCTCGCTCCCTCGACCTCCTCCGACGTACTCCTTAAAGCTCCCCGCGTCTTCCTCTTCTTCCACCATAACCAGCAGAGGTGTCCCGACCTCGATATCTTCCGTGCCTGCTTCGATTAAAATCTTCGCCACGACGCCATCTTCCATCGATTCCATCTCCATCGTCGCTTTATCCGTTTGAATCTCCGCAAGCACATCTCCCGCGACGACGCGCTGGCCTTCGACAATACGCCACGACGCGATGCCGCCTGTCGTCATGGTTGGGGAGAGCGCCGGCATGCCTAACTCTTGGAACGGCGGCAGGGACCCCGACGTCTTGCCGGTGGTCGAATAGCAGCGACGCGCTTTCAACAACAACGCGTTGTTGTTGTCTTCCTTCTTTCTTCTTGGGGGTAAAAACGATCGGACGACTTTCTCCGACCACCCCAAAGGGGACGACGACTCGAGGCGGTGGACACATGCAACGGCATTCGACATCATCATCATCATCATCATCATCGTCGTTCGTTTTTGTTGCTCTTCTCCTTTCCAACACCGGGAGGGGGCCCCGCTCGAAGACGTCGTCGACCTCCACCACGTTTGGTGGACGCCGCGTTCGATGCCCAAAAAAAGTCCAACACTTCGCGCGACGTGTCGACGCGACATTAGTAGTAGTAGTATTCTTTTTTGGGTCTCGTCAAAGTCGCAAACGGCTTCCAAGCGATGATCGATCGCGTCAACAAAAGTGAAGAAAAGCGACCGATTTTTAGAGAGGACTTTTTAGGAGTATGGACTCCATCTTTCAGACGGGAGAGGGTGTATGTAATACTACTAAAAGGGACCGAACATTTTTTGGACTCCAAAACTACATTGAAAGACTCTTTTGCGAGAGACTCTCTCTCGCGGAGGACACGTGGTCAAAGCGACGATCTCTCATCTCTCACAATCCGCGCACTATGATTCATTCGGTCTTTGGGAAAACTGGAACAGGTGTTGCGCGACTCCCGCAGCGGCGTTGGACGACGACGACTGGCTTTTGTTGGAGGATTCCGGAACAAAAGTCTTCTTTTGGGTTTCGTCTCGCGCGGCGGCGGCGGCCTCTATTAAGGAGGCTTTGACTTTGCCGAGAGGCGCGGTGAACCTTTCGCGGTCGAGACGATCGGCGAGCTTTTTCGCGCGAAGTTGGTCTAAGGTTAAAGTGTGGGCGTCGCTGGAATCGTCGTCGGCGGTGCGGTCGCGTCCTCGACCGCCGTCTCGAGAAGCGTCGTCGAGAACGCGTCGCGGAGGAGGTCGCGTGAGTTTTTCGAGAATCTTCGAGCGCTCTTTCTTCGCCTGCTGTTCGTGCCGTTGTTGCTCTTGTCGCTTCTGAGTTTCTAACAGTACGTCGCTGTTCTCCTCTTTGTTTGCTCCACGCTTGTTTCCGGGTAAAGTTGGTTTCGAGCGGTGTTGTTGCTTTCGTTGGTTCGACGCGGCGACGGATGGTGAAGAAGGCATCGCAGGTGCGACGGCGGCTGCCCCCTTCTTCTTCGGAGGAAGCTTCGGTTTTACTCTCATCGGTTCCATTTCGTCTTCTTTTTCATCGCCGTCGTTGTAATCGTAGTCTTCGAGCGACTCTCCTGCCAGCCGCTGTCGTTGCTCCCTCGCCAACTCTTTCCTCGCCGCTCTTTCCCTCTCCCTCCTTTTCATCTTCTCTTTTCTCTCCGTCTCCTCTTTTTCCTTCCTCTCCTCTTCCTGTTTCACTTTCCTCTCCTTCTCGAGCCGCTTCCACGCCTCGTCGTCGAAAGGTTGAAACTTTGGTGCTTCACAAACATCCCCCAACGAAAACCCGTCGTCGGCGAACCGACTCGCCGCTTTCATCCGCATCGTCTTCTCAAACTTCTCTTTCAATTTATCGACTCTTCCGCCCAGAATTTCAAAGTTTCTCTCGTCGTCAGCGAACACCACGAGGTCCTCGTCCATCTTACCTGAACGCATCGTCGTCGACTGTTTCAAATCTCTCACCAAAACCTTCGTCCCGGGCATCAACTGCCTTTCCCACCTCTCCGGCGCCTGGTCCACGTTCGACCATCGCATTCTTTCGAGAACGATGGCGCGTGAGTACCCGTCCGTCATCGTCACTTTTAACATCCTCCTCTCTCGCGGCGCTTCCTTCGTCGTCGTCGCCGCCGTCGCCGTCGCCGTCGCCAGGCTCTTCCCGCGCGACACGTCTCTCGCGTCCATTATTTGCCACACGAAAGGACCAGTCACGCCGTCGTCGTCGTCGTTTGCCGGTCGGCGCGTCGAAGGTATGGATGGTACAAAGAGTCGGGGGGGGGTGCCGTCGTCGTCTTCCTCCTCTTCTTCTTCTTCTTCTTCCTCCTCTTCCTCGACAAAATCTGCATTCAAGAGCAGTCGTTCGCACGCGTCCAACACATTTTGATGTGCGGTCCTTCTCTTCGCGTTGTCTCCGCGCGTCGTCGTCGTCGCGATCGCAGAATCGAGAATTCGTTTCCACCCGGGCGACGAAAAGCACACGGCGTTTTGCCACCCTTTCGCGTTTTGCAGGTGTTCTTGGCAATACCACGAAAGCGAAGAATCATCATCCATGATGGTGTCACTTTGGTCAACATCATCATCCATGAGGAGTCGTCTCGTCTTCGCGTACTAAAAAAATGCGCACATATATATCCTCCTCTTCCTCTTCCTCTTCTTCAAACCACCACTTTTGAGAGAACAACAACACCAACACCAACGCGGTGGTGGTGGTGGTGGTGGTCGTCACCTCTTCTCCTCCTCTTTCTCCGATTCACGGACGCTCTTCTTCCATGATGATGATGATAAAAATGATGATAAAAATGAAATTAAAAAACAAGAGTGATTTATTTGTACGTCTCTGCTATTGGCC
>MDTG01134852.1_pt1 | contig 14437 bp, 11 predicted proteins | sample 811421 | NCBI WGS metagenome assembly MDTG01 (sample SAMN05326645, study PRJNA326480) | marine metagenome | isolation source: seawater | place: Pacific Ocean: South East | collected 2011
CGGTGAAAGAGGGATTCGAACCCCCGGTAGGTCTCCCTACGCCAGTTTTCAAGACTGGTACATTCGGCCACTCTGTCATTTCACCGGCGCGAAGATACGGCTTTTTTAAATTTTTCAACAAGAATTTTTAAATTAATTCTGAGTTAATAAATTTTATAAAATTTCCATTATTGTTCCGTTTCCAATATTTTTCTCTCCTTCAAAGAGGTCAAAGCTTGCTCCTTTGTGAATGAAAATACTGGGTTGGGCTTTAATTTTTAGTTCAAGTTTAATTTGCTCTCCTGGAAATATAGTTTTCGATTCTTCAATGTTAAATTCAGTGAAATATTCTGTGTTAGAAGCATTAAAAATCAGCTTTGGACTTAAGCCTTGTCCAAAGGGCACATTTCTGCCTCCCAATTCTGAGTCTAAAAAGTTTATCTGTGCAGTTATTTCAACAAACAAAATACTAACTTCTAAGTTTATCTAACAACTCACTTAATTTAATGGCTTCTTCTTCACTTAAATTATAGCTTGTATAAAGACTATTAATTTCTTTACCAATATTGTCAATGATTTCAGTGCCTGACTTGGTAATTATTATTTTCATTTTTCGTCGGTTATCTTTACAAAGACTTCTCTCAACATAACCCAAATTTACCAATTTATCAACAAGCCTTGTTAGGTCACGCCCCTTATCAAGCATCACCTCTTTTATGTAGCCTGGAGAAACCGAATCAGGATAGCTACCATTTACTATCCTTAAAATATTATAGTGTTGGCTTAAAATATTATACTTTTTATATATTGGTGAACTTACATCTCTCAACCAATTGCTTGTATATATAATGTTCACAGCAGCCATGAGCTGATTACTGTCGAAATTCGATTTGATTTCTTCCTTAAACCCCATTTAACAAAATTTGTTATTACAAATTTAAATTTTCAACGGTTCAAAACCAGTAAAGGAAATAAATTTAATTTAATTCTTTCATAAGTATTTTATATAACTGGTACATTGATTTGATATCCTCGATAGCAATTTTTTCTTGGGGGGTGTGCACATTATCCTCTGCAGCGCCAATAAAACACCAATCGAATGGTAATGAGCTTTTTTGAAGAATATTACCATCACTGCCTCCTGAATTTTCAACTTCAAGTTGATATGGTATTTTCGATTTTTCGGCAATTTTAATTATTCTATCAATATAACTACGTCTGGGAATTCCTGAATCTCTCATTGAAATTGCAACGCCGTTTCCATGTTGAATTCCTGAGGTAACCCAAGTAATGTCAGAAATTAATGCGTTTTTAACATTGAAATTTTCGTAGATATATTTCCCAAGAAACTGAGTACTTCCTCCTCCGTGTTCTTCGTAACAGCTAAAACATATAATACCATTTTCAAGTGTTTCAGCAATTTTAAGCGCATTAAAAACTCCAAGTCTGTTGTCTAAAAAACACGATTCAATAAATCCGTTATCTTCGTTGAAATTGCATTTAAAGGTTAAGGTTGTTCCTCGTTCAATTTCTCGATTGTAAATATATGAGAGCTCACCATCTTGGTCGACAAACAATTCACATTCAATTTTACCTTTGGAATCTTCTCCAAAAAGCTTGTACCCAGATTCAAATTGAGGCCCTCCAATCTTTAGAAGTTTTGCACCATATCCGACAGTAAAACCTACTGAGTCTATGTGAGCAAAAATAGCTGTTTTAGGTTTTCCAAAAATAAGAGTTATGGAATCTTGAAAGTCTCCTCCGAACATAATCTTTGGCCTGACCATCCATTTTTTATTTTCCTTATTTATGTAGTCCAGAAGAAATTCTGTCATAAGATATTCACTTCCTGAGGGAGCGTGAATGCTGCACATTTCTTTTAAAACTGTAAAGTCCATGCATTAAAATTCTTAAATCAAATTCGATTAATAAGAGATAAAATTAAGGTATTATCGCAATTCAATTTAGTTTTTTTTGTTTTTCATTTTTCATTTAGGATTTTGTGAGTTTTGTAATTATGAATTTTGTTAAAATCCGCTAAACGATTTTGTACATTTACAAAATGCGATTTATGGGTTTTATTTTACTTACATTTCTTACTAGTTGTGCTATAGATGAATTACCCTCCTGTGAGGGCTTAGGCCCTGAGGGAGAAATTTGTAAGGAGTATCAATACCTTTTTGGAAGATACAATGGTGTAAATGAATATGATTATAACATAAACACTGGTCTCTTATTACAAATTACTACAAAAAGAAAAAACGGCAGCATTGAAGGAGTTACCAAATATAGTCATGATGAATCGGGACTTCTTTCATCCATTGTTTTTGAGGATTCAAAAGGTAAGTTGCTTGAGGAAAAGAAATTTTATTACAATGAGTTAGGTCATATTGAAACAGAGATTTCAGCAGGTAACACAAAAACAGAACATAAATACTATTATGATGAGGATGTTTTGAATGCAGAAGTTTTTTCAATTGATGGAAATGTTGAGTGGATGGATTCTCATGAATATTTTTCTGAAACTAATGAGGTATATCGTAAATTGAGATTTGTTACTAATGCTCTTGTTCAAATTACATATTATGAAAGTTTTACCAACAATGTTTTGGAGGAAAGAGTTACAAATAGAAATGGCGTAACTCAATTTAAAAAAGTGACTTACTATAATGAAAGTAAAAGGAAGTTAAGTGAATTGACTTATTCCAAGATGAATATCTTACTCAATAGAGTGGAATTTTTCTATATTGATAATAAGTTAGATAGAATTGAAAAATATAATGAGTCTAGTGAAAAATATGAAGAATTAAATTATCAAAGATTTTAAATGAAAGTTAAGGTTTTAGGAACAGGAAATGCTTTTAATCAGGAAGCTCGTTTGAATTCAGCTTATTTGATTGAAATAACCCAAGCCACTATTTTAGTTGATTGCGGATTTACTGTTCCACTGGCTTTACAAAAGGAGCGTATTCAATTTTCATCCTTAGATTATATTTTGATTACGCATTATCATGGGGATCATTATGCAGGTTTGGCATCTTTAATTTTAGGGCTAAAATATGTATCACCTCAACATAAACAACTTACAATTATCGGCCCCGGAAATATTAAAGAAAAACTAATAGATTTATTTGAAGTTTTATACCCCGGCACAAAGGATCTGATAAATGAATTGAATATTAACTTTGTGTCAGTTAATCGCATTGGAGATAAACTCAAGACAAAGTATTTTAACTTGGAAATTTACCCGATGAAGCATTCTGAGCTAGCATTATCCGTTGGCTATATTTTTGAAAAAAATGGATTTAAAATTGGGTTTTCTGGTGATACCTCTTGGCATGACGGTTTAGCCTCTTTTATTCAAGCTTGTGATAAATTAATTTTAGAGTGTAATTTTGTTAAAAAAGTAGACGTGGGGCACATAAGCATCCAAGAATTAGAATCAAGTGAATTAATTCAGTTTAAAAAGAAACATATCTACTTAACTCATTTACATGAAAAGTCAGCAAAAATGGCTAATGAGCTTGGTTACAATTTCTTAAACGATGGTGAAAAGTTATACTTCAAAATTTAGTCTTCAATTATCTTAATTCTTAAACATCTTTTGATGACTCGCAAAATTCACGAAGACTAACTCAATATTTTTTGAAAACCTACAAATATCTACCATTCTTATTCTCGATTTATTAAAGGTCCATGGATTTTAGTATATTCTTGCCATTTAAAATTCAGAGTTAATTCTATACTCTTTTAGCCAATTTGATATATCCATTCTGAGGGCACGTGTTTTTAAGCTTATTAAATTGTTCGAAAAATACTTTTCTAGTAACCTCATGTTCACTTTAGAAATCTATGCACATATGAAAATGATTTTTGTTGGATTCGATTTTGAATTTAATTGAGTTTATTTCAGTTCTGTAACCCATCCAACGAATTTTATCGCCTTTCTGTAAGGTATGCTATCTAATATGCATGCCAGAGTTGGGATAAAACGCCATTCTTCTTTTTTTATCTCACTTTTACTCCACTCAATTTGATTAGTATGAGAGATTATTATTCGCGTCTCCTTGATTTAACATTTGGTAACAAAGAAATGCTTATTTTTACAGGTAAAACAAAACAAAGATTAAAATGAGTGAAACTGCTGTAAAAATTGGACCAGGTGTTGTTACTGGAGATGGTGTTCAGGAAGTATTCAAAGTAGCAAAAGATAACCAATTTGCTTTACCAGGTGTAAACGTTATATCATCAAATAGTATTAATGGAGTGTTGGAAACTGCCGCGAAAGTTGACTCTCCTGTGATAGTTCAGTTTTCTAACGGAGGCGCCCAATTTGTTGCGGGAAAAGGATTAGGAAATGAAGGGCAAATAGGCGCTATTGCCGGGGCTGTATCAGGTGCTGAACACGTTTGGAAAATGGCAGAAAAATATGGTTCCACAGTTTTATTACATACCGATCATTGCTCAAAAAAATTATTGCCTTGGGTTGATGGTTTACTTGATGCCGGAGAAGTATTTTATCGCGCGCATGGTGTTCCTTTGTTTTCTTCTCACATGATTGATCTTTCTGAAGAATCTTTGAAGGAAAATATGGATATCTGTAAAAGATATTTAGAAAGAATGAGTAAAATTGGAATGACTCTTGAAATTGAATTGGGAATTACTGGAGGCGAGGAGGATGGAGTAGATAATTCAGATGTTGATGAAGCTAAATTGTACACTCAACCTGAAGAAGTCGCTTATGCTTGGGATGAGTTGCATAAAGTTTCTGATAAATTTACTGTTGCTGCCGCATTTGGTAACGTTCATGGTGTATATAGGCCAGGAAATGTCAAGCTAACACCTAAAATATTAGATAATTCTCAAAAATTCTTAGAAAAAAGAGATGGTTTAGGAGATAAACCTGTTTCATTTGTTTTTCACGGGGGTTCGGGTTCAACTTTTGAAGAAATTAGAGAGGCAATAGGATATGGGTCAGTAAAAATGAATATTGATACAGATTTGCAGTGGGCTTTTTGGGACGGAATTAAAGATTATTATGTTGCTAATGAAGCTTATTTACAAAAACAAATTGGAAACCCTGATGGAAAAGATTCTCCAAACAAAAAGTTCTATGATCCAAGAGTTTGGCTGAGAAAAGCGGAAATATCTTTTGTTGAGAGATTAGAAAAAGCTTTTGAAGACTTGAACAATATTGGAACAATGAAATATTTCAAATAAATATTTTACACTTAAAAACAAAAGCTCTACTTATTTTGGGTAGGGCTTTTTTTAGAAATTTTAGTTCAATAAGGACATTTTATGTAAGTGGGTATCTTACCTAAAGGAGTGTTTTAATTATTCTAAGTTTATGGGAATAACAATTTGTTTCTTTATTAAAAATTCCTTGATGGTCCAGCGTGTCCATCCTTACTTTTCCTGAGGCATGAATTATTTTATTTTTACCAACTAGGATTCCAACATGGGTAATTTTACCTTCTTCATTATCAAAAAATGCCAAATCTCCAGCTTCAGATTCCTCAAGAAATGAATATCCTTCACCTAGTCTTGCTTGTTGATGGGCATCTCTAGGTATTACTATGTTGTTTAATTTATATACAATTTGCGTGAATCCACTACAATCTATTCCAAAAGGTGATTTTCCTCCCCACAAATATGGAGCATTTAAATACATCAAAGCGTCTTCTACAATTTTACCTTTTGTACCAATTTTACCTGGTGTCGATACCTCGCCTTTGTAAGCAATTTTATTATTATTAATCGTAAATTCTCCATTTCTATAGTTAGGAAGAGAACTTCCCTGAACTATCGGAACAAGATTTTTTTTGTAGGAAATTACTTGAACTAAATCGGTAACACAATAATAGGGTGAATTTGATATTTCTCTAAATTCATTTTTGTTAATTGGCATGTACTGTTTTTTACAAATCCAGCATTCATAGTTGTCGTAGTGAATTTTGATGTGAATGAATTTATCTGACTCTTCTGTAATTGAAAATATATCGCCGAACAAAAGTTGTGTAATCATCTCGCTTTTATCTGAAGCTTCGGCTCTTCCTGGTACTACACTAAGTTCAATTATTCCGTATTTCACCTTTGAAAAGTTTATATTTTAAGTTGTTCAAAAAAAAACCCAAGTAGTAATCTTGGGCTTCAACTTTATTCTTTTATTTGCTGTTCCTTTGATCGTCACAGTCCCAACCCTTGTCCTCGGGCCATCTTTCACATTCACATTTAAATGTACTATCCTCAATCTCGGTATCGTAGGATACTTTATCTACTGTAACTGAAAATACTTTAGCGCTTGTTTTATGGAAAAGTTCTATTTTTTTAATTTCATTAGTTGCAACATTTACGAATAAAGTAACTCTCCTGTAGGGTTGCATATTATCAGCATCAGGATATAAATCTATCAAATCCAGAGATATACCATTTTCTTTTTTTTGACCCATATATCGGTACTTGTACCCTTTTTCGTAAATTGTAAACATTTCCTGTGGTGAAAATTCGTCAGGGTCATTAAAATTTGCTGAGCTAATACTTACTTCTTTATCCTCGGTAATCACCTCAGCAATACTTTTTCCATCACTTATCTTTGTGGTGCCAAAAATTGTATACCAGTATTTGTTGTCCTTGATTTTTAAGTCTCCTTTTTGAACTTCTTTCATATCACCATTTTTAACGGTGAATGTGAAATTTAGTGTAATTGTTTTTCTTGATTTGGTTGTTTTTGTTACCGCATTTAAAATATTTGTTGCTTGTTGATCTTTTTGGATTGGAGTATTTTTAGTTAAGACGTTTGATGATGTCTCATTAGTTGCTTCATCTGATAAATATGGAATTTCTTCACTTGATAAAGATGCTGCAAAAAGGACGGCGAATAAACTTTTCATATTGTATAAATTTTAATTTTTCACTCTAGTTTTTTGACTTTACAATACTTGTTATAAAGTTAATCAATTTGTTTGATAGCCAAGTCTATCAATTTTTGTTCCAAACTTGTTTCATCAGGTATTAATACTTGCCTAGCTTTACTCCCTTCGAATGGTCCAATAATTCCAGCGGTCTCCAACTGATCAACAAGTCTCCCAGCTCTGTTATATCCTAATTTAAGTTTTCTTTGTAAAAGGGATGCTGATCCTTGTTGGTGTAAAACGATTATTTTGGCAGCTTCCTCAAATTTTTCATCTCGATCATCGATATCAATGTCATTATCTCCGCCTCCTTGTCCTTTTGGATCGTTATATTCAGGAAGAGGATGAGCATCCGGATATCCTCTTTGTTCGCCGATGAACTCGCATATTTGTTCAACTTCAGGGGTGTCTACAAATGCACATTGAATACGAATCAATTCATTTCCAGTGCTAAGAAGCATATCGCCTCGGCCAATCAATTGATCAGCACCGCCAGCATCAAGTATTGTTCTTGAGTCAATTTTAGAAGTAACTCTAAAGGCTATTCTAGCGGGAAAGTTGGCTTTTATAGTTCCAGTAATAATATTTACAGAGGGGCGTTGTGTGGCTACTATTAAGTGTATTCCAATCGCTCTCGCCAGTTGCGCCAGTCTTGCAATTGGAGTTTCAATTTCTTTACCAGCTGTCATGATTAAATCTGCAAATTCATCAACTACTAAAACTATGTATGGCAAGAATTTATGTCCATTCTCTGGATTTAACTTTCTTTGTTTAAACTTTCGATTATACTCTTTTATATTTCTACAATGTGCATTTTTCAAGAGCTCGTACCTTTCATCCATTTCAATACACAAAGAGTTAACCGTATTGACTACTTTTTGTGTATCGGTTATTATTGCATCTTCTTCGTCTGGTAGTTTTGCAAGAAAATGTCGATATACTTTGTTGAATAGAGTTAGTTCTACCTTTTTTGGGTCAACAAGTATTAGTTTTAACTCTGATGGATGTTTTCTGTATAGTAAACTTACTAAAATAGCATTTAAACCAACTGATTTCCCTTGTCCTGTTGCCCCTGCCATAAGTAAATGGGGCATTTTAGCCAAGTCAATTGTAAAGGTTTCATTGGTTATTGTTTTACCTAATGCAAGTGGTAATTCCATTTTTGCATCCTGAAAGGCCTTGGAAGCTATAGCTGTATGCATAGAAACAATATCGGGATCAGGATTGGGTACCTCAATACCAATTGTTCCTTTTCCTGGTATTGGAGCAATAATTCGTATTCCTAACGCTGCCAAAGAAAGAGCAATATCATCTTCCAGATTTTTTATTTTTGAGATTCTTACACCAGGTGCAGGAACAATTTCGTAAAGTGTAATCGTTGGACCAATTGTGGCTTTAATCGAGTCAATCTCAATTTTATAATTTTTTAATGTATTTACAATATTGTTTTTATTTTCTTCAAGTATGGCAGGGTCTACAGTTCGTTTTATTCCCGAATCATATTTGTTAAGAAGGTCAATTTTGGGAAATTTATAATCACTTAAATCAAGTGTTGGGTCATATTCGCCAAATTCTTTAACTTTTTCGTTAATTTCTTCTTCAGTTAAAAGTTCTTCTTGAGTGATTGATTCCTCTATTTCAAAACTCAATCCATCTTCATCAATTGAGGTGTTTTCGGACATCACATCCAAATCAGTAGATTCTGCATTTAATTCAATATTACCTCTCTCATAAGTTGGATTTTCTGAGCTTTCCGCATCAATTGTTTTGTCTCGAATATCTTCTTCTGAATTTAGTTTTTGTTCTGCTTCTTCGTTAAGGTCGTCTATTGTATGCGATATTACCTTCTCATTAGGTAAAACAGTTTTAAAGGTATTTTGGTGATTGATTATATTTTCTTCTGAATTAAGTCTATTTACAGTTTTTTGATTCTCATTTGATTCAAATAACCGAATAAATAAGTTTTCGATTTTAACATTAAAGGAGAATCTACATATGATAACTCCAAAAAATAAAAGTAAAAATATAATTCCCCAAGTACCGGCAATATGACCAAGCCACAGATTCATTTGCCCACCTAAAGCTCCTCCGTAGTTGAAACTTCTTGATTTAAAAATCAATCCGAGTAGAGTAGGTCCCCAAATCATAATCGGGATAATTTTCCATAAAGTATCTTTGATGGGAAATATTTGTTTTTTGAAAGCTAGTTTAGTTCCAGTTAAAAAAAGAAAAAATGGAATGCAAAGTGCAAATATGCCAAATCCATTGTTAATGAAAAGATTTGATAGTTTCGCACCAATGGTACCCATGGAGTTTTCAGCGCTGTTTTTTTTATTGTAGTCTTCATTAAAAACTTCAAAACCAGTTGTTGTCCATACTTCAACTTTATCTTGGTCGACTTTCCAGGAAAAGAAATAAGAGATAAAGCTAAATGTGAGAAATAATGAAATGAGTAGGCATGAAAGACCTACAACGTATCTATTTCTTTCATTTTCAAAGAATGTATAAATAGGATGTAATATTTTTTTTAAAAAAGAATGTTTTGTCTTTATTTTTTTGGAATTATTTTTTGCTGAAGTTTTTTTTTCAGTAGACCGAGTTTTAAAGGTGTTAAATTGTTGTTTATTTTTTTTTCCAAACATATTTAGCCTGTTCTTCAAATTGGTTACACATAAAAATAATTTTTAGTTTAAAGAGATTATAGGATTAATGGTAAAAGTTATACACGAATGTTTTTTGAAATGCAAGAAGAAAGCCCCGCATTCACGAGGCTTTTAGATTTAAGCTAAAAATTCTTCAAGGGATTTCCAACCCTTTCTTTGGTACGTCATTTCAGGGTAATCAGGAAAATTCTTTGGTTTCTTAATGCTACCAATAAAGTCAAATAATTTTTTTTCTGAGTTTATATTTTTATCGCTCACTATAGCTTTAGCATCAGAATAGGACATGAAAAGTTTCCTCGCTTTTCTATGTCGGTCACTCCACAAAAAGTCTTTAAATCCCTTCCAGCCTTTTCCTTCATATTTCCTTACGACGTTTGCGGGAAGGTTATGTGGCTTTGTTGGTAAATGCTTGAATTCACCTTTACAGTAAGCAACCCATTCAACAGAGCTAGTTAATCCAAGTTTTCTAGCAAATTTTCGTGCATCGGTGAATTTTATATACTCCAGATGTGCGTAAGGGAAAGCTTTAGAGCCTATCCAATCACCAATTCCTATCCATCCTTTATCTTTATATACTCCAGATGGATTAGAAGGAATGTTTTTGGGCTTTTTAGGTAATCCGGAGAGCTCACCGCAAATATATTTATTCCATTCTTTATAATCCTTTAGTTTTAGGCCATGTATGAACTCTTTAGCCTCTTCATAGGGCAAAAACTTACTATACTTTTCTCTATGAAGATTACTTTGTAAAAAGTCTTTATAACCTTTCCACCCTTCTTTTGCATATTTTCTCGCCACATTGGTAGGTATATCTAAAGGTTTTGGTACTAAATGCTTTAAATTACCTTTACAATATTCTATCCATTTTTCAGATGAAGTTAAACCAAGATTGCGAGCGAATTCACGAGCATCTTCGAATGAGCGGTATTTTCTTTTAAATGGCGCAATTGCATATGTTCCAAACCAGTCACCATATCCTTTCCAACCATGGCCTTTATATACTAACTCGGGAGAGTTAGGAATATCTGCTGGTTTGGGGTCGTATCCAATAAGTTCTCCTTTAATATATTTTAGCCACTCTTTGAGATTTTTAATTTTTAACTTGTGAACGAAAGCTCTTGCTTCATCAAACTCTCTAGCGTTGGTTAATCTTTTTATTCTTCTGTGTTCTTTGGCATTTAAAAAGTCATTCATCCCATTCCAGCCAATGTCGCGATATTTTCTGGCAACGTTTGTCGGGATATCCTCAGGTTTATTTGGTAGTTGAGTAATTTCGCCCTTACAGTATTTGAGCCAATATTCGGATGATGTCAAACCTAAATTTCTCGCAAATTTTCTAGCCTCCTCAAAGTTTCTGTATTCTCTATTCAATTTCTTATTCTCGGTACCTAACCAATCATTATATCCATTCCACCCTGAGTTTTTATAGTAAATGTGCGGGGAGGCGGGTATATTTGGCGGTTTTATGCCAAGTTCATTCAATGTCCAATCGCACCATTTTTTCCACTCAGCAGTATTTTTAAGATTTTTTTCTCTTACTTTTTCTCTAGCTTCCTCAAAGGTCAAAAAAGGAACTTTTTCGTAGTTACCAAGCCAGTTTTTCCATCCATTCCAAGCTTTGTATATTTTATCAGGGTTGTTAGGGATATCGCAAGGCTTAAGGTTATCGATCGAGCAGTATATTACCCATTCGTATCTGTTTTTTAACCCTAGTTTTAAAGCAAAATCCCTTGCTTTTGAAAAGCTTCGGTACTTTGTTTTAATCATAGTTTTATTTTTTTTAAGTCGGTCAAAAATAGTATAATAAATATAAATTCAAATCTTTTTTTTCCGTTTTGTTATCAAATTGAATATTAAAAAAAATAGACTTTAATTTGTTTAAAAATGAATCCGTTATTTCTCCGTTTTTTAAAATAATTTTATTAATGAAAACAATTGTGACAAGCTATAAAAACCCATTCTCTATGGGTTCTTATATCATAATGGCATAAATAATATATTTTTGCACAAAAATTATAGAAAATGTCCACCTTAGAAATTTTAACTAGCAGAGTAGCTGAAATAGTTAATTCGAAATATAAAGCTCAAATTAACTTTTCCGATGTTCAATTTCAGAAAACTTTACCCGAGTTCGAAGGAGACATCACAATAGTAGTTTTTCCTTTTTTAAGATACTCCAAAATGAGTCCAGTTCAAACTGGGGAGGATATAGGAGATACATTGGTTAATGAGCTAAATGAGATTGATTCTTTTAACGTGATTAAGGGGTTTTTAAATCTTTCGCTAAAAAGTAATAGTTGGGGATTGATTTTAAATGAATTAGCCTGTAATGAAAAATTGGGGCAACTTGTTAAGGAAAAGCCAAATACATTAATTGTAGAATATTCTTCGCCCAATACAAATAAACCATTGCATCTTGGTCATGCTCGAAATAATTTTTTAGGTTATTCAGTAACCGAGATTTTAAAAGCCAGTGGAGAAAAAGTGATTAAGACTCAGATTATTAATGACAGAGGAATTCACATATGCAAAAGTATGTTGAGTTGGCAAAAATTTGCAAATGGAGGAGATCCTGATTCGGAAGGACTAAAAGGAGATCATTTTGTAGGTAAATACTATGTTGAATTTGATAAGTATTACAAATTAGAAATAGACAATCTTATCAAGCAAGGAAGAACTAAAGATGAAGCAATGCAAGAAGCACCTATATTTAAAGAGGCGCAAGAGATGCTAAAGAAGTGGGAGCAAGGGGACACAGAGGTAATGAATCTTTGGCGAAAAATGAATCAATGGGTTTATGACGGTTTTGAGGTTACTTACAAGGCAATGGGTGTTGATTTTGATAAACTATACTTTGAATCAGAGACTTATCTGTTGGGGAAAAAAGTTGTTGAGGAAGGTTTGGAAAAAGGTGTTTTTTACAAAAAAGACGATGGGTCAGTTTGGTGTGATTTGTCAGATGAAGGATTGGATGAAAAGTTAGTTCTTCGAAAAGATGGGACAGCTGTATACATAACTCAAGATATAGGAACAGCAATCAAGCGCTTTGATGAGTTTAAAATAGATGGTATGATATATACTGTTGGTAACGAACAAGAGTATCATTTTAAAGTTTTATTTTTAATTCTCAAAAAACTTGGGTACTCTTTTTTTAACGGTCTGTATCATTTGTCGTATGGAATGGTTGACTTACCATCAGGAAGAATGAAAACTCGAGAGGGAACTGTTGTAGATGCCGATGACTTAATAAAAGAAATGGTATTGTCAGCCTCAAAAGCAACTGAAGAAAAAGGGAAATTGGAAGGGTATTCAAAAGAAGAAATTTATGAAATAAATCGAATGATTGGGATGTCTGCTTTGAAATACTTTTTGTTAAAAGTAGACCCCCGCAAGGGAATGGTTTTCAATCCAGAGGAATCTATTGATTTTAATGGGAATACAGGGCCTTTTATTCTTTTCAACTGTGTTAGAACAAAATCTTTACTCAAAAAGTATGGTTCGCAAGATTATGTTTCAGCAATTTCTTTATTTCCAACTGATAAGGAAAAGGAGTTGATTTTAAAATTGAGTGAATTCGAAAAAACTATTCAGATTGCGGCAAACAACTTTAGTCCAGCAGTAATTGCAAATTATTGTTATGATTTAGCAAAAGAATATTCTCAATTCTATGCTTCACATGCTATTTTGAAGGAGGAAGATGAAAAGAGTAAACTTTTTAGACTCAATATATCTTCTCAAGTGGGTAGAGTTTTGAGTAAAGGTTTGCAACTCCTTGGAATTGAGGTTCCTGACAGAATGTAATTGTCTTTTCATCGAATTACCTTACTAGTAATAAATCCTTTTATTTGTTAAAGATTTAATTTTGCTGATATTTGCAGCACGTTATTACCCAAAAAACCTGTAAAAAAATATTATTAGCCTCATTGGTGTTTGACAATAAGTATTTATGTTTAAAACCCTTTTAAAATTATTCATTGCTCAATTTTATTTTGGTTTAACAACTATAAAAAACCAGTTGTTTGTACTTTTATGTAGTAATTTCAGGGTCGCTTTAAAAATTTTGGAGGTAAACATATCTTATGTCTCAAAAGAGAAGTCAAATATTATTTTACTCTCAACCTTATCAAAGATTATTTTAATTTCTTTCCTATTTTTAACTACAAGCTCAAGCTTTGCACAAAGTCCACCACCTTGTACACACTCAATCACTCTACCGTATTCAGGTAATTTAATAATTAACTCGGGTCAAGTATATTGTGTTGATGGAAGTGGAACGTTGTCAGGTGCTGTTGTTGTGAGAAATGGTGCACATCTAGTGATGTGTGGAACCGGAAATGTGTTTGGTTCTCTAACAGTTGATCCTGGAGGAACATATTGGCGGACTCCCACAAATTTCTTTACTGGTTCGTTGTCAATTAATGGAACTCAAAATAATAATGCCGCTAATTGTACCCCATCCTGTTCTGCTCCTAATGAGGGTAATATTGGAAATGAACATGCAATATGTTTTGAAGGAAATCCAAGTGAGATTACGAGTTTAGATGATGGAGGGGCTACAACTTTTGAATGGGAGTATTCTAATAATGGAGTATCTGGCTGGACATCAATACCAGGTGCTAACAATCAAACATATGATCCTCCAGCGGGACTGACATCAGATAGGTGGTACAGAAGAAGAGGTGGTGATTGCTCTCCTACGCAATGGTCAGCATATACAAATGTAATCAAAGTTACAATTAATGATTTACCAACAGTAACCAGTACAACGGGGGCGGAACGATGCGGTGAAGGATCGGTTTCCTTGGAGGCTGTTGCCAGTTCGGGAACCATTGATTGGTATGATGCAAGTTCTGGAGGCGCTCTTCAGGGAACGGGATCTCC
>MDTG01163679.1_pt1 | contig 14437 bp, 15 predicted proteins | sample 811421 | NCBI WGS metagenome assembly MDTG01 (sample SAMN05326645, study PRJNA326480) | marine metagenome | isolation source: seawater | place: Pacific Ocean: South East | collected 2011
ATTTATATTATTCGAGTATAAAACAAGAAAGAAAATAAATAATTTATATCTATTCCTGTTAAATATCATTTCTTATGTAGTTACGGTTAAATTATCTCCATCTAATGAAGTGGTATATCTTTTCAGACCACCTGATGTTGAACCTGAATTACAACTTTTAACATCATTGCCATCTATTGAAAAGCTATTTCCGTGGGTACCACAAGTAAACTGATCATTAGAATATGACCATGAATCTTTTGACCCATTGTGAGGACAGCAATTATCAAAAGCTCTAAATTCAGTATTTGATATTTTCAAAACTAATAGGTTTATTGAAGTTAAATTTACAAAGTCTCCAGGATTATTTAAATTACCAAAAGTTGAATTTTTAAGATCAAGAGTAATTGTGTTTCCGCTTACAGATATTCCATTGTTAGTTTCTGAGCTACTTCCTTGAGAGTCATTTCCATAAGGATTCGATTGTGAATTAGCTGAACCAGAATTATACATTGGTTCGTCGTCACTAGATTTTGAGCATGCTTGAATAAATGATATTCCAAAAAAGGCAAAAGTTACTGTTGGACAAGTATTTTGTAAAAATTTTCTTCTTTCCATAAATTTTATACTATTTTAAAATAAATCTAATATGTATATTTAGTTATAAAACAATAAATTAAAGACTTTAATATACTTTTAACTAATTGAAATGGTTAAGATTAACGTAGATAAGAACATAAAAGTTGCGGAAACTCTTTCTTCAGATTTCTATAAGTCTAAAGAGTTGTTTGATGACTTAAAGTATAAAGTTTTTTATAAATCATGGCAATTTATTGAACATAAATCTGTTTTGCCGGTCAATTCAAATGTGTACCCGTTTGAATTTATGAAAGATTATATAGAAGAGCCATTAATTCTAATAAAAGATGAAAAGGAAAATTTTAAATGTTTAACTAATGTTTGTACACACAGAGCAAATATTATTGTTCATGACAGGTGTAATTTGACTGACTTAAGATGTATGTATCATGGTAGAAAGTTCTATTTAGATGGAAAGTTTAAATCTATGCCTGAATTTGATGAAGCTAAAAATTTTCCTAGGGAAGACGATAATTTAAAGGAATTCTCAATTAGTAATTTTGGGCCATTCCTTTTTGTGGGTTTAGAACCTAAATATGAAATTCAAAAAATATTTGACGAAATCTCAACTAGAGTTGGCTTTATACCCCTAGATAAGCTTCAATATAGAGGAGACTTATCCAAAGATTATATTGTTAACTCTCACTGGGCACTTTATTGTGATAACTACTTGGAAGGATTTCATATTCCATTTGTGCATAATGATCTAAATAGTGTTCTTGATTATGGAGATTATGACACAGAAATTTATGATAATTATAATTTGCAGGTTGGGTATGCTAAGGATGGTGAAGAAACATTTGAAATTCCTAAATCACATATTGATTATGGAAAAAATGTTGCAGCATACTATTACTGGCTTTATCCCAATATTATGCTTAATTTTTATCCATGGGGTTTATCAATTAATATTGTAAAACCCATTAATATTAAAAAAACAAAAGTTCAATTTTTATCATATGTATATGATGAATCAAAACTAGATTTGGGAGCAGGGGCATCGTTAGACAAGGTTGAAAGAGAAGATGAATTTGTTGTAGAGGGTGTTCAAAAAGGTATTAACTCAAAATTTTATAAAACTGGTAGATTCTCTCCTTCTAAAGAAAAAGGTGTCCATCATTTTCACACTTTATTATCAAACTCATATAACTCATAATTATGAAAAAATATTTATTAATTTATCTACTTACTATTAATTTATTAACTGCTCAAAATTATGAAGTAGATAAAGATAGAATTATAGACTTATTTGAAAATTTAAAACAATTAGGTACAAATGAAAATGGAGGAAATGATCGAATTGCGTATAGTGATTATGACATTGAGGCAAGAAAATATCTTTCAAAGAAATTAGAAAATATTGGAGCAAAGGTATATACAGATTTTGCAGGGAATCTGATCGCTATCTATAATCCCTCAAATAGTAATTTAAAACCTATTTCATTTGGATCTCATATCGATGCAGTTCCAAACGGAGGTCATTATGATGGTCAAGTTGGAGTTATAGCCTCCGTTGAAGTGCTACAAACTATTCACAATAAAAAAATTAAAGTTAATCACCCTTTAGAACTATTGGTATTTACAAATGAAGAAGGTGGTGTTTTTGGAAGTAGAGCATTAGCAGGAAAAATAAATAATGAAACATTAGAGGTTATTACTGCTTCAGGTTACTCAAACAGAGAAGGAGTTGATCGCATTGGTGGAAATTCACAAAGAATTTTTGAAGTAAAAAGAAAACTTGGAGATATTCATGCATTTATTGAAATGCATATTGAACAGGGGAATAACTTATATAGTAATAATATTGATATTGGAATAGTCAATGGGATTGTAGGTCTTAAGTGGTGGAATGTTGAGATTGAAGGATTCTCTAATCATGCAGGTACAACACCAATGAATCAAAGACAAGATGCTATGATTGCAGCTGCAAAATTTATTCTTATGGTAAATGAAACTGTAAACTCTTTTGAGGGAACTCAAGTTGGTACTGTAGGAAGAATCTCTGCCCAGCCAGGGGTTCCAAATGTTATTCCAGGAAATGTGAATCTAAGTCTTGAGCTTAGAGATTTAAGTTCAGAAAAAATTTCGATGATTTACAATAAAATTATAGAAAACACAAAGCTAATTGAGAGTGAAACAAATACCTCTTTTTCTTTCAGTCCAATTGATGCAACAGGAGACCCAGCATTAATGGACAATAGATTAATGAATGTAATTGAGCAGGTTTCTAAAAGTTTTGGGTATAGCTCATTAGTTATGCCAAGTGGAGCAGGACATGATGCTCAAGACATGGCTATAATAGCTCCATCTGCTATGATTTTTGTGCCAAGTAAGGATGGAATCAGTCACTCTCCAAAGGAATTTACTGATTTTGATATGATAAAAAAAGGGACTGATGTAATGCTTAATTCAATACTAAAGTTTGATAACTTACAAATAGATTAACTATGAAAAAACTCTTTATTTACTTGACAATAATTCTCTGCTCTTTTTCTTATTCTCAAAAGAAAGCACTTGTAGGAGGTACATTAATTGATGGCTATGGAAATACCCCAATAACAGATAGCGTTATTCTAATTGATGGAGATATAATAACAGGGGTTGGAACTGTGGAGACTCTAAGTATACCTGATAGTTATGAAATTATAAGTACTGAGGGAATGTCTGTATTACCTGGATTATGGGATATGCATGTTCATTTAATGATAAATGGACACTCAGATTATGGTTATTGGGATAAGACCTATCCTGAATTATTTCAAGATGTAATTATGCCTTCTTCTGCTAATCAATTATTAATGGCTGGAGTTACTAGTGCAAGAGATCTTGGTGGCCCTCTTCAAGAAAGCATCAATGTAAGAGATAAAATTAACTCAGGCGAAATACCTGGACCTACTATGTATGTTAGTGGTCCATTTATTCAAAAAAAACCATATCCAGGAACTGAGCTTTTTAGATGGGGAGTAGATGGGGAGAAAGATGCTAGAAAAAAAATTAAAATTTTGGCCGATGCAGGTGTTGATTGTATAAAACTTATTGACCAAGACCAGATGACATATGAGGAGTTAAGTGCAATAGTAGACGAAGCTCATAAACATAATCTTAAAGTTATTGCTCATTCTCATCGTCCAGAAGAAATTAGACTTGGTTTAAAAGCTGGAATAGACAATTTTGAACATACAGGTTTATCATCAGCTCCAAGATATCCTGATGATGTAATTGAAATGATAAATGAAAGAACTGCACAAATGAATATAGGACCACTATTCTGGACTCCAACTATAGAAGGACTCTATAATTACACAGATTTAATTGATAGTAATGAGCACCTTGATAATGAGTCTTGGCATCTTGGACTACCTGATTCAATAATTACCGATATAAAAAATTCAATTAAAAAACCTGGGGAGTTACCATACTTTCAGCTGACTCCTATCAGGAAACCAACTCTTAAAACAAAGTTTAATCAACTAAGAGAGGCAGGAGTTGTTATGCTAGTTGGAACTGATAGTGGAATACCTATGAAGTTTCACTCCCAGAGTACATGGAATGAATTAGATGTATGGGTAAATGTAATGGGTGTAGACCCACTTGATGCAATTAAATCAGCAACATATTGGCCATCTTTTTTTATGGGAGTTGACAATAAAGTTGGAACAATTTCAGTTGGTAAACAAGCAGATATAATTGCTGTAAAAGGAAATGTTTTAAAATATATTTCTCTGCTACAAAATGTAAGTTTTGTAATGAAGAAAGGAGAAGTCGTAAAGAGATAAATTTAACTTTTTACTATATGCTTAATAATTTTCTCTGAATGATCACGAGAATTTTCAATGAACCATTTATTAGTTTTAAGCCCACCACAAATTACCCCTGCTAAATAGACTCCGTTTACGTTTGTTTGCATTGTATCCTCATTATACTCTGGAGTTTTAAACTCATCACCATTTATATTTACTCCAAGTTTTTGAAGTATATCGTAATTAGGTTGATAACCAGTCATAGCTAATACAAAGTCATTATCTATCTCAGTTATGCCTTTAGGAGATTTAATAATTATTGACTTCTTTTTAATCTCTTTTATCTCAGACTCATAGTGTGCTTTTATCTCTCCACTTTCTATTCGATTAACTATATCAGGTCTAACCCAATATTTAATATTAGTGCCAATCTCTTTTTCCCTGATAATCATTGTAACACTATTTGCACCTTTTCTATAGGTATCAAGAGCAACATCAACAGCTGAATTACCAGCTCCAACTATTGCAATATTCATTTTATAATAAGGATGAGATTCATTATAATAATGTAGAACCTTGCTAAGCTCTTCACCAGGAATATTTAATAGATATGGAATATCATAAAATCCAGTACATATGATAATTCTCTTTGATTTAATAATTCCACTTTGAGTATTTAAATCAAAATATGAGGTTTTGTTTTTTATATCTAATACTTCATTGTATAAATCAAGATTAAGACTCCATGAGTCGCAAACTCTTCTGTAATATTCTAACGCTTCAGTTCTAGTGGGCTTAACATTATGTGAGATAAATGGAATCTCTCCAATTTCTAGTTTATCGGAAGTAGAAAAAAAAGTTGTATTGACAGGATAGTTATAAATTGAATTAACAAGCATTCCTTTATCAATAATTATATAATCTAAATTATTTTTTTTTGCTTCTATTCCACATGCTAGACCAATTGGTCCAGCACCAATAATTATTAAGTCTTTCATAATATAAGTATGGACAAATTTATTTAATTTTGCTTACTAATTTTAATTTCTACCATTGAATAATTTAGTAATAATTGGGCATCCAGATAAAAATTCTTTTTGCCACAATGGAATCTTTAAAACTATATCAAAGATTCTTGATGACCATCCAAATCAAAAACTTCAGACTGTTGATTTATATGAAGATAAACTTCATAGAGATAAAAAAGAATTAATCGAAAAATATAAGGACCTGGTAACTTGGTCAGACAGAATATATTTTATCTCTCCAGTTTGGTGGTTTAGATTAACTCCCAAGATGGAAACATTTTTTGATGAAGTTTTTACGCCCGGTTTTGCATATGAGTTTGTAAATATTACCAAGACATATGCTTATCCTAGATCATTTCTTAAAAAGAAAAAAATAAGATGTTATCTTACTCATGGCGCCCCCTCTCTTCCAGTTAAAACTATATATCTAAACTCAGTTAAACTTAGGTTGGTACTTGGAGTATTTACTTTTGTCTTTGGCTGGGGTGGTAATTGGAGTAATACTAAGCAATTCTGGTCAGTACCATTTGTATCAGAAAAGAAAAGAATGAAATATCTTAGAGTAGTTGAAAAAGATTTAAGAAGAGATTGTAAAAAATGATTCGAGAGGCTGAGTTTAGCATTGATAAAAAAGAGAGATATTCACTCAAGAGAGAATGGGATAACTCCAAAAATAAAATTCTATATATAATGCTTAATCCATCTTTAGCTGACGATAAAAATGATGATCCAACAATCAGAAGACTCATAAATTTTACAAAAAAATTTAATTATGGTGGTTTTTTGGTGGGTAATATTTTTACTACAATTACACCAAACCCAAAAGAGCTTGATAAGTCTAAAGGGATGTCAGATAAAAACTTTGAGGAGCTAATTAAATTAATTAATAAGGTTGATCAAATAGTTTATGCATGGGGTAGTTCCATTGAAGAGCCTCAACTTTTAAAGAAATTAGTTTTAAGTCCTAAATGCTTTGGAAAAAACTTTAATGGAACCCCAAAACACCCGCTATATCTTCCATCTCAGACAAAGCTCATCAATTTTAGATAAATTATTTATTCGTTAACTGTAATTATACCAATCATACTTGGATGGTATTCACAGATGTAATAGTATGTACCACTTTCTAGAGAAGTCCAACTTATAGTGCCATTTTCAGCACCATTATTTGAAACACCTTCGATTAAATTATCTGAGCCAAATCCTCCGTTAGAGTTTTTTATCAAGAAAAAGGGATGACCACTAGCAGTAACATTAAAGTTAATTGTATCTCCTTTGTTAATTGTAATATTTGGATCATTTCCATTTACAGCTCCATTTAAATCTGTACCTGATAATATATAATTTGAAGAACTTTGTGCTGAAACTGAGATAGAGTAAGTTGAGCTTGTTTCGGTTGAGCTTGTTTCAGTTGAGCTTGTTTCGGTTGAGCTTGTTTCCGTTGAGCTTGTTTCCGTTGAGCTTGTTTCGGTTGAACTTGTTTCGGTTGAGCTTGAAGCAGGAGTCGAAGTTGAAGTTGAGCTTGATTCAGTTGAACTTGAAGCAGGAGATGTTGTAGAAGATGTATTACCGTAACTAGATGACGGTGGATTATAAGAAATTGATGACCCTTGGGTGACTTCTCTAGGGCCATAATCATCTTTTGAACATGATGTTAATAGCAATAATGATGAGAAAACTAATATAGCCTTTATGCTTTGCATAATTTTTTGACAATATTAATTTTAAAAGACGAATAAATTTTATAACGAATTGTTAAATACTCTTGAAAGTTTTACTTAAATAATTCTAATTCTTCGAATTTTTTAACTAAAAAGTCAGAATATCTAATAAAGCCAAGATCTGTAAAATGAACTGCATCAACTGTTCCTTCAAAATCGTTTCCTAGAGCACTTTGGGTCTCTAAATAAATAATATTGTTATACCCATTATTAATCATTTTATCATATTGAGTTTTTAATGCATTATTCATTTCACTAGTTCCCCTAATTGCATTTTTGTCCAATGCAGTAATAGGGGATGTAAATAAATCAACTAGGATTATAGGTGTATCAAAATCCTTAGCTCTAATAGTATCAATTAATGGGATTGTATTGCTTGAAACCAGATCGGGAGGATACATGTTAGGCATACATTCTATTACATAAAAAATTGGATTTGAATCGGATATTAAGTTAGCTATTGGCTGCTCCATTCTCCCATTACCACTAAATCCGAAATTAATGACATCTCGATCAAGCTGTCTTGATATTATATTAGTATGAGCCATTCCAGGTCTTGACGCACATGCGCCTTGAGTAATACTCGTTCCATAAAAAACGATTGGTTTTTTTTTATTACTCATAGGTTTCTTTACATAACTTAAACTATCAACTCCAATTTCAATATTTTTTATACCATCATATAGTGGAAGGAATACTTTGTATTCTCTTAACTCATTATCCATATTTTCAACAAGTTTATATTCATTGTTAAAACCTACAGGTACTCCAGTATTTATATATTGCCACTCGTCATTATCCTTAAAATATAAATCAACTCCTTTAATTCCAGTATCTGGCATATGATCCATACTGAAATTATTGAGTACTTCCCATTTTGCAGTTATTACAGATGAGTTTGAAAGGAATCTAATTGATAATCCAGATGAATGTTTTGATAAATCCCAAACAGGTTCTCTTACTATTTCTTTATATGAGGCTGGTAATCTATCATATCTATTTTCTTTTAAAGAATCATGAATAAAAGTACCTTCTAAAAGGAATGATTCTTCTCCATAATATTTAATGTTATTAAAGTCACATGAGTATAATATGTTATTACAATTTTTCTCTTGACATCCAATAATAAAAAGTAATGATAAGCAAAGAAATATTCTTTTCACTTTCTAAATTCTTAGACTAATTAATAAATTTTATCATTTGATCAGCAATTAATTTATTGCCCTGTTCATTGAGGTGAACTCCATCAGTAGTTAAAATTCCAGCTGCATCATTATTTATGTTATTTTCAGCTAAATAATCCATGAAAATTTTTCTAAGATCAAGTAATTCAGTTCCATATTCATTTGAAAGTTTTCTTACAACTTCAGAAAATGTATCAAGGTCACCATTCATCTTCTCCATTGTTTCGACATCTTTAAACTGATTACCAAGTACAAAATCTCCAGTATTCTCACCAATTACAGTTGGAGTACATAAAACTATTTTTGAGCCTAATGACTTTATATCAGATATAATTGTTCTTAATCCTTTTTCATATAGATCAATATCGGAACCAGTGCCAAAATCATACTTATGCCAGACATCATTAATGCCAATGTATATAAATACTATATCCGGATTCAGATCTATAACATCTGATTTATATCTTGTAAGAAGATCAGAAACTTTATTTCCACCTATACCCTTTCCAACTAGCTCAAATTTATCCTGAACTAAGTTTTGTCTAATTAAACTAATAAATCCATCCTCAAAATCCTCCGCTTGCTGAGTAATGGAATCTCCTAAAAAAACAATTTTCGCAGGTTGATTATCATTCATATTTTCACAACTAATAATTAATAACGATATAATTAAAAATATAATTTTTCGCATTACTAAAGTTCTCTTATTTTAATATTCCTGAACCTAACATCCCATCCGTGGTCTTGAAGGCCTATTTTACCACTTTTAAATTTTCCGAAAAAAGGAGCATATGTGAAATATGGATGATCTGGTTCTAAATTCTTGTAATACTCATCATCACTAAATTTTGATCTTGAAACTAACTCATCCCACTCTGGACCATAAAGAGGAAAAGAATATACAAACTGTCCATTAAATGTTATTGAACCTTCGTTTTTAGTATGATCTACTCTAAGTAAAAGATGATTCCACTCACCATAAGGGTTGTATTTAATTTTTCCAATAGGCTTCATATCATAAAGTGCAGGAGCCTGATGATATAGAGTATTTGGACAACAAAAATTTTCATTATCTAAAACCTGAATTTCTGGACCAGTTTTCCATGGTGCATTTACTTCTGGAATTTCATTTACCTTGAAGAAAACACCACTGTTTCCTCCTTTAGGAATTTTCCATTCAATTGATAATTCAAAGTTTGTATAAGATTTATCTGTAACTATATCATTACCCCAACTAACATTATCATTATTTGATTTGAGAACTATTTCCCCATTTTCGATATACCAAGCATCACTCATCTTATCCTTATTATACTGATGCCATCCATTAAATGTTTTTCCATCAAAAAGATATGTCCACTCAGAATTTTGTGAAAAACTAAATGAACTTATAAGCAAAAAAAATAGAATTGATTTTTTCATAATTTCTAAGTTAATAAAAGAAAACAAATAAAGGAAAATGATAGCCTAACCAGTCATAATAATTTAGTTTAAGTCCTATGATTTTTTATCCTCCTAATTAATTGTTTTGAACACATATATCCAGGTGTCCCGGCTACACTTCCACATGGAAAACTACCTGCGCCACAATAAAAAATATTTTCATACCCATAGTATGAGTAAAAATTATCCCTTTTATTACTAAATGTTCTTTTTTCAAAATTCTGATTTCCAGTTAATGTTGTATGATCAATGTTTCCTTTTGGGAATAAAAAAGTTTCATTTAAATCCATTGGAGTTAAAAACTTTGAAAAGACTAAATCTTCAGGATTTTCAATATGAGGTATCACTGTTGAAATAATTTTTTCCTTTACTTTATCTAAGCTTAATGCCTTTTTGTTATAGCTTAGATTTTTTGTGAAGAATATTAATTTATCAAAATCTTCATTGTTATTCATTTTTCTTTGAGCACTACCTTCTGGATAGATTTGTATAAATCCCGGAAAGTAATTATCTAAATCTTTTAGTGCGTTTTGACTAGCATTTTCAAAGCTTTCTAATGTATCAACGGAGAAAATAAATCTAAAGGAATCTGAATAATTATTTGAATCTTTCCACCTAACAGGGTTCTTGAAAAAAGCTGTTACTTTTCCACTTGTTCCAATTAAGTCAAGATTAATATCATTTTTAAAACCTTTTAGGAATTTTGATGGAGTTAATGGATCTGTTGCAAAAATTAACTGATCATAGTTTAATTTAAAGTCTTTGTTTTTCTTTGAAAATGAAATATAGTTTTTATCATTGTCAACCTCTTGAATGTTGGACTCTAAATAAAATTTTACACCTAGATCTTGATTTATTTTTGTCAAATCTTCAGTTATTTTCCAAATACCAGTCCTAACAAATCCCCAGTATCCATCATATACTGATCCTGAATCCATTAAGGGAATAGTAAATGCTGTGCCAGGATCATGTATTGAAGCAGGTCCACTCTCTATTACAGTCATCCCCATGTATAATTTTGTTTTTTCAGAAGAGAAATAATGATCAAGTAAGTCTTTTGCATTTCCAGTAATCCATAGCCTTGTTAATTCCTTTCCTAAATAATCCTTTGCTAGATCAATGGATGGACTTGTACCATTTTTGTATAATTCTTGAATGAACTTAATTACTTTATTCTCATCATTTCTAAACTCATTGACCTTTCCAGTCTCCCCCCATTTTTCTCTAAGTTCTTCTTCCAATTTAATGTGATCTTGATATATTTTAGTAGAACTCTCTTTATCGTTAAAGTAAACAAGCTTTGGATTCTTTGGATAATAACCTTGAACTATTTTACTGAGACCAGTTTCTTCGAAAATAAAATTTGGCATCATACCTAGCACTGTAGCCCCATAAGCAAAATCAATTTTTTTATTCTCAATTTCAACAGTATCTTTTATACACGCACCTCCTGTATGAGGTTTTTTTTCAATTACACTTACATCAAAACCGTTCTTTACAAGATAGTTTGCAGCAACTAATCCATTTATCCCTGCCCCTACGATTATAACCTTATTCATAATTATAAACTAATATATTAATATTTAGGTTCTATATAAATCAAAAAAGGAGATCAAATGATCTCCTTTTAGAAATGAATATAATAGAAGCTATTATCTCATTGAAAAATCTCCATAAGCACCAGTTCCATGCTCTGCAATATCTAACCCTTTATCTTCTTCATCTTCAGAAACTCTAAGACCCATTATTGCTTTAACAGTAAATCCAATTATGAATGTACATACCACACAGAAGAGTCCTACTATTCCAACACTAGCAAGTTGAACCATAAATTGATCAAATCCAGCAGAAGCTCCAAATATTCCTACAGCTAAAGTTCCCCAGATTCCTGCAAATAAGTGAACAGGTATAGCTCCAACAGGATCATCCAGCTTACATTTATCCAAAAATGCAACTCCAAGCACTACTACAATTCCACCAATAGCACCTATAGCAATTGCTTCAGTTGGACCCATTTGATCAGCTCCAGCTGTTATTCCAACTAGACCACCTAAAACACCATTCATAAACATTGTTATATCTAAATTCTTATAAAGCATTCCTGAGAATAATGCAGCTCCAAGACCACCTGCTGCTGCAGCTAGACAAGTTGTAACAAGAACAAGTGATGTATTTGCAGGGTCTGCTGATAAAACAGATCCTCCATTAAATCCAAACCATCCTAACCAAAGAATTAGAACACCAGCAGCTGATAGAGGTATGTTAGATCCTGGAATAGCTTGTGGTTTTCCAGAATTGTCAAACTTTCCTTTTCTAGCACCCAATAAATAAATTATAACTAGTGCTCCCCATCCACCAACAGAGTGGACAAGAGTTGATCCTGCAAAGTCGTAAAAACCTACTTCATCTGTTAATGTTGATAAAAATCCTGTACCCCATTGCCATGAACCTACAATAGGATAAACTATTGTAACATAAAGTAAAACAATTAACATAAATGAGTTAATCTTTATTCTTTCAGCTACTGCACCTGAAATAATAGTTCCAGCTGTTGCAGCAAACATTCCTTGGAATAGGAAGTCTGTCCAATAAGTATATCCTTCATTATATGCAAGATCAGCAGCAGCTTCCGCATCTAATCCTGCACCCGCAAACCCAAGTATACCGTTACCAATAATATTAAAGTCTCCAGGATACATTAGGTTAAATCCAATAAGGCAATAAGCTATTAATCCCATTGTTATTATGAAGAAGTTTTTAAATAAAATATTGATTGTATTCTTCTGTCTTGTAAGTCCGATTTCTAAAAACGAAAATCCGAGATGCATAAAAAACACCAATGCTGCACAGAGCATCATCCAAACATTATTTGTTGTAAGTAATTCCATAATTTTTAATTAAATGATTTATTTCCTTTTTCTCCTGTTCTAATTCTGTAGGCTTCTTCACATGGTAAAACAAATATTTTACCATCACCAACACTACCAGTAGCACCAGATTTAATTATCGCCTCTACTGTAGCATCAACAAAATTGTCTGACACAACAATAGACAGATATCTTCTTTGAATATCTTTTGTACTATAGGTAATTCCTCTGTAAACTTTACCTATTTTTTCATTTCCAACACCAGTAACATCCCAGTAGCTGAAAAAGTAAACCTCAGCCTCTTGAAGTGCTTTGACTACATCATCAAATTTTGATTTTCTAATAATTGCTTCTATTTTTTTCATGATGTTTTATTTAAAAGCTAATTCCAAAAACTAAAAAAGCAGCTTCAGCCTCAGGATTTAAAATAAAGGATCCAAAAACAGGAAGTGAGTATGAATCAGATATCTGTATATCTTTTGATCCGCTAAATGACATATTAACTATACCAGCACTTCCACCAGCATACCATGCATCTCCTTGATCGTCTCCATAACCTATTGCAATGTCTACAGGACCTGCAGCAAAACCAAGTTCAATATATAATGCCTCTACATCAGTAAAATAACCAGCTAATAAATCAACTCCCATAATAGATGTTGACCCACTTATTTCAGTATAATCTCCTTTGAAGAAACCATATTCACCTTCACCATAAATTCCACCTTCTCCAGGGAAAGTATAGTTAGTAAGAGTTAAAGCAAATGGCCCAAAATCATAGCTTACATAAGCATCCAATTCGTTTCCACCGCCTTCAGCTGTTGTAGGAAAGCTCCCCCAAACACCAGCTTCAAAATTTCCAGATCCAAGGGTCATATATGGTTGAATATGAGCACCTGATCCAAATTGTGTACCTCTCCAGACATAAGAACTTACAAGGTCTGCACCAAAATCTTGTGAATAAGAAATATTCGTTGATAAAAATGCCATCAATGAGAAAACCCCAATCTTAAGAGTTCTAGAAAAGTTTAAGTTTGATAGATTCATAATTTTATTTTTTAAATTAATGAACCAAATCTATGTTATACTTATTCCAAAAAATTCACATCATAATGGAATTATTTCATTTTTATTAAATCATCATTTTGATATAATAAATATTTATGATTTATAAATTTGAATGGTAAATTTTTGGGATATTTTGAATTGTTTAATTATTCAGTATATCTAATCTCATACAATATTTCGTTTCTTCTATTGTAGAATTTTGTAGGAGCATCATAAGATAGAACATAAAAGTCGCTAATTATTTCAAGTCCATTATTTTCAAGAATAGATTTGAGTTCATTCCTGTGTTTTTGAATTTTATTAGCATTTGAGTACCCTGAATATCTAATTGCAGCAAAATACTTTGGGTTAGAAATATAAGCTTCTAGGTCTTTGTCATTTGGCATAGGCAGGCTATCTGATAAGTATCTTTTTGGAAGAACAAACTCCATAGTTTTATTTTGATTATACATATAAACAGGAGTTGTCATAGCAATCTCTTCATTATTTTGATTATTACCAGTAATGTATCTAAAGAGTTTGCCAAAATTATTATTTCTGTTCTGTTCGGCAGAAACCTTTATCATAGCAGCACTGGGATAAAATCTTATTTCAGCATTATCAATTTGATCTACTACTTGATACTCCTGTGTCTCATATTTTTGTGCCATAAGCATTGATGAGTTTAAAAATATAATTGTAATAAAAAAATTAAATTTGGAAATTGTATTAAACATCAAACAAATATAAATAGACATTTGTCTTAAAAAACTAATCGAATGTGGTTTA
>MDTG01147813.1_pt1 | contig 14436 bp, 14 predicted proteins | sample 811421 | NCBI WGS metagenome assembly MDTG01 (sample SAMN05326645, study PRJNA326480) | marine metagenome | isolation source: seawater | place: Pacific Ocean: South East | collected 2011
GTATACTTGTTCAGGCTTGCGCGGCACCGTCAAGGGGCGCTAGGCCGGTAACAAGGTAAAACAGACGGATACGGGGGCAAAGGCAGTGGCACGCGGACTATTTGCGGGGATGATCACCGGCACCGTCTTTTCGGGGCTGGTGCTTGGGATGGCATCGGTTCTGACCGAGGTGCCGGGTGCCGAGGCACCCGAGGCGGAGACGGTCGAGGTGACACCCGGGTCGGGGTTCGATCTGCGGCGCGAGGATCGGCAGGCGACCCTGCCGGACGTCGAGGACAGCCCCGAGGCGACGGGCGCGCCGCAGGTGGTCGCCCCGGAGCCCGACGATCTGTCCTCGCTCAGCGCGGCGGATACCGCCCCGGCGCGGGCTCCGACCACCGGCAGCGACGTGGATGCGCTTGGTGCGGCTCCCGAGGCATCGGGCAGCACGGGCAGTGTCGCGGTCGAGAGCGAGAGCCCGGTGCTGCCCAGCCCTCAGTCTCAGGCGCCCGAGGCCCCGCAGGACGAGGGGCGGGTGGCGATCTCGTCCGACCCGGCGCAGCCGCCTGCCCCTGATCCGGGTGAGGCGGATGCCGGGCTGACCGGCGGTGAGACAGGGGACGAGACCGACGGTGAGGCGGTTGGAGATACCGGCGGCGAAACCCGTAGCGCGGTGCCGGATTTTCCCGATGAGGAAGAGACACCGACGCTGGCACCCGATGCGGCACAAGAGGCCCCGGCCCGTGACGACACGATAACGCCGATTGCCCCCGATGAGGGGCCGGTGCCCGACGCGGTGCAGACCGCCGAAGACACCCCCGAGACGCCCAAGACACTGCCGCCCTCGGGCACCATCAGCGACCGCGTCGAAGGCGTGCGCAGCAACCGGCTGCCACGTATCGGCGATGCGCCGGAGACCGAGGCCGCGGCAGAGCCCGAGGAGACCCCAGAGCCCGAGCGCGCGATCCTGCGCCATGCCGCCGAGTTCGAGAACCCCGAGGGCAAGCCGCTGATGTCCATCGTGCTGATGGATGACGGCAGCAGCCCCATCGGCATGGAGGCGCTTGCCAGTTTTCCCTATCCGCTGAGCTTTGCGGTGGATGCCGATTGGGCGGGGGCGGCAGAGGCCGCCGAGCGCTATCGCGCGGCTGGGTTCGAGGTGCTCTTGACCGTCGATCTGCCCGAGAGTGCGGCGGCGTCGGATACCGAGGTCGCGATGCAGGCCTGGCTTGACCGGGTGCCGCAGGCGGTGGCGCTGCTGGAAGGCGATGAGACCGGTGTGCAGGCGAGCCGCGAGGCCAGTGCGCAACTGGCGCCGATCCTGAAGGAAACCGGTCACGGGATCGTCATGCATCCCAACGGGCTCGACATGGCGCGCAAGCTGATCGGGCGCGAAGGTGTGCCGTCGGCGACGCTGTTTCGCGATTTCGACGGGCAGGGGCAGGATGCCTCGGCGATCCGCCGCTTTCTCGATCAGGCCGCGATGAAGGCGGGTCAGCAGGAGGAGGGCGTGATCATGCTGGGCCGGTTGCGCGCCGACACGATCAGCGCGCTGATGCTCTGGGGATTGCAGGACCGGGCCAACCGGGTGGCGCTGGCCCCGGTTTCGGCGGTGCTGATGGCGGGGGCGGAATAGCGCTCAGACCGGGGTATCGGAGACGAGGCGCATGCCGAGATGCGCGGGAGGGGTGCCGACGGCGCAGCCGCCGCGCGCAGGGTCGCGGACCAGATATGACATCGCGGCGACATGCTCGCCGCCGACAAAGAACGCCGGGCAGCGGGACGGGTCGGTGCCGTCGCTCGCGCCTGCGTAACATTCCTGCGTCCATTCCCAGACACTGCCATCGAGATCGGCGATGCCCTCGGGCGAGGTGGTGAAACTGCCTTGCGGCCTGAGCGCCCGTGGGGCGGTGCCCTCGGTCAGGTAGGCCGAGGCCCATGTCAGCGAGGGGTCGGTGAAGATCGGATCGGGTTCGTCGGGCAGGACCGCGGCGGCCATGACATGCCATTCCCCGGCTGTCGGCAGGCGAAACGCGTGGCCCGTGGTGTCATTGATCCAGGAGATGTACTCCTGCACGTCGATATAGCTCAGGCCGGTTGCGGGCGTGGTCGCCGGGTCCTGATCGGCGCGGGCGCGGACGGCCTGTGCGCAGGCATCCTGCGCGACGCAGCGCGCCCATTCGGAGACCGTGACCTCATGGCGTTGCACATAGAGCGCGCGCCCGTCCGGGAGCATCACGGGCCGGTCGGCCATCACTGGCAGAAAGACCGGATCAGGGGCGCGCTGCAAGAGCGCGCCCCCGGCGATGACCGCCGCCAGAAGGCCCAGAGCCGCAAAGCCGAGCGCGGTCTTGAGCGGGTCGGTGTGAGTGGTGGCAGCGGCGGTCGTCATGTCATGCGCTCCTCTTATGTCGCGAAGGGACGGGGCGGGACGACCTGTTCCATCAGCTGGTTGTCCCAGTCACCCTCGACCACGAAATGCGCCGTGGCGCCCAGCATCGCGCCTTCGATCAGGTTGTGGTTGACATAGGCGTAGACGCCCGGCTGTTCGAAGGTGTACATCGCCGCCACCGCGCTGCCGCCGCGCACGAACCATGTCTCCATCCCGGTCATCGGCGCGTCGGTGAAGGACGTCTCCCAGACGAAATTACCATGGCCGCCGATCAGGTGCGGGCGCGAGTCGCGGTTGGCCTGATTGTGTATCATCAGGACGGTCTCGCCGACCTTGGCGCGCAGGGCGTTCTCTCCGGTCAGGGCCCCGACCGCGCCGTTGAACACCGAATGCGTCGGGATCAACGTGCGCATCGCGACAAGGCTGTCGGCATAGTCGTCACCGGCGGCGTCATAGCTGCGGTAGTCACCGTTGTCGTCCATAGGCAGGTAGTAGTCCTGTTCGCCGATATAGGCGATGCTGTCGTATTTCAGCGGGTTGCCCGCGCCGTCCTTCAGCCCGTCACGGGGCAGCACCATGACCGCGCCATTCATGCCATGGGTGACGTGATAGGGGATCATCGCGCCGCCGGGGGCGCAGTGATAGGTAAAGCAGCCCGGCTTGGTCGCCTTCCAGCGCAGCACGCATTCCTCGCCGGGATAGACATGGGTCAGGCCACCGCCGCCCAAGGCCCCCGTGGAGGCGTGAAAGTCGATATTGTGCTCCATCATGCTGTCGGCGGGGTTGCGCAGGGTCAGTTCCACCATGTCGCCCTCGTGGCAGATGATCAGCGGGCCGGGGACCGAGCCGTTATAGGTCAGCGCCCAGACCGATGCGCCGGTATCCTCGTCCACCACCATCAGCCGTTCGGTGGTTTCCATGGTGATCTCGATGATCTTGGGGCCGCCGGTTGCGACCTGCTCGTGGGCGGGCGCAAAGGGCGGTGCGACCAGGTCCTGCCGCACGCGGGTATAGCCCGAAAGATCGGCGGGTTTGGCCGTGGTTTCGGCAGCCTGTTTGGCGGCGGCCTTGTGCAGGTGTGCGGATGTCGCGTTGGCCTTGGTGAGCCGGGGCGCGCGAGAGGCGGCCATTGCGCCTGCACCGGCCATTGCTGCGGCCCCCGCGAGCATGGAGCCGCGCAGAACATTGCGGCGGCTGGTTGAGACGAGTCCGGGATTGATGAATTTGGTCATGATATCCTCCATGACGGTGGGGGTGGCGGGCCTCATGCCCGCGCACCGGGAAAGGGATCAGAGATTGCCGAGTTGCGCCTCGAAACGCTGCTTGGCCTTGGGTGGCACGCGGCCCTCAAAGAAGGTCTCGGGCACCTCGACGTCGCCCACGGCGATGGTCATCACCATGCCCATGGCGTAATGCGGCTTGCAGATCACGCCGTAGACGCCTTCGACATCGAGCGTGACGTCGAATTCCTCGTTGATCTTGCCGGAAAAGCCCTCGGCGCCGTCGGGCAGCATGCCCTTGTTGATCTCGGCGTTGTGGCCCCTGTCGGTGGCCAGAAAGCGGATGGTGTCGCCGGGAGCCGCCTGAATGAAGGCGGGCTCGAATACCATGCGGTCGCCATCGGCACCCTTGTTCAGCATCTTGACCTCGAAGGTTTCGGCAAAGGCCGCGGAGCCCATCAGGGCCGCAAGGGCGAGGCCGGTTGTCAGCATGCGGATCATGTCGTTTGTCCTTTCATGTCGCGTTATTGCTTGACCCTGAGAATAGGGATTCCCGGAGGCGCGATATTGCTCTGGCGCAAACTTCGGGACGATTGATCGGGGGGGGACGCGGCATCCGGTTATGGCGTTGCACGTGGTTCTGTGCGATGACGCGCGCCATGACCGAAGCTAGCCGCAAAACCCTGCCACGGCTCGATGAGAGCCTGCTGACGCATCTGCCGCCGTTTTCCCGGCTGGAGAAGCGGCAGATCCGCACGATTCTGGATCAGGGGAGTTCGCGGCGCTATGAGCCCGGGGTGGCGGTGTTCAACGAGGGCGATCCGGCCGAGCGGTTCTACATGCTGCTGGATGGCTATGTGCGGGTGGTGCGCATCACGCCCACCGGTGAGCAGGTGACGGCGCTGCATATTCCGGCGGGGCAGCTTCTGGGCATTGCAAAGGCCATCGGGCGCGAGACCTATCCGGCGACGGCGATGACGGCGACCGAATCGATCGTGCTCAGCTGGCAGACCAGCCTGTGGGATACGTTCGTGGCCGAGTATGACGGCTTTGCCACCGAGACCTACAAGACGCTCGGGCACCGGGTGGGGGAAATGAACACCCGCATCGTCGAACTGGCGACCCAGCAGGTCGAACAGCGCGTGGCCAACGCGATCCTGCGGCTGATCAACCAGACCGGGCGCCGCGTCGAGGGCGGGATCGAGATCGACTTTCCGATCACCCGGCAGGATCTCTCGGAACTGACCGCCACCACGCTGCACACGGTCAGCCGCTTGCTGAGCGGGTGGGAAAAGCGCGGGCTGGTCGAGAGCAAGCGCAAGCGCATCAAGGTCTGCGACCCGCACGCGCTGGTGGTGCTGAGCCAGGGGTGAGGGGGTTGCTGTTGGGGCGTCGGTGACGCGGGATTGGTGGAGGGTCGGTTGCTGGCTTTACAGACCTTGGCTCCGGTGCTTGCAATAACCGCTACCAGCCCACAGCAGACAGAATTCCACCGATCGCCAGGCTTTCAGCATTGGAACAGCGGGGCTAATTCGGCTCATCCACCCTGACCATCCCTTGACCGCGATTTTCAGCTTTCTGCATCAACCGGCATCGCGAACCCAACCTTCACACGGTTCATCACAGCACTGGTCCGAAACCGAAGAACATTTTCTTCTTCAAAGAAGTATTCGGCCGTGAAATTTTCGAAGTCCGTCATGTCACGGGCTGAAACAACAAGTATGAAATCCGCATTCCCGGTCACATAATAACACTGCATCACTTCCGGTGCCGCCCGCATACGGGATTTGAAATATTCCAGATCGTCTTTTCTTTCACGGTTTAGAGATACTTCGACAATCAACAGCAGACCGCGTCCTATCTTGGTGGGATCCAGAAGGGCAACTTCGGCCTCAATGATGCCGGATGCCCGCAACCGCGCCAGACGCTTGCGGCACGCGTCCGGTGACAGGCCTATTCGCTGGGATACGGCCTCTGCCGTCAGGCGAGAATTTTGCTGAAGAATTTCAAGGATAGCCGCGTCGAATCGATCCATAGAAAAACTCTGCCCGAAAAGCGGCTCGTTCTGAAGTATTTTCCAGACCCTTTGTCCGATTACAGGACAATTCATCGAGAATGGTCCTGTTTTAGGAAAAACTAGATAAAAAATATCCGGGAATGAACCGAAATCCTGTCGTACCGTCTGTACATGCGGTTTCAACTACCGCCGTCCGCGTGAGCAGACGTTTTTATTAGTGGTGATTCCGCGTCGTGGAAATACTGCATTGACGGGTTCGACACCCGAGGCGTGCGTTGCCGCGCTTCTGCTGATCGCCGGGCCAGAGAAAATCGCCCGGTAACATCATTTCGGGCAATTGTACTTTAGGACAGAATTTCATTGGGAGAGAGATTGTTATGATGAAGAACTTTCTTGTCATCGGGGGGATATGTTTGTTGCCCCTTGGCGTTCATGCGGCAACCTACAATCAGGCCGGAATCGTTCTCGAAACAGAAACCAGACAAAGCGCATGGGGTCCCGGCGACGCTGCGCGTCTGGCCGATACGGTGTTTATCGGGCCTGAATGGAACGGCTCCGAGGACTTTGGTGGGTTCGTTGGCGGCACAACCAGTTTTACATATCCCAACCCGGCACGTGTCGCATGGAATGCCTGCAGGCTGATCCCTTTTATCGGCGACAGATGCGGCAGCGCGCCCGCCAGGAACCTGACGAGCACGATTGATACGACCACAGGTGCCGAGGCCACCCTTTCAAGCTCGGGTCGAGCTGGACTGGAACTCGAATACGCCCTCGATGCAGGGTCGGTTGGCTCAAGGCTGGAGTATGTCGCCCAAGCCGATATTCCGGGAACGCCTGTGAGAAAGGGACAGATTGTCTCGCTGCACACGACGTCCGAACTCGTCGACGGCTCCCTCGACTCGCAATCCCCGACCGCCGAGGCATCAATTGATGTCGTGGCGGACGTTACCGTTGATGCGTCGGGCAGAGCCTGCCTTGCCGGAAACTGTACGTCGGACAGCGCGAACCTGTTGACCGTCGATGATTTCCGCAGAGAGCTGATTTCCATCGACCCCACGGGGATCAACTACCTTGACGGTTTCTTGCCGGACGGGGTTGAGCTTTCCACACCCATTGGGGATGTGCCGACGTCGCTTGAGGCTGACCTTGTGACGAGGAAGCTGGAGTTCAACACCAACGTGAACAACGATACTGGCGAACTCGGCGACCCTGCAGATCCAAAGACGAAAAAGGATACTGTGGTTGATTCCAGTGAACCAGGCAGCGGCCTGTTCATTGAGCTGGCGCGCCTTGACGCCAAAGTCCCCCTCTTGGAACTGAACGGTTCGAAAGAGGACGGTCAGGATGAGATCGTTATAGACGGGCAGTCCGAGTTTCTCGCGCTCAGGGCCGATATTGACGGGCTGTTGGCCTATGTCAACGCCCTGCCGCCGCTAGGCATACGAGCGGATTTCGGGAGTGTGGTTTCCGGTTCCATCGACCTGTTCGACATCGAGGCCGGGCCGAGAATCGACGTATTCCAGACCTTCAGGCTGACCCAGGACCTGATGGTGGACCTCGCTTTTGACAAGCAAGTTGACATCTCGGGTCTAGGCCTTGTCGACAGCTGGTTCGGGCTCTGGAACGAACTGCCGGATTTCAGCTTGTTCGGCACGACCGTGGCCACACCGACGTTCTCTACCCGGGCGATGTTGCATAGCACGACTGGATTTGACTTCGGGGCCGACTTCAGTCTCGAGTTGCTCAAGGGGAACATTTCGGTCGGCAACGGTCCGGTGAACTTTTTTGAAGGGAATTTCGGTCCGGCAATCGAAGAGAGTGCGGACACGAGTTTCGGTCGCCTTGCCCTTTTCGATGACACATTCGAGCTTGGCGGGTTCAACATGTTCGAGGGCGCGGCCATGACCTTCCGGGTCGAGGGGGATGGCTCGATGTCACCGGTTCCGCTGCCTGCGGCAGGGTGGCTGCTGATCGGCGGCCTGGCCGGTCTTGGCGCGCTGCGGAGAAGGCAAAAACGCAACTGAGTGGCGCGGCCGCTGGTGCTCGACATCGCGCACCACGCGGCCATCACTTTCCACTCCACCCCCGTGTCACCGGCACCTGGCAGGCGGCGACAGTGGGGGGCTAAGTCACCGAGCGCGGGATCGCCTGGGTAGGGCGATCCGGTAGCATGCGATGCCTTCATAGGTCCGGTCTTATACCGAGTCCGCCGCCTGCATCAGTTCGGCGAGGAACGTCTCCTCGTCGAGATCGTATTCCGTGCAGGCGTCCATGACCGTGTGGAACGGGCTGACGAGGCATCCGACGCAGAGCATCCGGTGCCGGACGAAGACCGGGACGGTCTGGGGCCATCGTGTCATCAGATCCGCAAGTGGCATATCGGGGTCATCGGGTCGGGGGTGCCGCATCGTGCGCTCCTTTCTCCGACCAGCCTAGCCGCGCAATCGCGCCGAACGTTGCGCTGGCACAAACTCCGCAGCCGGGCGCCCGCCTAAAACAGGTCATTCCGAATTCCAAGGAGGCCTGAACATGGCTGAAATCTTAACGAAATCGAGGGCGCGCAACATCTTCTACGGGGGCTCGATCTTCTTTGTCGTGATCTTCGTGGCGATGACCGTCCATAGCCACAAATACGTGGTCGAAACCTCGACGGCGGGCATGGCGCTCAGCGAAGAGGTGATCCACGGCAAGCATGTCTGGGAAGAGCATTCCTGCATCAACTGCCACAGCCTGCACGGGGAAGGTGCGTATTTCGCGCCCGAAGTGGGCAATGTGATGACCCGCTGGGGTGTGCAGGACAGCGCCGAGGACTCCTTTGAGATGCTCAAGGGCTGGATGGAAAGCCAGCCGAGCGGCATCGAAGGCCGCCGCCAGATGCCGAATTTCAACCTCAGTGACGAAGATATCCGCGGCCTCGCGGAGTTTCTGCGCTGGGCCGATCAAACCGACACGCAGGGCTGGCCGCCCAATGATGCCGGGTAAGGAGTGAACCCCATGAAATACCAATCACAAAAAGTCGCCCTCTACTATTTCGTCGCGGCGATGGCGCTCTTCGGCATTCAGGTGCTGGGCGGGCTGCTGGCGGGCTGGGTCTATGTCTCGCCCAACTTCCTGGCCGAAATTCTGCCGTTCAACATCATCCGCATGATCCACACCAACGCGCTGATCGTCTGGCTGTTGCTGGGCTTTTTCGGGGCCGCCTATTTCCTGATCCCCGAGGAATCGGAGCGTGAAATCTGGTCGCCCAAGCTGGCCTATCTCCAGCTTATCATCCTGGTCGTGGGCACGCTGGGGGCGGTGGGCTCTTACCTCGTCGGTATCCATGGCGGGCGCGAGTTTCTCGAACAACCCTTGTGGGTCAAGTTCGGCATTCTGGTGGCGGCGCTGATCTTTCTGTTCAACATCTCGATGACGGTGCTGGCGGGCAAGAAGACGGCGATCACCAACGTGCTGCTGATGGGGCTGTGGCTGTTGTCGCTGCTCTGGGTCTTTGCCTTCATCAACCCCGACAACCTCAGCCTCGACAAGATGTACTGGTGGTTCGTCGTCCATCTCTGGGTCGAGGCGACCTGGGAACTGGTGATGGCGGCAATCCTGGCCTTCCTGCTGCTGAAGCTGACCGGGGTGGACCGCGAGGTGGTCGAGAAATGGCTTTATGTCATCGTTGCCACGGCGCTCTTCTCGGGCATCCTTGGCACCGGGCACCACTTCTACTGGATTGGCCTGCCGGGCTACTGGCAATGGGTTGGCTCGATCTTCTCGACCTTCGAGGTGATCCCGTTCTTCCTGATGATGTCGTTTGCCTTCGTCATGGTCTGGAAAGGCCGCAAGAACCATCCCAACAAGGCGGCACTCTTGTGGTCGCTCGGATCGAGCACGGTGGCCTTCTTCGGGGCCGGGGTCTGGGGCTTTCTGCACACGCTGCACGGGGTGAACTTCTACAGCCACGGCACGCAGATCACCGCCGCCCACGGCCATCTTGCCTTTTACGGGGCCTATGTGGCGCTCAACCTCGCGATCTTCACCTATGCGATGCCGATGCTGCGGGGCCGCGCGCCCTATAACCAGGTGCTGAACATGGCGTCCTTCTGGCTGATGACCGGCGGCATGGCCTTCATGACCTTCGTGCTGACCTTCGCGGGTACCATCCAGACGCATATGCAGCGCGTGGTGGGCGACTACTACATGACGGTTCAGGACAGCCTGTCGGTGTTCTACCTGATGCGCTTCGGTGCCGGTGCGGCGGTGGTGATCGGGGCCCTGCTGTTCCTCTATTCCATGCTGGTCGTGCGCAAATCCGAGGTGATCGCGCCGGGCCCTGCCAACCCTGTTCCGGGAGAATAAGCCATGAACATGATCCATAAACCAACCCTGCCGTTCTATCAGCCGACGGGCCCCGAATGCGATCTCTTCGAGACGGCCCATGACAACGGTTTGCCCCTTCTTCTGAAGGGGCCGACCGGCTGCGGCAAGACCCGCTTTGTCGAGCATATGGCCGCCCGGCTGGGCAAGCCGCTCTATACCGTCGCCTGCCATGACGATCTGTCGGCGTCGGACCTGATCGGGCGCTACCTGCTCAAGGGGGGCGAGACGGTCTGGGTCGACGGGCCGCTGACCCGCGCGGTGCGCGAGGGGGGCATCTGCTATCTCGACGAGGTGGTCGAGGCGCGCAAGGATGTGACGGTCGTGCTGCACCCGCTGACCGATACGCGCCGCACGCTGATGATTGACCGCACCGGTGAAGAGCTGGTGGCGCCGTCGGGCTTCATGCTGGTGGCCAGCTACAACCCCGGCTATCAGAACGTGCTCAAGCGGCTGAAACCGTCGACGCGGCAACGCTTCCTGTCGATCTCGCTCGACTTTCCGGGGGCCGAAACCGAGATCGCGGTGGTCGCCAGCGAAAGCCGGTTGGAGCCGGGGCGCGTGGCCCCATTGGTGCGGCTGGCCGGACATATCCGCAACCTCTCGGGTATGGACCTGGAGGAAGGTGTGTCAACGCGCCTGTTGATCTATGCGGCCACGCTGATGGCGGGGGGCATGGGCGTCGATCAGGCGCTGGAGGCGGCGGTCATCGAGCCGCTGAGTGATGAACCCGACGTGCAGCAGGCGCTGCGCGATCTGGTCGCCACGATCTACGGGTGAGCGCCATGCATCTTCTCGACCTCATGGAGCCTGAAGAGACGGTCGGCAATCTCTGGCATGACATGGCCAGCGGGATCGGGGCGGATGTCACCTATCCGCAGGCGGGCGTGGCACTCGCCTCGGTCCGGCCCGGCCTTGCGGTGGTGTTTCGCGGTCTGGGCGGCGCGCCCGGCGTGGAACTGAGCGAGGCGGCGGCGACGCTTGTGCGCCATCGCCGCCCGTTGCGCCGCAAACTGGGGGCGGAGCGGGACCGCGAATGGGTTGCAGGCTTCGACGGCGAGCGGCTGACGCTGCCCCCGGTTATCGCCGCCTTTCCCGACCCTGCACTGAACCGGGCCGCGTATTTCTGGCTGACGGCGCTGGCGGCGGTCTGCGATCTGAACGGGATCGACCTGACCGGCGAGGGCATGGCCCTCGATTGCGCACAGATCCGCGCCAATGCGGTGGCGGCGGATGCGGCCTATGTCGCCTGTCCCGGCCTGCGTCAGGCCTATGACCGGATGGCGCGTCACTGCATGGCGGCACGGCCAGACGTTCTGCGGCCCGCGCAGGAGGCGATCATCGAAACCGCCATCCGAAATCAGCTATGCGGGGCCGCACCCGAGGTGGCCGCGCATCCGGTGCCGGGGGGCTACATGCCCTTCGCGCCGGTGCCGATCTGGCTGCGCTTTGCCAATGCCTCCTCGGGCGAGGCCGCGACGGATCAGGCCGCCGACCCCGCTGCACCGCCCCCCGCTGCCGCGCAGCCCAGCCGCAAGCTGGGACGGCGCAAGGACCAGGATCAGCCGAACCGCAAGGACAGCTTCATCATCCACCGCTTCGAATCGATCCTGTCCTGGGTCGAATCGATGAACATTAACCGCAGCGTCGATGATGACGATGACGAGAACGCCCAGAAGGCAGCGGATGATCAGGATGAAATCACCCTGTCGAAACAGGATCGCAAGGCCGCGACACGGCTGCGCCTGCATCTTGATCTCTCGCCCTCCGATGCCGATCACGAGGCGCTGGCAGGCACGCACACGTACCCCGAGTGGAATCACCGCTCGCGCAGCTACATGGCCGATCACTGCCGGGTGCTGGATGCGCCGGTGCCCGCGTCCGACACGCCCTTCGAGCCGAACGCGCGCCGGATGCGCGAAGTGCGTCGCCAGTTTGAGGCGCTGCGCCCGCGCCGTATCCTGCAACCGCGTCAGGTGGAGGGAAGCGAGCTTGATCTCGACGCGCTGCTGACATCGCGCGCTGATCTGATGGCGACCGGGCGCGGCTCTGACCGGATCTGGCAGTCGGCGCGCCAGGTCGAGCGTGATCTGTCGGTGGCCTTCGTGATCGACACGTCGCGCTCGACCGAGGCGGCGATCGGCGATACCTCGGTGATCGAGGTGGCGCGCGAGGCGATGGCAGCACTGGCCGCAGGCATCGACGCGGCGGGGGATAGGCTGGGCATCTGGGGGTTTTCCTCGCTGCGCCGCGACCGGGTGTTCCTGAGCCGCTGCAAGGCGTTCGGCGACGACATGTCCCCCGCCGTCACTGCCAATATCGGCGCGCTGAAGCCCGGGCATTACACCCGGCTCGGGGCCGCGATCCGCCATGTCAGCGCGCAACTCTCTGAGGAGCCGAGCGCGCGCAAGCTGCTCATTGTGCTGACCGATGGCAAGCCCAACGATCTCGATCATTACGAGGGCCAGCATGGGATCGAGGACAGTCACATGGCCGTCCGCGAGGCCCGCATGGCGGGCCACAGCCTGCATGGCATCATCATCGACGAGGACGGGCAGGACTGGTTCGCCCGTATCTTCGGGCGGGGCGGCTTTACCCTGCTGCCCGACCCCGCCCGCCTGACCCGGGCGCTTCCCGATATCTACCGCACGCTGACACAGGAGACTTGACATGCGTTATCTGACAGTTCTGCTCGCCACCCTCATCGCCTCTCCGGTCCTTGCCGAGAGTTTTGACCGACCGATCCCGCAGGCCCAATCGGCCACGGCCGAGTTCTGGTTCGCCCTGGGCAGTGTCGCCCTGATCGCGGCCCTTGTTCTGGTCCAGCGTCTGGTTGCCCGGAAATGAAACGCCACGGGTGGTCCACGCGACAGATCGCGCTCGCCCTTTATCCGTTCGGGGCAGGGGCGGCGGCGGTCAACGTGTTCTTCGCCTCGCTGATCTTCAGCTGGATCGGAGGGCCGGTGGCCTCGACGGCGTGGTCGGTCGGGCTGGGCTGTGTGATCGGGGCCCCCGCCACCTGGTATTTCGCGCGCCATATCCGGGGCCTCATGGACCGCGCCGATGCGCGTTTCGCGGCAGAGCGGCCCTGATGATCCGAAGATGTGCCAAACTGGCGATCCCGCGAGGACTCGAACCCCGAACCTGCTGATTAGAAGTTCCGGTCAAGCGGTTTCGCCGGTTTCCGCCGGATTTCGCTCAACGCGCAAAAGTGTAATAAATTCAGTTAATTATGTTGACGGCGGTTGCGCTCGTCTATCACAAATGACTCCAGATTTTGCTGCATGGTGCTTCCGTATTGCTTCCGGCAGCCGTCACACAATCGGAGTTGTTCACAAATGTTCCGCCTCACAAAACGATCTGTCGAAAGCCTCGATCTGCTGGAAAAAGACTACATCGAGTGGGATCGCGATGTGGGAGGGTTCGGGGTTCGGGTGTATCCGTCCGGCAAGAAGACTTACCTGATTCAATACCGCAGCGGACGTCGCACCCGGCGCTATACCATCGGATCACATGGGGTGCTGACCGCCGATCAAGCCCGAGCGGAAGCAAAGCGCCTTCTGGGCGATGTGCTGCGCGGAGAAGGCCCTTCGGGCACTCGACGGGACAGACGGCAGGCCCCGACTGTCAAAGCGCTCTGTGAGCGGTTTTTGCAGGACTATGCGGCGATCCATTGCAAGCCATCGACAAATCGCTCTTACGAAATGCTGATCCGGCTGCATATCAAACCCGCGCTTGGCCCTATGCTGATCCAAGACGTGACTCGCGCCGATGTGGCCGCCTTGCACCTGAAACTGAGTGCCGATGCGCCGTATCAGGCCAACCGGGTTCTGGCGCTTCTGTCCAAGCTGTTCAATACGGCAGAAGATTGGGGGCTGCGCGTTGAAGGATCGAACCCGGCGCGTCGGATCAAGAAGAACCGTGAGGAAGAAAAGAAGCGCTACCTGAGTGACCATGAACAGATGCGTTTGGGCCGGGTTCTGAATGACTGTCTGGAAGACGGTAGTGAAACCGTCTTTGTCATATCGGCGATCATGCTCTTGATGCTGACCGGGTGCCGTCGGAATGAAATCACCACGCTGAAATGGACCTATGTGCATTACACTCACCTTGACTTGCCGGACAGTAAGACAGGCCGCAGACGCATTCCGCTGCCGCGCGAAGCCTATGAACTTCTCATGAACCTGCCACGGGAAGAGGGGAACCCTTATGTGATCCGAGGCTTGACCGATGACGGGCACCTTACGGATTTGGAACGCCCTTGGCGGCGCATCCGGACCCGCGCGGGTTTGCCCGATGTGCGCTTGCACGATCTGCGGCACACCTATGCCTCGGTTGCGATGCAGAACGGGGTTGATCCTTTCACGCTCAAAGAAATCATGGGGCACCGGAATTTGCAGACCACATTGCGTTATGCCCACCTCGCAGATGACGCGGTGCAACGCGCGGCGGGTTCGGTGGCGTCA
>MDTG01010963.1_pt1 | contig 14435 bp, 7 predicted proteins | sample 811421 | NCBI WGS metagenome assembly MDTG01 (sample SAMN05326645, study PRJNA326480) | marine metagenome | isolation source: seawater | place: Pacific Ocean: South East | collected 2011
CGACCCCCGTTCCGACTGTTCGCAGAACTGAGGATGGCCGTGGACATCCACCCGTCTTTCCCATGTCTCACGGCCAGCTCAATCAGGGGGGCAACCGGCCACGACTCTCCGGATTCGCCGAGAGTCATGGCGAGTTCCAGGCGAACCCGGGGATCCGGATCCTCGCTCATACCGGTCAGGTGGGACCTAAGATCCTGATCCAAATCCAGCCATGGCGCAGCCAACCGCAATCCGTGGATCCTTACGCCGTAGTCCACATGGCCAAGGGCGACCAGCACGTCCGAGGGCTCCAGTAATTTCAAGACGCCAAGGACCTGAAGGCCACGAATAACTCCCGGGGGAGGAGTCCCGGCATCCCTGATTAACCTCGCCAGGGGTGCACGGGCATCACCATCGCTCCGCTCAAGGAGCAGCCGCTGTGCGGTAGAACGGCGCCACGGGTTTTCATCTCCAAGGTCCTGCGTCAGCTCCTCCACGGTCGCCTTCGCCAGATCTACCTTCAGGACACCGGGCTGCCCGTTGGGGCGCAATCTCCAGATCCGGCCGTGTGCATTACCTTTGTTCAGTCCATACTGCTGCTGCAGAAAACGGGGAACTGCCGAATAGTCCTCGATGATTTCCCGGTACATGTCGACAATGTAGAGTGCCCCATCCGGACCGACCCGCAGGTTCATCGGACGAAACCATTGATCGGTTGAAGCAAGGAACTCGGACTGCCGTTCACCCGGTGAACGCCGGGCCCGGTAGCCGGAACCATCCCGCGTGAGCACCGTGCGATGGATAATGTTGAGAGATGGTTCACAGTAAAACAGATTACCATGGTATTGTTCCGGGAAGAGCCGTCCCCCGTAGAACGTTGTGCTGCAACCCCCGGAAAAATAGTTGCTGCTGGTTTCCCGCTGTCCGTAGAACTTGACCCATGCCGGGTCGCTGCCCCGCTTTACTCGCCACGGATGGGGTTCGCTGATCCGGAAACCGTTCCCATAGTCCGCCGCCACCTGGGTTGAGCCAGGGGTTGCCACGTGCGGATTTCGGGCGAGATAAGAGCGCGGCAGCGGGAGAGCATACCTCGCGGGATTACCGCCCGAGGAGGGAAAACGGTCACCGATATCGTTCATCGTCAGTCCGAAAGTACTGACACTCCCGTTCACATGCTCGATCGCGGAACCATCCGCCCTGATCCGAAAGTCGGAACCCCCGAGCTGGAAAGGCTTTTCAAGCCTCGGTCCCGTAATCGTTCCCCCTCCAGATCCACTTCCAACGTAAATCCATCCATCCAGCCCCCAGATCGGGTTGTTGATACCCCGCTCAACCGTGTTGACCTTGAAACCGGTATAGAGGGTCTCACGGACATCCGGCTTGCCGTCGCCGTCACGGTCGGCGAGGAACAGGATGTGAGGAGCACAGGTAACGATAACGCCCCCGCGCGCGGCAACAATCCCATAACACGGCGGGATATTATCGGCCCATACCTCCGCTTCGTCCATGATCCCGTCCCCGTCCGTGTCCCTGAGCAACTTGACTACTCCATATTGCTGCCTCGCTGCCTCTTCGGCTATTCTTCCTCCTTCGAACTCCCACCGGATTCGCCGTACTGTCTTATCGAGCTCACCGGTCTTGTTGAGTTCCTGAGTGTCGATATGCCCCTCTATGTTATAGCCATGGAGCTCGCAGACGAACAGCCTGCCATCCCCATCGAAAGCGATCCCGGATGGCTCCTTGACGACTGGTTCGCTCGCGATCAGGTCAATCTGAAAGCCCTCGGGGAGCACAAGCCTCCGGGCGCTCTCCGCTGGAGAAAGGGGCTGCGGTGCATCTTTGGCCGGCTGAATCCGCGCATCTGATGAGGACGGGAGGCACAGGCAGGCACACAGCAGGCAACCGGAAAGCAGCAGGTATCTTCTCACTGGATCAAAGGGCTCATTGTCTTCCCGGCTCATGCCATGATCTCGTCGATGGGACGGCCAAAGTCCCGCTCCAGCCGCTTGTGTCCGGGAACCTCAAGTTTGTGGGGGTCAATGCCCATAAGCTGATTGATGGTGGCGTGGACGTCCGTTACATAATGGGGATCCTCGACAGCGTGGTATCCAAGTTCGTCGGTCGCCCCGTTGATTACTCCACCCTTTATTCCACCACCAGCCATCCAGACGCTGAAACCGAAGGAGTGATGATCGCGGCCATCTGCTCCCTGCGATCCCGGCGTACGACCGAACTCGGTCGCAAAAACCACGATGGTATCCTTGAGAAGTCCACGCTGTTTCAGGTCTTTCAGAAGACCCGCGGTGGGAAGATCCACCTGTCGGGACAACTTCGTATGTCCCTTTTTCAGTCCCGAGTGATTGTCCCACGCACCCGCCGCGCCATCACCGTGCATGATCTGGATAAAACGAACCCCGCGCTCTGAAAGACGGCGCGCCGCAAGCAACTGCTGCCCAAAGGCCTTGGTCTCATTGTTTCCCAGACCATACAGGGCCCGGGTTTCAGCGGATTCCTCCGAAAAATTCAGCGCCTCCGGAACAGCGGTCTGCATGCGATACGCTAGCTCGTAGGACTTCATCCGGGCCTCGATTATTGGATCGAGCGGATATTGTGCCTGAGAAAGGCGGTTGAGCGTGTTGGTCAGGCTGAGATTCTTCACCTGGTCCTGGCCAGTCATGCCATTCGCTGGACTCGCGTAGTCGAGCGGATTCTCCGGGTCGATCTTCAGGTTGACCGCGTCGTAAGCCGGGCCGAGATAATGTGCGTCCTTCTTGTCGAAGAAACGTGGGCCAATGTTGATGAACTGAGGCAAATCATCACTGAGGGACCCAAGTCCATAATTAATCCATGCGCCAATGGTTGGAACGCGAGGGTCGAGGAAGTGCCGGCCGGAGTGGAATTGAACCTGGGCACCATGATTATTATCGCTGGTCCACATGGAGCGGATGAAAGCAATGTCGTCACTGCAGGACCCGATATGCGGGAACCAGTCACTGACCTCGATCCCCGACTGCCCGTGTTTCCGAAAGCCGGTTTGCAGGGGAAAGATCTTCGTCCGGGTATGACCGTTGGCGTCGCCCTTGATCGGTATCCGCAGCTTTCTTATTTTCTGTGGATCGAGGACTTCCTTGTGAGGAGTTTCGCCAATCGTTTTTCCAGCATATCTGTTGAGCGCTTCCTTGGGGTCAAAGCTCTCCATGTGGCTCACGCCGCCGCGCATGAACAACCAGATCACCCGCTTGGCCTTGGGAGCAAAATCTGGTTTTCCTCCAGGCAGAAGCTGTTGCTCTGCAGCCATGATACCATTGAGCGCGAGCGCACCAAAGCCGAGCCCTGAGCGCAGGATACTCCTTCTTGATAGGAATTGCCGGCTTTCGGGATTCATCGGATCACCAGGAAGTCATTGAGATTAATCAAGGCGTGAATGAAATAGTCTCTCCGCGGCTGGTCCTCAAGATAGGACAGGCTTTCAGCCAGTTCTTCCTCTGCAGGATCCCTTGCGAGAACCCTTCTGAAGGTCTCCCGGACAAAAGACCTCGGACTCATCCCGGGATCCAGCATTGAGGCAATCTCTCTTGCTGACCTCGTGGCGGTCTCACTGTTCATCATGGCCAGGGCCTGCTGCGGAACAATGCTTTCACTTCGCTGGTAGCAGGCAAAGACATCGGCGTCGTCAAAAGTAGACAGAAACCTCGAACGCCCGTCCCTCGAGTGGAAAAAATAGAGACTCCGGCGCCGGTTCCCGGCTGAGGGTTTGACCGGGGGACCGCCAGGGGTGAGGTCCAGCATACCGGCAAGGTGCAACAGACTGTCGCGAACGACCTGCGCTTCCATCCGCCGGCTGTTCATCCGCCAGTAGTGGTGGTTGGCCTTGTCCACGGCAAGAGTGTTCTTGTCCGCCCCAAGATTAGAGGAAGTGCGCTGCCAGGCTTGTGAGGAAAGCATCAGACGATGCATGTGCTTCATGTCCCATCCCGATTCAATCAACTCAACTGCCAGGTAGTCGAGAAGTTCAAGGAGTAGCGGCTTCTGGGCCCTCAGGCCAAAATCAGCCACCGACTCAACGAGGGGTGTTCCAAAATGCCGCAACCAGATATGGTTGACCGCCACCCTCGCGGTGAGGGGATGATCGCGATGGGTCAGCCAGTTCGCGAGCGCCGTTCTTCGGCCGGTGCTGGTCCTCGGATAGCCATTGCCGGCGGGCAGGGCATCCTTGTTCGAAGTATTTACCAGGGAAATCTCACTGACGCGCACCGGACTGTAGTCAGGAATCTTTCCTTCAGTGAGCTCCCGCTCAAGATTCTTTATGGTCTCGGCCGCCTTGGCGTTCTTTTCCGGGTCGAGGAGTTCCAGCCGCGCTCTGGCGATCTTTGCCTCAAGATGCATGCGGCCAGCTTTCTCGACCAAACCCTCCGAGGTGTTCCGATCGATAACATTGTCTGCATCAATTCGCGCCCTGACAAACGCGAGTTCTGCCCGGGCCAGGTTCAGCTTCGCTTCCGCCAGGTCGATTAACCCGGCCGGAACGGCAGACGCGGCAGCAAAGGTCGGCTTCGTTTTTTCGCTGGCTTCCTGCAGCCCTGTCTCAGCGGGAAGGTGCCTGACTTCAATGCTGCAGAAGTCAACAAGGGCGTCGTAAGCAAGCAGCTGCACGGCGCCAGGACGGCGGTGTGGAAGATTGCAGGCAAACAGAAATTCCCCATCCAGCAGGACGTTGACCAGCCGACCCCGGACCCTGAGGCCGAGGGTATATTCGCGATCCAAGCTGATCGGCATCTTGACTGCGGCCGCAGTGTAAATGTCTTTCCCTTCAACCGTGCGGGCAAGATGAACCTTACTGCCTCCAACGCTTGTATATACCCAGTGCGAATTGCTTCCACTCTCATCGACGTCGAAGCGGATACCCACCGATTTCCATCTCTTCCCACCCGTCGTCCGATACTTCAGGGTGGCTTCGAAATCGAGGGGGTGTGCTATTCTTGAGCGTAACCAGTGGGTATCGAGGGACGGCCTCGTCAAGGAAAGCGCGTCTTCCCGGTAGCGCCAGTCACTGCCAGTGAGTTCCCACAGTTCCGGCTTTTCTCTGCGAAAGTTATCAATGAGCACTGGCTCGACGACGGCATCGTCAAGAAGCCGCCTATCCTTGCTGGTTTTGGTCTCATGGGCAGTGGCTTGTCTTTGATCCCTGCTGTTAGTCAGCTCCCTTTTCCGGTCAGCCCCAGCCTTCCTGTCTTTCATCTTTTCTAAGTGGGCTTCTGCCTCAGCGACCTTTTCCCGTGCCCGGGAAAGAAAGCCGTCCTGCACGAATCCCTGCGCCTCAGGCCGCCACGCTTCGAGTGGAAGCTCAATCAATGTCGGCGCCTCCCACGCATCTCGTGCGAGGAAGGAAGGAGAACCCGCCCCGATCCTCCGGCTAGTGTCTGCCTTGCTTTCTTCACCCCGCCTGTGCAGGTAGGTCGCAGCAGCGGGATTCCCATCATACACCCTCGTTAACCCGTTTTTATTCAGGTCCAGGGGCCCTGGAGCCGCATCGACTCGAACCTGATAGGGCTCGAAAATCGCCCGGAACTTATAGTAGTCGAGGTGGGTAATGGGATCATACTTATGATCGTGGCACTTGGCACAGTTCATGGTAAGCCCCATGAAGGCCTTGCCCGTGTGTTCAATTGTGTTGTCGAGCCAGCTCGTCCGGTTGAATTTATACCAACTCCTCGCCAGGAATCCGGTAGCAGGAAGGACGGTCGGATCGCCCGGTGCGATTTCATCTCCTGCCAGCATTTCCCGCACCATCTGGTCGTAGCCTTTATTGCGGTTCAGGGAAGTGACGATCCAGTCTCTCCAACGCCAGAGATGCCGCTGACTATCCCGGATCTCCTCGCCCAGGCCATACCAGTCGCTGTAACGCCAGACATCCATCCAGTGCCGGGCCCAGCGCTCGCCGTGCTGTGGACTGGCGAGGAGTTCTTCCATGATAATTTTCAGAGGACGATTATCGTCCAACTGCTCCAGGGTCGGAGGAAGCCCAACCAGGTCGAGGTAGAGCCGACGGATCAGAATCGTGCGTTTTGCCGGCCCCTGTGTCTTCAGGTCGAGCGCGGCCTGACGTTTTCCCAGCAAGGCGTCAATGGGGTTACCCGCATGCTCCAGCAGAGGCACGCGGCGAGGGACCTGGAACGCCCAGTGTTCGTCGGGCCCTTCTGGCACTGGTTCGCCGGCAGGCGCCCACGCCCCGTTATCAATCCAGCGGCGCAGGAGAGCGATCTCACCGGACTTCAAGGCCGCTCCTTCTTCCGGAGGGGGCATCCGCTCTTCGCCCCTATCTTCAACCAGCTCCACGAGGAGGCTTTCCTCTGCCTCTCCCGGGACAATTACCTCGCCCTTTAGCATTAGATCCCGGGTGTCCAGCCGTAAGCCTGCCTTCTGCTTGAGGGCCCCGTGACAGGAAAAGCATTTTGCGGTGAGAAGCTCCTTTACCCTGCGGTAGTCCTCTTCTGACCCGGCACCCGATTTCTCCCTGCCCCCATCGACAGGTAGACAGAGGGCCGTATTACCTGTGAGGGCGACTAAAAGGATCGACCGCGATACACACATGAAGATGTTCCCGAAACCCCGGATCATGACGTTCTGTTCGCATCTGCCAAATCCTATTTTCAGACCGCAGGCTTCGGGAAGAGGTATCGTCCCTGCCGGGCACTTGGATCCCGGCTGCTCCGATGAAGATAAATGCAGGCTTAACGTTAGTCTATATACAGAAATTCGTTTGCTGCCATCAGGGCCCGGGCGACCCCGGCCCACGTTTTTTTCTCACGCTGCTCTGCTCCCTCCTCGATCGGGTAGGACCTCACGTGCTCGACCAGCCGGCCAATCTCATCCTTCCTTCCGGGCCTTCCGTGGTAATGACGTATCAGCCAGTCCGCGCGCCCTGCCGGATCGAGCTCCTTCGTCTCCTGAAGCATGATCCCGGCAATCTCCATCGCGGACTCATGCACCAGCGGGCTGTTCATGAGCACGAGGGCCTGGGGAGTCACCGTGGAAGTCCGCCGGTTACCGTCCGGCACCGATGGATCAGCGAAATCAAATGCATTCAACTCATCATAGCCCGCACTCCGGATCACGGGCAGGTAGACCGTCCGCCGCGTACTCTTGATCCACTCCGTCATCTTCCCCTTGTTGATATACTCGGTAGCCTTGCGCTGGATTACCCCTCCTCCCATCTTGAGGTCCAGCCGGTTCGCCTTGAAAAGGATGGAATCCCGCACTACCTCAGCCTCCATTCGCCGTGGCTTCCAGCGTGCAAACAGCTTGTTCTCCGGATCCAGCTTTCGCGCCCGGGTCGCATGTGGACTCTGCCGATAAGTCGCCGAGAACATGATTTTCCGGTGCAGCGCCTTGAGGGACCAGTCTTTCTCCACGAAGTCGATGGCAAGGTAGTCAAGAAGCTCCGGGTGGGTGGGGCGCTCACCCAGGATTCCAAAATTATCAGGCGTTGGCACGAGGCCTCTCCCAAAGTGCCAGCGCCATAGCCGGTTTACAATAACGCGGGCGGTAAGAGGATTGTTCATACCCGCAATCCACCGCGCCAGTTCAAGCCGGCCACTCTGCCTGACCGGCATGGGCGCCTGCTCGAGTCCCGCTATCACGGGGAGAACGCGGCGCGGAACAGACTTGCCGAGAGTCATGTAGTTGCCACGGAGATGCACCTTCGTATCGATAGTCTTGTCCTCGGTCACCCCCATGACCTTGTGCCTCCGGGACAGTCCCTTTTTCAGCTCGGTGATTTCCGCCTCCAGTTTTTCCTTCTCCTCTCCGGGGGTTGTCTTCGCACCCCTTCTTTTTTCCAGTTCCGAGACCCGATTCCAGCGCTTGGCCACCTCCGGCTCGGTGAGGTCATGCTCATGATACTGCGCCACCACCGAATATTTGACGAGAGTCTTGGTCGAGAGGAAGATCCCCGCGAGGCCGTAGTAATCCTCGATGGAGACCGGGTCGAACTTGTGGTCGTGGCAGCGTGCGCACCCCAGCGTCATTCCCATGAAAGCTCTCCCGGTGGTGTCGAGCTGCTCGTCAACGATGTCCCTCCGCATCTTGTCCGGATCGTCGCAGGCGAGCATCTTGGGCCCAACCGAAAGAAAGCCGAGGGCTGCGTGCTGGTCTCTTTTCTCTGCGAGATCCCGGCTGGGAAGAAGGTCTCCCGCCAACTGCTCCACGATGAACTGGTCGAAACGCTTGTCCTGGTTAAATGAACGAATCACATAGTCGCGGTAGCGCCATGCTTCGGGATGGGCGATATCCTCGTCCATGCCATTGGAATCAGAGTAGCGAGCCACGTCCAGCCAGTGCCTTCCCCAGCGCTCGCCATAGCGGGGAGAGGAAAGCAATTCATCCACAAGGCGTTCCCAGGCATCCGGACGATTATCGAGAAGGAAGGCGTCAATCTGGTCGGTGGTCGGAGGCAGACCGTGCAGGTCAAGATAGGCACGCCGCACCAGCGTTCGCCGGTCTGCCTCCGAAGCGGGGGCAAGGTCCGCCTGCTCCAGCTTGGCCAGAATAAATTGATCAATCTCATTGCGCACCCAGTCCAGTTTACCGGTGACCTCCGGAAGAGGTCTTTTCTCGGGCCGGACGAATGACCAGAATCGCCGCCCCTCCTCGTAATCAATGCCCGGCTCCTCTGCAACCGGTCCCGCCACCTCCTGCCGCGGATCAGGAGCGCCCCGTTCGATCCACTCCCGTAACAAAGCGAGGTCCCCATCCGGCAGCTTACCCTTTGGCGGCATCTGGAGGTCCGAATCACGATAGCTGAGTGCTCTTAGAAGGCGACTCTCGTTCGGCTGCCCGGGGACAAGGACGGCCCCCGAGTCTCCGCCCTTCCTGACACCTGCCCGTGAATCCAGCAGCAGGCCGCCCCGAACCTCCTTTGCGCGCACCGAGTGACACTCGTAACAATGCTCAACCAGCAGAGGCCGGATCTTGGACTCGAAGAACACCACGTCTTCACTTCCTGCAGCGGGAAGGAGTTCGGGACATAGGATGAGGAACCAGGAAATGGATCGTATCCAACGCATACTCTTCAGTAGCTCTGGTATACGCCACTGGATTCGAATTGCCAAGAAAGGGGAGTGTTCTCCCCTCGGCCTGCCCTCCCTGAAATCATGGCCCCTCCAGAGACGTTCACACGGAAGTGTTACGGCTTAATCAAATCCTGCGCATCCTGCTCCCGTTTGCCGGACCTCTTGCCGCCTCCTACCGCATGGAACTCGAGAGCCGGGCGACTGGGCCACCTGCCGGAGCGACCAGTTCGCTCAACTTCCTCGCCCGGGGAGTCACTTGCACCTCCACCAACCCCAGCCCATGAAGGGCAGGGAAAACAAACCCGTAACAGGAAAGTCCTAGCAATTTCACGCCGAGGGAGGTTCTGTCTTGCGGAAATCAGAATGCTAAATGTTGACTCGCTTCCTTCCCCGGCCGATTCGGCGCCGCGCGCGGCGGTCTGTCTGCTGGCTTAGCCAAGCGGTTCGGACGATCTCAAGTATCCCTCAATACCGGAACGTCGATCTAGGGTGCGGCGTGACAGTGAACGTCGACATGCGTCACCAGAACTGGTACAAGCTGTACAAGGACGGTTGCCATGAGCAGGACGTAGAGGAGTTCATCACCGGGTTTCTCCAGGAAGGGGACGCAGTCCTTGACGTGGGTGCCCAGATCGGGATGTTCACCGCGATCGCAGCCCAGCTCATTGGCTCGGACGGGCCGCTGTACGCATTCGAGCCCGATGAGCAGAACCACAATGACCTGCAGAGCACCTGCATCCGGAACCAGCTCGACAACGTCACCATCCTCAAAATCGGTCTGAGCGACACCGTCGGCGAGGCAACCTTCCAGCGCCCGGATGGCGCCTGGGGCTCGTTCATGAATGGAAGCGGCGGTGGCAGCGTCACCCGGGAATTCTTCAAAAACTGCAACATAAAGACCTCTACCCTGGAGACCCGGACCATCGACAACGTTGTCCGAGAGCGCGGCATTCAGCGGCTGGACCTGATCAAGATCGACGTAGATGGCCCAGAGGTGGCAATCCTGCGAGGAGCCATCGAGACCCTGACCAACTACAAGCCCGCTGTCGTCGTGGAGGCCTCGCTTTTCTACCGGGAGCATGGCTCCAGCGCAGGGGAGCTGTTCGAGGTCCTCCAGCAGAACGGTTACCAAATCTATGGCGCCATCCGCAAAGGAGAGACCGCGGTCCCGATGTCATCCCCGGCGGACATCCCGGTGGACCTGTCTGCCGCGGGTTCTGCGATGAACTTCTTCTGCATGGTGCCCGGGACCTACGACGAACGATGGAAGCGGCTGTGGTTCATGCGCGGCGACTGAAAAACCGGGAGCGGTCTCTTGGGACGCGGCGCAGCTGGCCTCCGGGGGAGGCCTGGTCCTCGTGGGCCCCACACCACCACCGATCCCAGCCCCATGGAAGGATTCGCATCCCTCGACTGTCCCGGCCTGCAACGATAAAGACTGGCCGGCAATACGTGGGATCCACGGCACCTCGAGTAGTATTGGGCATCATTTATTCCCTAACCGTGACTGGCGAGGTTTCCGGAAAGCCGGACCGCATGGCGTAAAGCGGACCACGGCAGGTGGGCACATTGCCAAAAGGCAAGAAGGCTTACCGCTTCCCTCGTCCCCGGCTCTCGGGCCAAGCCCCCTTCGCCAGCCTCCTTGTATAATTTCCCCTCTCCTTTACGCGCCCCCCGCGCCTTTGGCGCGAAAGTTTTGGCAGTTGTATCGACAGCCTGAAAAAAGGACTGAGGGATGCAAGGCCGCCTACTTCGTTACCTTCCCTTCTCCAGACGCCCCGGCCGGGCGCTCCAGTCCGTGCCTGTCGTAGAGGCGCTGCCAGTGGTCGTGCCAGTAGCGGTCGTAGTAATCGTAGGCAGCGTTCTCGATGTGCACCGCGTCAACCACAACCGGGGCCTTCTGGAGATCGTAGTCCCTGAGGTGGCCCTGCCCTGCCCGCTCCCGGGGGGACACGAACCGCCACTTCGGCGTTCCAAGAATCTCCTCGCAGAGCCGGGCCAGCCCCGGATCATAATTTATGAGCTGTTCCCGGGTATGGATATGATTGTGATCATGATCCATCGTTCGGTTCGTGTCATACCAGCTCTGGAATCCCTCTGCCCAGTACTCGGAGCGGTTCGACGCCGCGTAGCAGCGCTTTGGTCCTCCGAAGACAATGAGGACCTTGTCACTCCCGGTGACCTTCACCGACTTGCTCGCGGGCTTGCCGTTGACGAGGATATCCCCCTTGTCCAGGCAGGTCGCCAGTAATCCGGGCGACTCCGCCGGAAACGCCTTGCGCAGCGCCTCCAGCAGGAGGACCGGGGTCTCACTCTTCACCCGACGAAAGCGCTGGGCCGCCCGGCCGTCGTGCCAGATGCCTTTCTCCATCGCGGCCTCGTAGGCGGCGGTCAGCTTCTCCTGCTGGTCCGGGCTGAATCCCGCACCGTGTACCACGTGGCCGAATTCATGAATGAGGATGCTCTCAATCTGCATCCCGCCCTCGAACTCCAGCACATCCTCCTCCGCGAAGAAGACCGTCGGGCGGCCACCCTTCCAGGTCAGGAACCCCCGGCTCCGCCAGTTGTAGAAATCCAGCTCCTTTCCGGTCTTCGTCGTCTTGAACTGGGGCATGTCGGAGGTGAGCTCATTGTGCGCCACCAGCAGGCAGAGCACCTGGCGGTCCCGTACCCGCCCGGCCACTTCCGGGTCGATGCTCTTCATGATCATCTCGAACTGGTGCGCGGCTTCGAGGTGGGCCAGATCACTCACCTTCTCCGAGGTCGCAATGAGGATACCCTGCACCCGCGTCCCCTTCCTGTAGAAGGCCGGGTCCAGCGTGTATTCCTCACACTCAGTCTTCGTGAGAGGCTTCACCTCATGCGCAGGCACGGGTCCCGTGGCAAAAAGGACCCCAAGCAGGACAAGACGAATCATTACTCCTCTGTCATACACACGCTGCCAGCAACAGGGAAACCAGAATCTACTTACCCGCGAAACACATCAGGTGCGTGTCGTTGCGCAGGAGAATACGGTCGCCCACCGGTACCGGCGAGGCCACGATCCGCTTCCCGAAATCACGCTCGAAGAGAATCTTCAATCCCTCGTTCAACTCCGCCACGAAGAGCTTCCCGTCCTCCCGGCCCACGTAGACCTTCCCGTCGGCAATGGTCGGGGACGAATAGTAACTCTGCGCCGCCCGGGGCAGCTTGCCTTCCCAGACGATGCTGCCCGTGGCGGGATCGAGACAACGCACCTCCCCCCGGTCCCCGAGGATATAGAGCTTGCCGTCGTGCACCGCCGGCGTGGGAACGAAGCAACCCTTGTTGTCGACCCGCTCCCACACCCGGTGGGTCCCGGTCACATCGCCGGTTCCGCCCAGCTTGACCCCGGCCAGGCACTTTCCACGGCCATAGGGCACGATCACAAGATCGCCCACGATCACCGAGGAGGCCACCACCACCCAGTTGTTGCGCTTCTGCGGATTGAATCCCGCGCACTCGGAGAGGAGCTTGCCGGTCGCCGCCTCGTGGGTGGTCACCCGCTCCGCGCCCCACACCACGAGCACCTGCCGGCCATCCTGCTCCACCACATGAGGGGTGGCATAACTGTGATCCCCTTCCACCGGGGTTTCGTAAGTCCGGTCCACCTTCCAGGCCTCCTCACCGGTGGCCTTGTCAAAGGCCACCAGGAACCCCTTCCGGTCATTCATGACCGCAAGGACCACATGGTCCCGCGTAATTACCGGGGAAGTCCCTATGTCCCAGTAAAGCGTGTCGCGCCCGAAGCGCTCCTGCAGGTTGTGCTTCCAGAGGACCTTGCCCTTCATGTCGAGGGCCCCCAGGTTGCCACTCTTGAAATACGCGAAGACGTGCGTGCCGTCGGTCACTGCCGAGGGGTTGCTGCTCGACCCGTTCCGGTGCTTGCCCTTGCGCATCTTGCCCAGGGTAGCCTCCCAGGTCTTCTTCCCCTTCCAGTCGAAGGCCAGCACCGCATCCTCCCCCTCGATCGCGGAAGTCAGGATGATGAGGTCATCCCACACGACAGGGGTCGAGCACCCGCGCCCCGGAAGCTCCGCCTGCCAGACCAGGTGATCCTCATCCAGCTTCGCCGGATAACTCCCCTTGGCCGTCGACCCGGCATCCGCCGCCCCACGCCACGAGGGCCAGCGCAACTCTTCACCGTGCAAGACGGCCGCGGACAGGACCGCGGCCCCGAGAAGGAAAGGAAGGGAACGTGATTTCATCTGGAGGCTTCCATTACAGGCCGCTGCTCCGCGGGAGCAAGGGCCAAGCAACCCGCTTTCAGGTGACCCCGGCCTGCCTACCGGTCCAGCATGGCCTTCAATTCTCCCTCGATCGCCTGCGCCCAGACCTCGTGGCCCTTCTCACTCGGGTGAGTCGTGTCCGGCATCATCTCCTTGGAGAGGTGCCCCTTCTCATCGAGGAAACTTGGGCCAATATCGAGGAACTTCACATTCTTGAGATCCTTCAGGAGTTCCGGGAGGCAGGAATTCAACTCGATGATCTGCTTGCGGTGGGGGTGGGAGAGCTCCCGGCGGCGCGGAAAGACCCCGAGCACCAGGATCTTCGCCTCCGGGTAGAGCGCATGCAGCTTGGCCGCGATGGCCTTCACCCCGTCCGCCGCTTCCCGCGGCTTGTCACTGCCCCAGCAGATGTTGTTCGTCCCGATCATGACCACCGCGGCCTTCGGTGGCGCCTTGGGCTTGGGCAGATGGCCGAGGCGCCACAGCACATGGTTCGTGCGGTCTCCCCCGAAGCCCAGGTTGAGCGCCCTGAGCGGCTCGAAGTACTTCTTCCACACCTTCTCCCCGATGCTCTCGAAATTGTGGGTGATCGAGTCCCCCACCATGAGGAGCTCATACTCTCCCTCCTTCATGGCACCGATCTTCTCCGCGTGGCGCTTGAACCACCACTCCTCCACCCGCGGCTGGGGAGTCACCGCCGGACCATTCGTGGTGTTCTCTTCCGCCCCGGCGGACACCACGAGCAGCAGTGGAAGGACCGCCCCGAGCAATCTCAAAGTCTGACGTATCATGGGCAGGTTAATGTCCGGAAATCCGCCCTTCGGCAAGGACGATTGGATGCCCGGACCCTCGGGAGGAGGAATAAGGGAAACTTCCCCCGGACGGACCAGAATATACTGGCGTTCCGGGCAGGGATTCCAGAGAAGTTGCGGCCGTTCTTGGTCCCATGAAGCCCCTCCTGCCTGCCCTCCTTGCCCTCCTTGCCACCACTCCCGGCACATTCGCCCAGGAGCTCTACCAGCAAAAGCTCAACGAAAACCGGGCCCTTCACGGCGATGTGCAATCCGATTTCCAGCTCAGCCCGGACGGCTCTACCGTGGTTTACCGTGCCGACCAGGACACGGATAATGTCTTTGAG
>MDTG01061455.1_pt1 | contig 14435 bp, 11 predicted proteins | sample 811421 | NCBI WGS metagenome assembly MDTG01 (sample SAMN05326645, study PRJNA326480) | marine metagenome | isolation source: seawater | place: Pacific Ocean: South East | collected 2011
GGCCAAGGAGGCCAAGGAGGCCAAGGAGGCCAAGGAGGCCAAGGAGAGCGCCGCTCCTGCGGATCAGGCGGGCGCCCGACGCGAGCCACCAAGGGACGACACCCCGGCCGGCCCTCAGCGAGAGCCGCCAGGGAGACGTTGAGCCCCTCCCGGGCGCCGTGTAGGGTCGCGCGGAATGAGCGTTGAACCCGTCGACACAACGCGCGGGCTCCTGCTGCGCCTCAGCCTGCTCTCACTTGCTCCACTGCTGGCCGCCCTGGTCCTGGTTTACGCGCTGCTCGGTCGGGTCGGTGAGCGCTGGGCTCTGGACGCGTCTCGCTCCCTCGCAGAGCTGAACCTGGAGCGCGAGGGCGCTCGCTTCCGACGCCTGTTCAGGCGGGCGCAGACACAGCTCGAGACCCTGGCCGCCGATCCCCGCGCCCGCGGCCGCCCGGAGGAGGTGGCCGCGTGGTTGGCCGAGGTGCGTCCGGGTCTCTCAGGTCCGCTCGAGGAGCTCTACCACAATGATCTCGCTGGGAACGTGCTCTCTGCCAGCGGCGTGCGCTTCAACGTCAGTGACCGCTACTACTTCCCGGCCTCGCGCAAGGGTGAGGCCGTCACCACCCACGCCATCGTCAGCCGAGACACGGGTCGCCCAATCGTGCTCCTCCTGGTCCCCGTCCGCTCGGAGGCTGGCCAGCACGTCGCCTCCTTGGGAGCGACCCTTCAGCTGACCGCGCTCTTCGAGCGCGTCCGGAAGCTCCGGCCCCTGGGCGGTCTGGCCGTGCTGTGGGACGAGACCGGGAGAATGGTCCACGCTTACGACCCGCCCCAGGGCGCCTCCTCTGCTGAGACCGCGCTCACCCCCCTCACGCGCACCCCATCCCCCGATCGACTCCAGCTCGGCGAGAGCACCTACCTGGTCGAGTCCCACGAGCTGGGCATGGCTTGGACCCTGACCCTGCTCCTGCCGGAGGACCGCGCCCTCGGTCCCCTGCGGCAGCTGCGCGTGAGGTCCCTCCTCTTCTTGGCCTGCGTCGCCTTGCTCCTCGCGCTGGCCACGCTGGCGATCAGAAGGCTCATGGCTCGCCCCATCCAACGCCTGCAGTTCGAAGCCGAGCGGCTCGCACTCGAAGCTGAAGTGCTGCGCACCCTGACCGAGGGCGACCTCGGCGCGGCTCTGAGCACGCTGAGGCGTGTGCTGGGCGCCGAGCACTGCGCGCTGTGGGGCCCCTCGGGCGCGGCCAAGCCCCCCCTGCTCGCGCAGAGCCCCGCCGAACACTCTCACGACCACGAGGCGGGAGACGCCTTCCCTCTCTCCCACGACCAAGGCTCCCTGCAGATCGTACGGAGCCGCTCGCTCGAGCCTCAAGAGCGGCACGCCCTCGAGACGCTGGCGCTGACGCTGGGCTTGTTCCTCGAGCGACACGCGCTGGCGAAGCGGCTCGCCCTCGCCGAGCGGCTGGGAGGGCTGGGGCGCCTGGCCGGAGGGATCGCGCACGACCTCAACAACATGCTCAGCGTCGTGCTCGCCTCCTGCGAGCTGGCGCGCCTCCAGGACCTCGACCCCTCGCTCGGCAAGCTGATCCACAGCATCGAACGCGCGAGCGAGCGCGCCGCCTCCCTGACCCAGCAGGTGCTGACCTTCGCCCGCAGCGGCCAGGTCGACCTGGAGCCGGTTGATGTCGCGGGCGTCGTCCGTGACGTCTGCGAGGAGCAGGCCGAGTGGCTGCGCGACGTTGAGCTGGTGCTGGACCTCTCCCCGGATTGCCCGCCGGCCGAGGCCGAAGCGGGGCGCCTGCACCAGCTCGTACTCAACCTGCTCGTCAACGCGATCGATGCGCTCCCGCGCGAAGGCGGGCGGGTCGAGATCGGCCTGCGCCACGCTAAGGACAGTGTCGAGCTCTGGGTGAGCGACAACGGACACGGAGTCCCGTCGGAGGACCTCCCGCGTCTGTTCGAGCCCTTCTTCACTCGTGGCAAGCCGAGGGGCACGGGGCTCGGCCTCTCGGTCGTGCACGGAGTCGTCCAGGCCTTCGCAGGCACGATCGAGGTCGAGAGCCAGCCAGACCAGGGGACGACCTTCAAAGTCCTGCTCCGTGCCAGCGCCGACCCCCTTCCCCAGCAGGCCGCGGATTCGAGCGCAGCCGCCGCGCTCGGGGTGCGCGTCCTGCTCGTCGACGACGAGCCCGAGGTTCGGTGTCTGCTAGCCACCCTGCTCGAGCGGGGCGGTTGCGATGTCACTGCTCTGGGCGAGCCCGAGCAGGCGCTGAAGCTCTTGTCGGGGAACCCCCAGACCTTCGACCTCGTGCTCAGCGATAACTCGATGCCTGGGCTGAGCGGCCTGGAGCTCGCGACCGCGGTCGGGGACCTGCGCGCCGACCTTCCCGTGGTCCTGATCTCGGGCCTCAGCGGCGAGCTGAGCCCCGACGCGCTGGCTGCGCACAACGTGACCTGCCTCCTTAGCAAGCCCATTGATTCGCGCGAGCTCCTGCGCGCCGTCGAGGCCCACGCTGCTCGCTGAGCGACCAACTGCCACAAAACTCTGCGCACGCTTGGACACTCCCGACCCGCGACGTACGCTCGGGGTTCGAGGCTCTTCGTGTCCACCTCCCTCCTGCTGCTGGCTGCCCTCCTCGGCGGCGCGCTCTGCAGCGCGATCTCCACGCCCTTGGTGATCCGGCTCGCCCACCGGCTGGGCTGGCTGGCCCAGCCTGGCGGTCGCCACCTGCACGAGTCACCGATCCCGCGCGCGGGCGGGGTCGCGATCTTCTCGGGGCTCCTGGGAGGAGCGCTCTGCTTCGCGGCCCTCGAGGGGCCCGAGGCCCTCGAGCTGGCCCTGCTCGCGCCCGAGCTGCGCGGCTTCTTCGCCCCCTGCCTGCTGGTGTTCCTGGTCGGGCTCCTGGACGACATTCGCGGCTTGAGCCCCACGGCCCGCCTGCTGGTCGAGGCGATCGCCGCCACGGCCGTGATCGGGGCCGGCTACGTGATCGACGCCGTGGCCACCCCCTGGGGCCCCTTGGTCCTCGGCCCCCTGGCCCTCCCCGTGACCCTGCTGTGGCTGGTCGGCGTCACCAACGCCTTCAACCTGATCGACGGCGTCGACGGCTTGCTCGCGAGCGTGGGCGCCGCGGCCCTGATCGGCTGCGCCGTCCTCGGTCTGCACCAGCAAATGGTTGGGACCCCGGCCCTGGCGCTGGCCCTCGCGGGCGGCCTGCTCGGCTTCCTGCCCTACAACTGGAGGCCGGCCAAGATCTTCCCGGGCGACTCGGGCAGCCTGGTCGTGGGCTTCACGGTCGCCGCCTGGAGCCTCAAGGTCTCGCGCAACCCCAACCACGCGATCGCGCTCCACGCGCCGCTCATGATCTGCGCGCTGCCGATCTGCGAGACGCTGCTGACGCTGGCGCGCCGCTACGTGAGCGGCAAGCCCTTCTTCGAGGGCGACCAGAGCCACATTCACCACGTCCTGCTCAAGAAGGGGCTCGGGGTCGGCCGAACCGTGGCGCTCCTGGGCGGGGTCAGCCTCAGCTTCTCGGCCGCGGCCTTCGTGTCCCGCATTTGGCGCGTCGGCGGCGCGCTGGCCAGCTTCGTGTTCTTCGTCGCGATCGCGGGCCTCGGCCTGCGCTACCTGCGCTACATGGAGCTCTCGCTGCTCGGCGACCGCTTCCTGCAGGCGCTGCGCAAGCCTCGCCGCGGCCTGCCGCGCGTGCTGGCGGTCGCGCGGGCCGGCAACCGCGTGCGCGAGGAGAGCGGCGAGGTCGACCTGGCCCTCGACCCGATCGCGATCGCCCTGCGCGAGGCCGTCGTGGAGGCGGGCTTCGACTTCGTCGCCCTCTTGCTGACCCCGCGCGGCGACGCGCTCCTCTCGCCGCCCCGCCACCTCGAGGCGCGCAACTCGGTGGCCGAGCGCTTCCGGGAGGAGCACGCCGAAGGGGGCCTGGTGTGGCTCTTCTCGAGCCCCAAGCAGCCCGACCCCACCCAGCCCGAGGTCCGGCTCCGCTTCCCCCTCCCCCACGGCTCGGGCCGGCTCGGCGTCCTGGTGTTCCAGCACAGCCACGACGCCGACTCCCCCCTCCCCTCCCTCTTGGATCTACACCGCTACCTCATTGGACCTCTCTCTGTCACCCTGGAGCAGATCGCAGCGCGAAAGGAAGCTGGTCAGCCCGGTGAACGGCCCAGCCAACAGCCCAGCCAGCCCCCCGCCAGCGAGCCCAGCGCGCCCTGAGCGACGCGCGCGCGTCCGGCGCCGCTTCCGGCTCGCCCTCCTGCTGGCCGCGCCGCTCCTGGTCGGTGTCGCGGGCGAGCTCGCCGTCCGCTCCCTGGTCCCACTCCACCCCCAGGGATGGTTCGTGGCGGGTCCCAACCCCGATCGCTACTACGCGCCTGCTCCCGACCTGCGCTACTCCATGGGCGGGTCCGCCTTCGTGCACGGCCCCCTCGGCACGCCGCAGGGGAGCGCGACGCCCGAGGCGCCAGCGGGCGAGCGCCGGCTGGCCTTCGTGGGGGACTCGGTGTGCTACGGGTTCTTCGCCAGCGGCCCCGAGAACCTCTGCGCCCGGGTCGAGGCCGGCCTGGGCGGCGGCTGGCGCGCGCTCAACTTCGGCGTCCCCGGCTACAACGCGCACATGATCGCCGCGACCCTGCGCGAGCAGGCCCTGGACTTCGAGGGGCTGGCGGGCGTGGTCTACGTGTTCCACGAGAACGACCTGATCAACGCCACCTTCGCCAGCGCGCGCCTGCACCTCCCCGGCGCGCTGCGCCGCTACGACCTCCCCGCGCCCGCCTACAAGCGCCTGCTCCGCCGCAGCGCGCTGGCCGTGTTCCTGCGCGATCGCCTGGCGCGCCTGGGGTCGAGCCCGGCCCCGGCCCCGAGCGCGCAGGGCAGCGAGCGCCCGCCCAGCCGCCCCTCCAGCTACACCGAGGCCCTGCGCTCGCTGATGCTGAGCGCGACCTCGCACCGCCGGGCCTTCCGCGCGCACCTGGCCGGCATGGCCCAGGCCTGCCGCGAGCGCTCGCTCTCCTTCGCGCTCCTCTACGTGCCCCTCGAGCAGTCCCTCCAGAGCGACGACCCGGCCTACCGCGACGCCCTGGCGGCCCTCTGCGCCGAGGAGGGGGTGACCTTCCTCGACGGAGACGCCGCGCTGCGCCCGGCGCGCGCCGAGGAGCTCTACGGGGACTACTCGCACCCCAACGGGCGCGGGCACGAGCTCCTGGCCGAGCGCACCCTGGCCTGGGCCAAGGAGCGGCTGCTCCCGTGAGGGTCCTCCACCTGGGCAAGTACTACCCCCCCCACCGAGGCGGGATCGAGACCCACCTCCACGCCCTGGCGCACGGCCTGAGCGCCGAGGGGGTCGAGACGACGGCCCTGGTCGTCAACCACGCCGCCGGCGGAGGCGACGTGGTGTGGCGCGCGGGCGCGCGGACCCGCAGCGTGAGCGAGCGGGACGGGCCGGTCCGCGTCGAGCGCGTCGGACGCGTCGCCAACGTGGCCCGCCTGGACGTGTGCCCGCGCCTGCCGCTCCTGCTGCGCCGCCTGGCGCGCGAGGCGGACCTGCTCCACCTGCACGTCCCCAACCCCGCCATGGGCTTCGCCCTGGCCAGCCTGCCCCAGGCGCCGCCCCTCGTGATCACCCACCACTCGGACGTGCTGCGCCAGCGCGTGCTCCGCCACGCCCTGCGCCCCCTGGACGAGGTGCTCTATCGCCGCGCCGCCCGGGTGCTCGCGACCTCTCCGCGCTACGTCGAGGGCTCGGCGCTCCTGCAGCGCTTCCGGGCCAAGACCGAGGTCCTCCCCTTCGGGATTGACCTGGCCCCCTTCCAGGCCCAGAGCGCGACCCTGGCCCGCGAGGTGGAGCTCCTCGAGGCGCGCTTCCGCGCCCCGCGCTGGCTGATGGTCGGGCGCCTCGTCTACTACAAGGGCCACGCGCTGGCGCTCGAGGCCTTCCGCGAGCTGCCCGGCACGCTCCTGATCGTGGGCCAGGGCCCCGCCGAGGCCGAGCTGCGCCAGCGCGCCGAAGCGCTGGGGATCAGCGCGCGGGTGGCCTTCCTGGGCTCGGTCCGCGACGAGGTCCTGCGGGCGGCCTACCGCGTCTCCGCGGCCCTCTTGTTCCCGGGCAACGCCCGCAGCGAGGCCTTCGGCCTGGCCCAGGTCGAGGCCATGGCGAGCGGCTGCCCGGTGATCAACACCGAGATCCCCGGCTCCGGCGTGCCCTGGGTGTGCCCCCACGACGAGGCCGGGCTGACGGTCCCGCTCGGCGACGCGCGCGCCCTGGCCGGCGCCGCCCGCCGCCTGCTGCGCGAGCCCAAGCTGGCCCAGCGCCTGGGAGCGGGCGGGCGCGCCCGCGCGGCCGAGCGCTTCAGCCAGGGGGTCATGGCCCGCGCCTGCGCGGAGCTCTACGAGCGAGTGCTCGCCGGGGCGCGCTCATGAGCGACGTCGCGGTCCCGACGCAGAGAGCGACCGTCGGCGCCTTCCGACGCACGCTGCAGAGCCTGCTCGGGCCGTGGTTCTCGACGATCCCCGAGCGCCTGATCGTGTTTCAGCTGGCCTGCCAGATCGGAATGCTGATCCCCTACCTGGCGCCCTTGCGCAAGCTCTTCCGCGCGGGCTCCTTCGGCTCGAGCGGCGTGGTCCTGGTCTATCTGCTCGCGACCCGGCGCGGGGGAGAGAAGCTCCACCCCGCCACCCGCCCCGTGGCGGCGGTGCTCGCCCTGCTCCTGCTCTCCCTCCTCCACCCCGAGACCAACTCGGTCAAGTCGGCCCTGGCCCAGATCGCGATGTATGTCTCGATCCTCGGCCCCCTGCTGTGGGTCGCCTACTGCCGCTGCGAGGTCGATGGGCTGCGGCGGGTGCTCTTGATCCTGCTCGCCTTCCACGCGCTCAGCTCCTTCTTCGGCGTGCTCCAGGCCACCTATCCCGGCGAGTACCAGCCGGCCCTCGCCTTCGAAGGGAGCTACCAGCACGAGATCCGGCTCGCGAGCGGCGAGCGGGTCCTGCGTCCGATGGGCCTGACCGACAGCCCCGGGGGCGCGGCGACCTCGGGCTTCTACGCCGTGCTGCTCGGGACCTGCTTCCTGGTCGCGGGGCGGACCCGCAAGACCAAGACCCTGGGCGGGCTCGGGATCGCGCTGGGCATGTTCTGCCTCTACCTGGCCCAGTCGCGCTCGCGCTTCCTGATGACGATCGCCGCGGTGGCGGTCTTCGTCGGGATCCTGGGTCTGCGCGGCCAGCTCAAGCGGCTCGTGATCGTGTTCGTGATCGGGCAAGCCCTGGCCCTCGGCTCCTTCGCCTGGGCGGTCTCGGTGGGCGGCGACTCGGCCACCCGCCGGCTGCGGACCCTGGTCGAGGACGACCCGGGCGAGCTGGCCTACGAGCGCGGGTATTTCCTCGAGGAGACCTTCGTCAAGATCATCCCCAAGTATCCCCTCGGCGCCGGGATGGCCCGCTGGGGGCAGATGTACGCCTACTTCGGCGACCGCAACAGCAGCCCCCCGATCTACGTCGAGGTCCAGCTGACCGGCTGGATCCTGGACGGGGGGATCCCCTTGGCGGTCCTCTACTACCTGGCCCTCGGCATGGCGACCTGGGTCGCCTGGCGGCTCGCCACGCGGCTCCCCACCGGCGAGCCGCTCTGGATCCTGGCGGCGGTGGTGGTCGCCTACAACCTGGGCGCGATCGCGATCTCCTTCGGCTACCCGATCTTCATGAGCCAGCAGGGCATGGAGCTGTGGCTGCTGAACGCGGTCCTCTTCGCCGCCTACCGCAGGCGGCAGCGGACCCTCGAAGAGCAGGCCCACGCGCAGCGGCGACGCGAGGTCGCGTGAGGCCCTGGCTCCTCGTCAGCGGCGACTTCGTGACCACCGGCGGTCAGGACCGCGCCAACCACGCCCTGGCGCGCGCGCTCCTGGCCCGAGGAGACGAGGTCCACCTCGTGGCCCACCGCGTGGCCCCCGACCTGCGCGCCGCGGGCGCCGTGGTGCACGAGGTCAGCAAGCCAGGCGGGAGCTACTTCCTGGGCGAGCCGCTGCTGGACCGGAGCGGGCGCCGCTGGGCTCGTCGGCTCGGCGGCGCGCGCGTGGTGGTCAACGGCGGCGGGTGCGCCGTCCCGGGCGCGATCAACTGGGTCCACTACGTGCACCGCGCCTATGCGCCTCCGGCCGCCGGGCTCAAGGCGCGGCTCCAGCGCGGCCGCGCGCTGCGCCGGGAGCGCGAGGCGATCGGCGCGGCGCGCCTCGTGATCGCCAACTCCCGCCGCACCCGGCGCGACCTGATCACGCTGCTCGGCACGCCGCCCGAGCGGGTCGAGGTGGTCTACCTGGGCGTCGACCCGCAGCGCTTCCGCCCGGCCGACGCCGAAGAGCGACGAAGCGCCCGGGCCGCGCTCGGCTGGGACCCCGAGCGTCAGGGCGCCGCGTTCGTGGGCGGGCTGGCGGACCGCCGCAAGGGCTTCGACGTGGTGTTCCGGGCCTGGAGCCGGCTCGGCGCCCGGGCCCCCCTCGAGCTCGCGGTCCTGGGCGAGGGCCCCCTGCGCGCCCGCTGGGAGGAACGCGCGCGCGCAGCCGGCCTGCGCGGGATGCGCTTCCTCGGCAAGCGCGGGGACGTCGAGCAGGTCCTGCGGGCCAGCGACCTGCTCGTGGCGCCCACCCGCTACGAGCCCTACGGGCTGGCGGTCCACGAGGCGCTCTGCTGCGGCCTCCCGGCCCTGGTCAGCCGTGGCGCCGGGGTCGCCGAGCGCTATCCTCGCGCGCTCAGCGGGCTGCTCCTGGACGACCCCCGCTCGGCCAGCGAGCTGGTCCGGCGCCTCGAGCCAGCCCTCGCGCTGAGGGAGAGCCAGCGAGCCGAGCTGGACGCCCTGGGAGCGCGGCTGCGAGCGCGGAGCTGGGAGCAGGTGGCCGAGGACCTGATCGAGACGATCGAGGCGCGGGCGTGAGCGAGGTGGAAGGGGAGAGCACGGCGGGAGAGCCGGTCGACGCCGGCGAGTCGGGCACGGGCACGGGCACGGGCACGGGCACGGGCACGGGCACGAAGGGCGGTCAGCGAGCGGGCTGGGTCCTGCTCGGGGTCGGCGCGCTGCTCTACCTGCTGACCTTCCTGGCCTACTTCCCCCCCACCCACGCGATCGAGGACGAGGTCGGCTTCCTCAACATGGCGACCGTGTTCTCGCGCGGGGCGCTGACCGCCGAGGGCGCGGGCTTCGAGGAGCTGGCGGAGTTCGCCCCGCGGCGCGCCGGGAAGGTCGGCTGGCGCAACCCCGGCCGCGGCCTGTTCACGGCGCCCTTCCTGGCGCTCGGCGGCTACCGGGCGGCGCTGGCCTCGGGGGCCCTGATTCACCTGGCGCTCGTGTTCGCGGCGGCCTGCGCGCTGCGGGCGCTGGAGCGCTCGCCGGCCTGGGCCCTGCTCCTGCTCTTCCACCCGACCCTCCTGATCTACTCGCGCGCCGTCATGAGCGACGAGCTCGGCGCCCTGGGCGCCGGGGCGGCCCTGGCCTTCGCGCTCTGGCGCCGGCCCCTCCTGGCTGGCGTCGCGCTGGGGCTGGGCTGCGCGGCGCGCTATCAGCTCGCGGTCGCGACGCCCTTCCTGGCCTGGGAGCTGTGGCGCCACGACGGGGCGCGGGCCGGGGCCAAGTTCCTGGCCGGCGCCGGCGCGCTCGGGCTCGCGATCCTGGCCTACAACCTCGCCGTCCTCGGCAGCCCGATCGGCAACAGCGGGCAGGGCTTCTTCGCGCTCCGCAACGTCGGGCCGCACCTGCTCCACTACACCAAGGCCTTGCTCCTGCTCTGGCCCGGCATGCTCCTGGCCCCCCTGGCCTACGGCCTGTGGCGCCTGGGCCAGCGCGGGGCCCACGTCTCGCCGCAGCTGCGCCGGCGGGTGGGCCTCCTCCTGGCGGCCTCGATCCCGCTCACGCTCCTGCTCCTGCCCTACTACTTCGTCGACCGCGACCCCGCCGGCCGCCTCCATATCGAGCTCGTGATCGGCCAGCGCCTGCTCCAGCCCGCGCTGCCCGGCTGGATCCTGCTCTACGCGCTCCTGCTGGCGCGGGCCTGGCCCGAGCGCGCCCGCCGCCTGCTGCCCGGGCTGGCGGTCGCGACCCTGGTCCTCGGCGCGGCCGGCTCGCTGGCGCTCCAGGCTCGCCACCAGCGCCACCTCGAGCGCTACGCCGCGGCCCGCGACGCCGTCGCCGAGCGCGTCCCGAGCGGGTCGCTCCTGCTGGCCAACCGGACCCTCACCAAGCTCTTCGAGGTCCCGCGCGCGGACGGTCCTCGCTACCGCCTGCGGGCCTACCACTTCCACGGCCAGCGCCTCGAGCGCGGCCCGGAGCTGGCGCGTGAGACCCAGCCCGCCTACCTGGCCCACCTGCGCAAGACAGCCAACGAGCCGCGCCCCGCCGCCTGGGCCGAGCTCCTGGCCGAGCACCCGCGCGCTCGTCTGCTCCACGAAGACGAGCGCCTGATCCTCTACGAGCTCCCGCCTCCGGAGGCAAGATAGGCCCATGGACCTCGCCCGCCTCTCCCGCGTCGTCGACCACGTCGACCGCGCCCCCGAGCTCCTCGCCTGCCGCCGCCTGACGCGCCAGTGGCCCGTCGTCAGCGCGGCCTACCTGGGCGTGCGCCAGCCGAGCTACCCCTACCTGCTGCGCCTGCGCGACGGGCGCAGCCTGCTCCTCGACGAGCCGGGCGACCTGGTCACGGCCTGGGTGATCCTGTTCCGCGAGGAGTATCGGGTCGACCCGAGCTGCCAGACGATCCTCGACGTGGGCGCCAACATCGGCGCCTTCACGCTCTTCGCGGCCCAGGCCGCGCCGGAGGCGACGATCTGGGCGATCGAGCCATTCCCCGCCACCTTCCGCCACCTCGAGCTGACCGTGGCCCGCAACGTGCTCGCGCCCCGGGTCCGCTGCCGCGAGCTGGCGCTCTCCGCTGAGAGCGGGCAGGCCACCATGGGCGGCGGCGACCTGCCCTCCCACAAGCGCGTGCTCGACCCGGCGGGCGGCGTCGAGGTCGCCACGACGACCCTGGCGGACTTCCTGGCGGCCGAAGGGATCGAGCAGGTCGACCTGCTCAAGATCGACGTGGAGGGCGAGGAGCACCCGCTCCTGCTCAACACCCCCGACGAGGTGCTCGAGCGCGTGCGCGCCCTGGCGATGGAATACCACCCCCGCGCCCCCAAGGGCCCCCTCTTCGACCGCCTGGTCGCGACGGGCTTCCGCCTCGAGGACGACCGCCCGATCGGGCCAGCCTGCGGGATCGCGCACTTCCGACGTTGACGCCCGCGACTCCCCCGAGGGAGGCGCTGGCGCCCCGCCAGGTCCGCTAAGTCCTTCCGACGCGAGCCGGCGGCTCCGGCACGCGGGCTGCACTGCGTCGGGCATGAGCTTGCTTCGCACCTACGAGGAACTCTGCGGGCGCCCCGAGGGCGCCGAGGTGATCCGCGCCGACCTCGAGCTCGGGGTGCGCACCTACGCCGTGGTCGACGAGCGCGCCCGCGCCGCGAACCTGCTCGCGGGGATGGCCCTCCGCGCGCGCCGCCTGCAGGCCCGGGCGCGCGGCGAAGCCCCGGCGCAGCTGCGCATGGCGCTCCCCTCGCGGCTCCTCTCCGAGGAGCCGCGGCCGCCCGCGAGCGAAGGCGGTTACGGCGAGCGCAACAACACGCGCGTCCTGCGGGCGACGCGCGTCCGCCGAGCGATCCGGCGCCTCAGCCCCGAGCCCCAAGCGGCCTAGTTGAAGCCCACCAGGAAGGCCCCCCCATGTCACAACAGGACCAGGTCCCAGCCCGGGTGCTGATCGTCGATCCGCGCGCCCAGCGGCGCGCGCGCTTGCGCGCCGCGTTCAGCGAAGCCGCCGTCCCGGCCCGCTTCGCGACGGGCCGCAGCGGCGCCGACCTGCTCGGGGTCGAGCTGATCCTGATCGCGGAGGGAGCGCCAGGCGCCGCGGCCCTCGAGAGCGCAGGCCGTCAGCTGGGTCTGCGCGTGCGCTCCTACCAGAACGCGCTGGCGTGCGAGGTCGTGGCGCGCGGCATGAGCCCGCGCCGCCTGCGCGCCGCGGGGTAGGCGGGTCCCCAAATCGCCGCCGAGCGGAGGAAGTCCCAAGCAGGGCTTAGACTCCCAGGATGTCTCACTCGATCGGCCCCTATCAGGTCGAGCGGGAGCTGGGGCGCGGCGGAACGGGAGTCGTCTTCCAGGTCGTCGGCCCCGACCACCGCCGCTACGCGCTGAAGCTGCTGGACGCCCGCTCCGCGGCGGACGACGAGCGTCGTCTGCGCCGGATCGCGCGCGAGATCGACGCCCTGCGCCGGATCAACCACCCCGGCGTGGTGCGGGCCTTCGACTCGGGGATCCACGGCAACTCGATCTACGTCGTGCTGGAGCTCGTCAGCGGCGACTCGCTCCAGGACCGCCTGCGCGCCGGCCCGCTCCCGCCGCGCCGCGCCGCCGAGCTCTGCGCCACCCTGGCCCGCACGCTCCACGACCTGCACCAGGCCAAGATCCTGCATCGCGACGTCAAGCCCGACAACGTCCTGCTCGAGGGCGAGCGCCCCCGCCTGACGGACCTCGGCCTGGTCTACTTCCTCGACCACCACGAGCAGCTGACGCGCACGGGCGCCACCGTGGGGACCCCGGGCTACTGCGCGCCGGAGCTGCTCGCGGTCGAGAGCGCCCAGCGCGTCGGGCCAGCCGTCGATATCTACGGGCTGGGCGCGACCCTCTACGCGCTCCTGACCGGGGGCCCGCCCTTCGCGGGCAACTCCGCCTACGAGGTCGCCGTCCAGACCGTCGAGCGCGCGCCGCGGCCCCCGAGCGAGAGCCGCGCGGACAGGGGCGAGGACCGCGAGCTGCTGCGCGCCCTGGACGCGGTGTGCCTGCGCTGCCTCGCCAAGGACCCGCGCGAGCGCTACTTCGACGCCCGCGCGCTGGCCGAGGACCTCGAGCTGATCCTCGGCGGCGCGCACCAGGCCAAGGGCTCCCCCCTCGGCCCGCTCCTCTTGGCCCTCGCTGGCGCCGCGCTTGGCGTCGGCCTGACCCTGTGGGCGCTGCCGCGCTCGACCTCCGACGCCGAACCCGAGCCGAGCGCCGCGCTCGCGAGCCCGGCCCCGCAGCCCACCGCCGCGCCGGACGACCCCTCCAGCCCAGGCCCGACGCCCCCAAGGGAGGGATGGCCCGCGCGCGGGCCCGCTGACCTCGCCGCGCTGGGACCCTTCGCGGGCCCGCTGTGGGAGGTGCACGACGTGCGCTACACCCTGCGCCGGCTGGCAGGCGGGGTGGTCGGGCTCGAGGTCGTCGACCCCAGCGCCCTGCGCTGGAGCGTGCTCCCCCGCGAGGGGCCGGGCCTGCTCCACGTCGCGATCGAGCTGGAGATCCCCGCCGGGGCCGAGGTCACGGCCGGCCTGGTCTACGGCTTCCCCCAGCGCGGCGTCTACCGCGGCGTCAGCCTCAACGCGGCGGGCACCTTCGCGACCTTCCTGCGCAACAAGGGCCAGACCAAGCGCGGGACGACGCTGGGCGGCATGAGCGGAAAGGTGAAGCTCGCGATCGAGGAGGAGGCCGAGGGCGGGCTGATGATGCGCTGCCAGGGAATGGGGCTCGGCATGAAGAAGGGCCGGATCCCAGGCGCGCTGGGGGGCGTGTTCTTCAGCGGGCCGGGCGAGGTGCGGATCCACTCGCTCAGCCACGAGCTGGTCCCCGAGGAGGCGAAGGCTGACTGACACGCCGACCATGGCCGGGGGGGCGCCCCCCGAGGGCCGCTGGATCGGGCCCTTCCGCCTGCTGGGCGAGCTGGCCCGCGGCGGGCAAGGGGTCGTCTACCGGGCCCAGCACGCTGGCGGCCGCATGGCGGCGCTCAAGGTCCTGCTCGAGTCCGATCGCACCGCGCTCAAGCGCTTCTGGCAGGAGACCGAGGTCCTGCGCCGCCTGGATCACCCCCACTTGCCCCAGGTCCTCGACGCGGGCGAGTTCGCCGGGCAGCCCTACCTGGCCCTCGAGCTGATCGAGGGGCGCAGCCTGGAGGAGGTCCTGCGCGAGCAGGGGCCGCCCGAGCCGGCCTGGATCGCCCAGACCCTGGCCACCGTCGCCGAGGTGCTCGACTACTGCCACCAGCGCGGCGTCGTTCACCGGGACGTCAAGCCAGCCAACGTGATGCTCGAGGCGGGCGGGCGGGTGGTCCTGGTCGACTTCGGCCTGCTCCAGCGCGACCGCGCCAACATGGCGATCGAGGGCCTGGATGGCCTCTCGCGCCTGTCCATGAGCGGCGAGGCCAAGGGCACCCCCGCCTTCATGGCCCCCGAGCAGGCGGACGAGAGCTTCGGTCCGATCGGCCCGCAGGCGGACGTCTACGGCCTGGGCGCGACGCTCTACTACCTGCTCACGGGCAGCAAGCCCTTCGCAGGGGCGACCTCCTACAACGTCCTGGTCAAGCTGCTGGCGGAGCCGCCCTCCCCCGCGACGTCCGTCCGGCCCGCGGCGCAC
>MDTG01027458.1_pt1 | contig 14434 bp, 15 predicted proteins | sample 811421 | NCBI WGS metagenome assembly MDTG01 (sample SAMN05326645, study PRJNA326480) | marine metagenome | isolation source: seawater | place: Pacific Ocean: South East | collected 2011
AAGGAAGAACCTAAAGCAGAAGCTAAAAAGGAAGAACCTAAAGCAGAAGCTAAAAAGGAAGAACCTAAAGCTAAGTAAGGAAAAAAATGTTAGAGGTAAAAATATTTACTTTATATCCAGATTTATATCCTGGACCGTTAAGCACAGGAATTTATAAAAAAGCTCAAGATAAAAAGTTATGGAGTTTAAAAGTTATAAACATCAGAGATTACGCAATAGATAAACATAGTTCTGTTGATGATACTCCTTATGGTGGAGGTAGTGGGATGTTAATGAGACCTGATGTAATCGCATCAGCATTAGACGATAATTTAAAAAAAGATGAAACTATTATTTATTTATCTCCTAAAGGGAAAAAATTTGATCAAAAAGTTGCAAAAAAATTTAGTAAAATGAAAAAGTTAAATATCTTATGTGGACATTTCGAGGGCGTAGATCAAAGACTTTTAGATAATAGAAATTTTGTAGAGTATAGTATAGGTGATTTTATTTTATCAGGAGGCGAAACAGCCTCCTACGTTTTAATCGATGCAATTGTTAGATTAATACCTGGCGTGCTGGGTAATAAGATTTCTACAACTGAAGAAACCTTCGAGAACGATCTTTTGGAGTATCCTCAATTTACAAAACCTAAAAATTGGGAGGGAAAAAGCCCGCCAGAGGTGCTTTTATCAGGTGATCATACCAAAATTAAAGGCTGGCGTTTATCTCAATCTGAGGCTATAACACGACGCCAGAGACCAGATCTTTGGAAAAAATATTTAAACAAAAAAAATGAAAAATATTGAAGACATAAATAAAGAAGCTATAAAAAAAATTATAGCAAATAAGAAGATAACTGATTTTTCACCAGGGGACACAATCAAAATCGGAGTAAAGATAATTGAGGGAAAAAGGGAAAGAATTCAATATTTTGAAGGTGTTTGTATTGCAAAAAAAAACAGAGATTTAAACTCGTCTTTTACTGTTAGAAAAATTTCTTTTGGAGAAGGTGTAGAAAGAACCTTTGCATTATACAGTCCAAACGTTGACTCTATTAAGGTTATTAGGTCAGGAAAAGTTAGAAGAGCTAAACTTTATTATTTAAGAGATAGAAAAGGAAAATCTGCTCGAATAGCTGAAAAGATAAAGAAAAAAATTGGAATTGATGTTTCGGTTAAACCAGAGGAAAAAGTGATGGAAAAAATCGCTGCTGTTAAAGATGAGAAAAAGGCAGAAGAAACAAAAGATACTTCAACTGTCCAGAAAAAAACTGAAAATCTGTTAAAAGAAAAAAAATAATTTAATTATTAATGTCCAAAACTCTATATGACAAAATATGGGATGACCACCTTGTTCACAAGCAAGATGATGGCACCTCATTAATTTATGTAGATCGGCATTTAGTACATGAGGTTACAAGTCCTCAGGCTTTTGAAGGGCTAAGATTACAAAAAAGGAGAGTGCGAAGGCCGGAATTAACTTTGGCTGTGCCTGATCACAACGTTCCAACTACTGATAGATCAAAAGGAATTGACGACAAAGAGTCTAAAATCCAAGTCGATACTCTAAGAAATAATTGTAAAGAATTTGGAATTAAATTATTTGATGTTAATGACAAAAGACAAGGAATTGTACATATTATAGGTCCCGAACAAGGTTTTACTCAGCCAGGAACAGTAATAGTTTGCGGGGACAGTCACACAGCAACTCACGGCGCCTTTGGTGCGTTAGCATTTGGGATTGGAACATCGGAAGTTGAGCATGTATTAGCAACTCAAACCTTAATTCAAAAAAAATCAAAAAATTTAAGAATTAATGTTAATGGAGATTTGCCAAAAGGGGTGACAGCTAAAGATGTTATTTTAAAGATTATAGGTACAATTGGAACTGCTGGTGGCACTGGGTACGTAATAGAATTTGCAGGTTCAGTTATAAAAAATTTGAGTATGGAAGAAAGAATGACAGTCTGCAATATGACAATTGAAGCAGGCGCGAGGGCTGGACTAATTGCGCCAGATGAGAAAACTTTTGATTATTTGAAAGATAAGACAATGTCTCCAAGGGCAGAAAAATGGGATAAAGCAATAAGTTATTGGAAAACGTTGTATTCGGACAAAGATTGCAGATTCGATAAAGAAATTCATATCGATGGAAAAGAAATTGAACCTTTAGTAACTTGGGGGACTTCTCCACAAGATGTTTCACCAGTAACTGGTGCTGTGCCCGATCCTAACAATGAGAAAAATAAGGATAGAAAAATTGCTATGGAAAGATCTTTGGAGTACATGGGGCTAAAAGCTAATACAAAGATATCTGATATAAAAATTGATAAAATATTTATTGGGAGTTGTACCAACGGAAGAATTGAAGACTTAAGGGTTGCAGCAGAACTTTTAAAAGGAAAGAAAATAGCTCAAAATGTTAGCGCTATGGTCGTTCCTGGATCTGGTTTAGTTAAAGCACAGGCAGAAAAAGAGGGATTAGATAAAATATTTATTAATGCTGGTTTTGAATGGAGAGAGCCTGGTTGTTCAATGTGCTTAGGAATGAATCCAGATCAATTAAAACCAAAAGAAAGATGTGCATCTACGTCTAATAGAAATTTTGAAGGTCGACAAGGCAGAGGTGGCAGAACTCATTTAGTCAGTCCTGGTATGGCAGTAGCTGCAGCAATCAAAGGATATTTAACTGATGTGAGGGAATTATAATAATGGAAAAATTTTTAAAATTAAAAAGTATACCAGTATATTTACCGCTTCAAAATATAGATACTGACATGATAATCCCTAAGCAGTTTTTAAAAACTATAAAAAGAACAGGTTTGGGTAAAAGTTTATTCTATGAAATGAGATACGACGAAAAAGGAAATAAAAACGATGAATTTGTTTTACATAAAAAACCTTACGATTCTTCAAAAATTTTAATAGCAGGTAAAAACTTTGGATGCGGATCTTCAAGGGAACATGCTCCTTGGGCCTTATTGGACTTTGGCATCAGATGTATCATAAGTTCAAGCTTTGCTGATATTTTCTATAATAATTGTTTTAAGAATGGTATTCTACCAATAAAGATTGAAGAGGAAGACGTTTTACAATTATCAGATTATTCTAAAAGACAAAAGGAAGTTGAAATAAATTTAGAAAATCAAGAAATTATTTTTGGAAATAAAATTATTAAATTTGAATTAGATGAGTTTAAAAAAAAATGTTTAATTAATGGGTTAGATGATATTGGTTTATCGATGGCGAAGATAAAAGACATTGATGGATATGAGAAAAATATTATTTCAACAAAGCCATGGATTTTAAATAATGAATAAATCAAAAAGTAGAAAAATTTTATTATTACCTGGAGATGGAATAGGTCCTGAAGTGGTAAAGGAAGTAAAAAAAATTCTTGAATGGTTCAATAAAAATAAATCTTTGGATTTTAGCTTTCAAGAAGAATTGATTGGAGGTGCATCAATTGATGTAAACAAGATTCCTATTACTGATGAGGTTTTTTTTAAATCTTTAGAGTCCGACGCAGTAATATTGGGTGCGTGCGGGGGTCCTAAATGGGATAATCTTGAGTTTTCAAAAAAACCAGAGAGAGCTCTCCTTAAATTGAGAAAAGAACTTAAATTATTTGCAAACCTCAGACCTGCAATTTGTTTTAAACAACTAGTAGATTCTTCGTCACTTAAACCAGAAATAGTTTCAGGATTAGATATCATGATAGTAAGAGAATTGACCGGAGGAATTTATTTTGGTGAGCCAAGGGGTATTGAACCAATGGAGAACAATCAGAGAAAAGGAATTAATACCCATACTTATACTACAAGTGAAATACATCGAATAGCAAGAGTTGCATTCGATTTAGCAAAAAAGAGAAAAAATAAAGTAACTTCTTGTGAAAAATCCAATGTCATGGAAGCCGGCGTTTTATGGAGAGAAGAAGTACAAGCTATAAAAGATAAAGAATTTAAACAAGTTGAATTAAATCATATGTTAGCTGATAATTGTGCGATGCAATTACTAAGATATCCAAAACAATTTGATGTTATACTTGCAGATAATCTGTTTGGAGATATGTTATCCGATGAGGCAGCTATGCTAACAGGTTCATTAGGTTTATTGCCCTCAGCTTCTTTGGGAGCAAAAGATAAAAATGGAAAGATAAGATCTTTATATGAACCGGTACATGGATCAGCACCTGATATTGCTGGAAAGAATTTAGCTAATCCAATAGCAACGATTCTAAGCTTATCTATGGCTTTGAGATATTCCTTAGATTTAAGTAAAGAGGCGGATCAATTAGATTCAGCTGTGCAAAACGTGCTTGATGATGGATTTAGAACTAAAGATATAATGTCAAATGGTAAAAAAGAAGTCACCACTTCAGATATGGGTGATGCAATTATATCAAAATTGAAATAAAATAGATTATTATATGAATTTTGCAATTATTGGTGCCACAGGTAATGTGGGCAGAAAAACAATAGAAGTTTTAGAAAAATCAAAATTGAAAATAGAAAATCTTTACTTGGTGGCATCTTCAAAAAGTGCCGGGAACAAAATTAATTTCAAAAATAAAGAAATAATAGTTGAACAACTTGATAAATATGATTTTTCAAATGCTGAAATAACAATATTTGCTGCTGGGAGTGAGATCGCCAAAAATTGGATACCATCAGCAGCAAAAAAAACTATTGTTATTGACAATTCTAAATATTTTAGAATGAATAAGGATGTTCCACTAGTTGTGGCGGAGGTAAACTCTAGTGATTTAAAACATCACAAAAATATAATATCCAACCCTAATTGTTCTACTATACAATTACTGGTAGCTTTAAAGCCACTTCATGATAAATATAAAATAAAAAGGGTTATAGTTTCTACTTATCAAGCAGTTTCTGGAGCAGGTAAAAAACCAGTAGATGAATTATTTAGTCAGACTAAAGATTACTTAGATGGAAAAGAAATTAAGTCGAAAAATTTTACAAAGCAGATGGCTTTTAATTTGATACCACATATAGATTCATTTGTTGAGGATGGTTACACAAAAGAGGAATGGAAAATGGAAAATGAAACAAAAAAAATTTTGGACAATTCTATTGGATTAAGTGCCACATGTGTAAGGGTGCCAGTAAAAACTTCTCACTCAGAGTCAGTAAATATTGAATTTCAAAACGATTATGATTTGGAAACTGTGAGAAAACTATTAGAGAAAGCACCAGGTTGTAAAGTTGTCGACGAACATAAAGACGGGGGTTATATAACACCACTTGAAGCAGAAGGAGACTATATGACATTCATTTCAAGAATTAGAAAAGATAATTCTAATAAAAAAGCTCTCAACATGTGGATCGTTTCTGACAACTTGTTGAAAGGAGCAGCTTTAAATACTGTCCAAATTGCAGAATGTATAATTAATAATTCTGAAATTTAGTTTAAAATAATTATGGAGAAAAATAAAAATCCTTTAAGCCCTCATCTACAAATATATAGATGGCAAATTTCTTCTCTATTATCTATTACACATAGAATAGTAGGTGTAATTAATATAATTGCAATTACCTTAATTTGTATTTGGGTACTGTATTTAAATTTAGGAGAGAATAATTATAGGATTGTAGAATTATTTTTAAAATCTTATTTAGGAAAATTATTAATAATCTCTTTATGCTGGACTTTTAGTTTTCATATTCTAAACGAAATTAGACATTTAGCATGGGATATGGGGTATGGATTTGATTTAAAAATTGCCAAAATAACAGGGTTAATTGTTTTTTTTGGATCTTTCTTATTAACAATTTTATTTTATATTTTAGGAAGGAACATTATTTAATATGCATACTTCTACCAAAAAATGGATATTTACAAAAATAAGTTCATTAATCGCTATACCAATGATGGCTTGGTTTATGATAAATTTTGTTAAAATCTATGATAATGATTATCAACAAATATTAGAATTCTTTTCATCTCAACCTTCTAAAATAATATTCTCTGTATTCGTTGTTATTACTTACTTTTTTTCAGCTCTAACTATCAGCGAAATATTTGAAGATTACGTAACTAATGATAAAATCAAAAATGTCGCAAATAAACTGCTTAATATTTTTGCTATAATATTCCCATTAATGACAATCATTGGAATAATAAATTTATAAAATGAAACCATATAATATTATAGATCATGAGTACGATGTGGTAGTTCTTGGTGCGGGCGGATCAGGTTTAAGAGCGGCAGTTGGTCTATCCGAATCTGGACTAAAAACTGCCTGTATATCAAAAGTCTTTCCTACAAGAAGTCACACTTCTGCAGCCCAAGGAGGCATATCTGCAGCCCTAGGCAATATGGGTGAAGATGATTGGAGATGGCATATGTACGATACGGTGAAAGGCTCTGATTGGTTAGGAGATCAAGACGCCATTGAATATCTTTGTAAGGAAGCTCCTAGAGCGGTTGTTGAATTGGAAAGATATGGTGTACCGTTCAGTCGAACAGATGAAGGAAAAATTTACCAAAGACCTTTTGGTGGAATGACTAAAAATTATGGTAACGGAACAGCTCAAAGAACTTGCGCTGCTGCGGATAGAACAGGTCATGCAATTTTGCACACGTTATATGGTCAAGCTTTGAAACATAACACAGAATTTTTTATTGAATATTTCGCATTAGATTTAATTATGAAAAATGGTGAGTGCAAAGGAGTAATAGCTTGGAACTTAACTGATGGAACAATTCATAGATTTAGATCTCACATTACTATAATAGCAACAGGTGGATATGGAAAAGTTTATTATTCAGCTACTTCAGCACACACTTGTACTGGAGATGGAAATGCCATGGTTTTAAGAGCAGGTCTTCCATTACAAGATATGGAATTTGTCCAATTTCATCCCACAGGAATTTATGGAGTTGGCTGTTTAATTACTGAAGGTGTTAGAGGTGAAGGTGGTTTTCTTGTGAACGGTAAAGGTGAAAGATTCATGGAAAGATATGCGCCTAACGCTAAAGATCTTGCTTCTAGAGATGTTGTTAGCAGATCGATGGAGATGGAAATTAACGAGGGAAGAGGAGTTGGAAAAAATAAAGATCATATAAATTTACATTTAGATCACTTAGATAAAAAAATTATTGATGAAAAACTTCCTGGTATAGCTGAGGCAGCTAAAACTTTTGCAAACGTAGATGTTAATAAAGAACCTATTCCAGTCGTACCAACTGTTCATTATAATATGGGAGGGATCCCTACAAACTATAAAGCTGAAGTTTTAACTTTAAATGGTTCAGAAAAGACTGTTCCAGGTTTGATGGCGATAGGAGAAGCAGCGTGTGTGTCAGTTCATGGAGCAAATAGACTTGGTTCGAACTCTCTTATTGATCTAGTTGTTTTTGGAAGAGCAGCAGCAAAAAGAGCAATCGAAATTGTAAAACCTAACAGTCCGCATGAAAAAGTATCGGACAGCGAAACTAATAAATGTTTAGATAGATTTGATAAGATCAGAAATTCTGGAGGTTCTACTAAAACCTCTGAACTTAGATTAAGAATGCAAAAAACTATGCAGTCAAAATGCGCAGTATTTAGAACCGAAAAAACTTTAAAAGAGGGTGTAGACGAGATTAGGAGTCCATATAAAGGTATGGACGATATTTCAGTAAAAGATAAATCATTGCTGTTCAACACTGACTTAGTTGAAACACTTGAATTTGATAACTTGATAAGACAAGCATTAACTACAATGGACTCAGCATACCATAGAAAAGAGAGTAGAGGCGCTCATGCAAGAGAAGATTTTACTAAACGAGATGACAAAAATTTTATGAAACATACTTTAGCATGGCAGAATGATGATAAAGTAGAAATAAAATATAGAGACGTTCACTCAAGGACGTTGACTAATGATGTTCAATATTTTCCACCTAAAGAAAGAGTTTATTAAATGGTGAAATTTAATTTGCCTCAAAATTCAAAAATTCAAATTGGCAAATACCACAAAGATCAAACAAACTCTAAAAATTTAAGAAAAGTCAAAGTTTACAGATGGGACCCAACTGATGGTAGAAACCCGCGCATGGATACTTTTGAAGTTGACATGGATAATTGTGGACCCAAAGTATTAGATATTTTAATCAAAATCAAAAATGAAATCGACCCCTCTGTTACCTTTCGAAGGTCGTGTGCCCATGGAGTATGTGGATCGTGTGCAATGAATATTGATGGAGTTAATACTTTAGCCTGTATTAAATCACACACAGATATAAACGGTGATTTAAATATTTACCCTCTACCTCACTTGAAAGTAATAAAAGATTTAATAGGAGACTTAACTTCATTATATAATCAGTATAAATCAATTCAACCCTGGCTAAAGATTAATCAAACAGGAGCTGAAAAGAGAGAATTAAAACAATCGCAAAAAGAAAGAGAAAAACTAGACGGTTATTATGAATGCATTTTATGTGCTTGTTGCTCAACTTCCTGCCCAAGTTATTGGTGGAACGGAGATAAGTATCTTGGACCGGCCGTATTATTACAAGCTTATAGATGGATAAATGATAGTAGAGATGAAGATAAAAAAGACAGATTACAGAAAGTAGCCGATGAGTTAAAATTGTACCGATGTCATACTATTATGAATTGTACAAATTCATGTCCAAAAGGTCTTAATCCAGCGAAGGCTATTGGATCTATAAAGAAAATGCTTGCAACAAGTTAAAAGCTTATTTAATCAATTATCACATGAAATTAATAGAACACTTTGTTGATGGAAAAAAATATTCTGGCAACTCAATAAGAAAAGGTAAAATTTTTGACCCCTCGATAGGTGAGCAAACAGCAGAGGTTAAATTAGCTTCCGCTCAAGATGTAAAAAAAGCAGTTGAAAGTGCAAAAAATTCATTTGATAAGTGGTCGAATACTCCACCTCTTCAAAGAGCAAGAGTGATGTTTAAATTTAAAGATTTAGTGGAAAAAAACTCCGATGAACTAGTTAAAATTATCGTTTCAGAACATGGTAAAGTATATGATGATGCAAAAGGCTCTTTAACTAGAGGATTAGAAGTAGTGGAGTTTGCTTGTGGTATTCCACAAATGTTAAAAGGAGAATTTACAGAAAATGTTGGAACCAACGTTGATAGCTGGTCAGTTCGTCAACCTTTAGGAGTATGCGCTGGTATAACACCATTTAATTTTCCAGCTATGGTTCCTATGTGGATGTTTCCAATAGCAATAGCGTGTGGGAATACTTTTGTTCTCAAGCCATCAGAAAAAGATCCTTCATGCTCAATGAGACTTGCAGAATTATTAAAAGAAGCAGGATTACCTGACGGTGTTTTTAATATTATTAATGGAGATAAAGAAGCGGTAGATGAATTAATAAATAATAAAGATGTTGTAGCTATGAGTTTTGTAGGATCAACACCTATTGCAAAGTATATTTACGAAAATTGTGCGAAAAATGAAAAAAGAGTTCAGGCTCTTGGCGGTGCAAAAAATCATTGTGTGGTAATGCCAGATTGTGACTTAGATCAAGCGGTAAACGGTTTGATGGGTGCCGCTTATGGATCTGCTGGCGAGCGTTGTATGGCACAATCAGTTGCAGTCGTTGTGGGTGAAATAGGAGACAAACTGGTAAACAACTTAGCTAAAAAAGTTGAAGCACTTAAAATTGGTCCGGGTTTAGATAAAAAATCTGAGATGGGACCTTTAGTTACTAAGGATCATTTAGTAAAAGTTAAAAATTATGTTGATATTGGGGTTAAAGAAGGTGCCAAACTTGTTGTTGATGGAAGAAATTTAAAACTTCAAGGTTATGAAAATGGTTATTATATTGGTGGTTGCTTGTTTGACAATGTAACTAAGGATATGCGCATATATAAAGAGGAAATATTTGGACCGGTTTTATCTGTCGTTAGAGCAAAAAATTTTAATGAAGCTTTAAAATTGGTTAATGACCATGAGTTCGGAAATGGTGTAAGTATTTTCACACGCGATGGAGACTCTGGTCGAACCTTTTCGAACAAGGCGAAAATAGGAATGGTTGGAATTAATATACCTATCCCAGTTCCCGTCGCTTTTCATAGTTTTGGTGGATGGAAAAGATCATTATTTGGTGACCAGCATATGCATGGGCCTGAGGGAGTTCGATTTTATACAAAATTGAAAACTATAACCTCTAGATGGCCATCAGGAATGAGGTCTGATCCAGAATTCGTAATGCCGACAATGAAATAAAAAAGGAGAGAAATTGAAAAAAAAAATAACTTTAATCGGTGCCGGACAAATCGGAGGAACTCTAGCTCATTTAATTGCCTTAAAAGAACTTGGGGATGTAGTTTTATTTGACGTCGCTTCAGGTTTAGCTAAGGGGAAGGCTTTAGATATTGCCCAATCTTCGCCTGTAAACGGTTTTAATATTAATTTATCAGGAACAGATAATTATGAGGATACAAAAAACTCAGATGTTATAATTATTACTGCAGGAGTACCAAGAAAACCTGGGATGTCACGAGATGATCTTCTCGAAATAAACTTAAAAATCATTAAACAGGTCGCTGAAGGAATAAAGAAAACATCGCCAAACGCTTTTGTTATATGTATCACCAATCCTTTGGATGTAATTGTAATGGCACTACAAAAATATTCTGGTCTTCCTGAAAATAAAATTATTGGCATGGCTGGAATTCTAGACTCTTCTAGATTTATTTATTTTCTTTCACAAGAGTTGAAAGTTCCAGTAAATAAGATCAAGTCATTAGTTCTTGGAGGGCATGGAGATAGTATGGTGGCTATGCTGGGCTCTACAGAAGTAGAAGGAAGAAAAATTACAGAATTAGTTGCTGAAGGCAGAATAAAGAAAGATAAATTAGACCAAATTATTGATAGAACTAAAAAAGGTGGTGCTGAAATTGTAAAATTTTTAGAGAAAGGTTCAGCATTTTATGCACCAGCCGCATCAGGTGTAGAAATGGCTGAAAGTTATTTAAAGAACTTAAAAAAACAGCTCCCTTGTGCTGCTTTCTTAAACGGAGAATATGGTGTTAAAAACTTATATGTCGGCGTACCCGTTATAATTGGTTCTTCTGGTGTAGAAAAAATTATTGAATTAAATTTAAGTTCTGATGAAAAAGATAACTTCGAGAAATCAATTAAATCTGTTCAAGATTTATTTGAAGCTGCTAAAAAAATTGATCCATCTTTAAGTTAAAATTAATTTTTTTTATAAATAGATAATATACATTTACCAAATTTATAATTTGTTAAAAGGTCAATAAATATTGTTATTGGGGTAAATAACTTATCCCATATAAAAATTTTTAAATTTGAGGGAAAGCTCTCGTTTTTAAAAAAAATTTTATTTAATGAGTAAAGTATATAACCGATTGTATCTAAAGACATTAATCTAACTCTATTAAGACTCACAAGATTTTTTGTAAAGAAACTTCTTTCATATCTTCTAAAATGACCAATAGATTTATCAAAATTACTATAAAGTTTCTGATGCGCAGGAACCATGATAATTAAATATCCGTTACTATTTAATTTTTTTTTAGCCTCCTCCAGTTCCTCCATATCTTTTTCAATGTGCTCTAAAACATGGAGGTACAAAATTGCATCAAATTTACCATCTATGTTATATATATTGTCATTTTTTACTTTTATATTTTGAACTTTACCAAAATTATTTTTTAAATCTGAAAAATTTTTTTTATCAGTTTCAGTCAATGTTATATTGATATTTGAATTAATATAATCTCTTGTAAAACTCCCGCAGCCTGCACCGACTTCTAATACATTTCCTTTAATGAATTTCTTTATGAAAGACAAACAATATCTTCTGTGGAACTTTGCGTTATCAAATCTTTCTGTAGCAACGACTGGGTAAACTTCCATTTTATTTTGTATTTCTTTAATATATTGTTTATAAATTTGTATGAATTATTTTCATAGAAATAGTTTATTAAATTTTAATATTATTAACTTCTTTATCATATTTTTATTTTCTTTTTTAATAAATATTTACTATGCGAAATTTGGTGCTTTTCCAATAGATACCTTCCTACATTACGATAGTGGATATAGGATATTAAAAAATGAGTACCCAATTAAAGACTACTGGATTGTCTCTAGTTTTGTCGTTGATTTTATACAAGCAATATTTTTCAAAATATTTGGAGTGAATTGGCATGCGTACGTTATGCATTCATCTTTATTTAATGCCTTAATATCAATGTTCACTTATTCTTTCTTTATATACTTGAGAATTGATAGATTAAAATCATTAATATTGGCCATTTGTTTCTCAATTTTAGCTTATACAGTTTCGGGGACGCCCTTTGTAGATCATCACGCCGCCTTTTTTTCATTAATTGCAACTTATATCTTAATTAGAAATTTAACTCTAAATAATAAATATCTTTGGTTTACAATAGTTTTTCTTTTCTTTTTAGCATTTTTATCTAAACAGGTTCCAACTGCTTATATCATTACTTTTTACAGCGTAATTATAGGATTTTTTTTATACAAAAAAAAAAATTTCAAGGCAATTAAATTTATATTTTTAAATTTTTTTATATGCTTAACTTTATTTTTTTTAACTCTTCTATATCTAAAAATCGATTACAAAGATTTTTATTTACAATATATTAATTATCCAAGTTCAATAGGGTCTACAAGGGTGGACGCACTGAATTTTTCCGCTGAAAATTTATTTAATAAATATAAGTTTATAGTTATACCTTTATTACTAATTACCTACATAAAAATTAAGAAAGTAAAAATTAAAAAAATAAATTTTATTTCAAATGAAATTTTTAACTTTTTGATAATTTTATCATTTTGTGCCGGGTGTTTAATCCATCAAATGATAACCAAAAATCAAATTTTTATTTATTTTTTGATTTCAATCTTAATTGCTCTAATCGAAGTTGAAATTAACTTGTCCAAAATAAGGTATAAGAAATTTTTTTCTTACCTAGGTATAATCTTATTAGTCATAATTACGATCAAGTATCATGTGAGATATAATGAAAATAGAAAATTTCATGAACTTTATAATGTCAACTTTAAAGACTCTATACCTGCTAAAAAGATTGATATTAGTTTGAATGGCTTATTGTGGATTAACCCTTCCTTTAAAGGAAAACCTAACGAGGAAATTTCGTTAATTCATGAAGGTAAAAAACAGTTAGATCAAACAAATGATGAAATTATGCTTATTTCTCATTATTCTTTTTTAGATAGTATTACTGAAAAAAGTCTTAATTATCCGAACAAATCTTTTACTTTTGATGGAGCAAGCATTCCAACAAAAAAAGGAAAATTTTTTGACAAGTACAAAAACTTTTTAATAGGTAAAATTAAAAATGATAATATTAAAAAGATATTTTTCTTTAAACATGAAAATATTCCAAGGAAAATTTTTACGACTTACTTAAATCAAGATTGTTATAATCTAACAGAAAATAAAGTTTTTTATGTTTATACTGTTAAATGTTTAAAGTGATTTAATATTTTGTATAAATTGATCAATTTTAGTCAAATCCTTTAAGTAATGTGCTTTTTTTACATAAATTAGTAATAAATTAAATAATATTATTAAAATAATAATCAGATTTCCATATATGTTTTGTATTAATATATTAATAAGTAAAATATAAATTATTGAATTTAGAACTATTGATTTTAAAAATACTGAATTTATTCTTATAGAGTGCTCAAATAATCCCTTTAAGCTCAGATTTGATTTATCAAAATATCGCTTTTCTCTTTTGGCATACAATCTTTTAATTTTACAATTCAGCATCACTGAACTTGCGTGAGCGTACCAAGAACTGTTATTTGATAATATCTTTTTTAAGTTTTGAGAATAAAAAGTGCTAAAATTACCAAAACTCATCCATCTGAAAGTAAAAAAAAAAGTAATCAATAAATGAATTTTATATAAAAATATTATCAACAAGCTCTCTTTTCTTTGTTTTCTATTAGATGTAATAATTAAACTTCTATTGTTAAAAGACTCGTCAAGCATTGACTTGATTTTATTCGGGTTATCTTCTCCATCACAATCCATTACAGTAATAAAAAACTTATTTTTCACTCTTGACAAATATTTTAATCCTATTGCAATAGCTTTTTGACTGCCTAAATTTTTTTTAAGAGATATAACTTTTATCTTTTTTAATTTTGATAATTTTTTTTTTTGAACATTAATTTTCTTTTTTGAGCCATCGTTGATAATCAAAATTTCTGTTTTAAAAACACTATTATTTTTAATACCACTATTTATAATTGTTAGTAATCGATTTAATGATCTCCAATCATTGTATACTGGTAATAGGATAATATGTTTAAAAGTGTTCAATTTAACCAACTTTTTTTAAATTTATAGATTAATATAAATTTTTTCTTTATATAATTGAATTATTATAAACTAATAATTCACTTAAAATCTATTATGAA
>MDTG01181613.1_pt1 | contig 14434 bp, 10 predicted proteins | sample 811421 | NCBI WGS metagenome assembly MDTG01 (sample SAMN05326645, study PRJNA326480) | marine metagenome | isolation source: seawater | place: Pacific Ocean: South East | collected 2011
CCCATGCTGCGGTAGTTGAAACGATAAACCGTCTCCTGCCCATTCTGAGGATCGACGCGCCGCAGTTGAATGCGCTTCTCAGCCGCAAAGCGCGACAGCCCGCCCGCTTCGGCCAGAAACTGCAAGAGCGTGGTGCCGGGCAGCACTTCCTTGCGACCGGGCTCATTCGCCTCGCCGACAATATAGACATTCATCAGGTCTGGTTCGACCTCGCCCCGGGGTTGCTTCGGCGCAAGGGCCGCGACCGAGACAAGCACGGTCGGCTCGACTGCGAAATTGCTGGCCATCTCCGAAGACAGTATGCTCGCCACGGTGTCGACGCTGCGCCCACCTGCCTTGACCGTCCCGGCCAGCGGAAAGCTGATCGAGCCGTCGGGCAAGACCAGAACACTGCGGTTGAGATTGGCGTCCTCGAGAACTTCGATCTGCAGGGTGTCACCCGGCTGAATGCGATAGTTGCTCTGCGCTGTGGCCACCCCGGCCAGTCCCACCGTGAGGAGAAACGCTGTTAGAAATCTGATCATCCCGTGCCTCTGTCGGTTTTTCATTTTGCGTTGAACTTACGGTATTTGCCGCACCGGAAAAATACCTAAGAAACAGAAAGCACTAGGCTGCGGCAGATTTGTAGCAATTTCAGGGTATTTTGTCAGTTCTGCGCGTCGTCATCCCCGACAGCCGCCTCAAGGCGCTCGATTTCCGCCTCTACCTCGGCCATGAATGCAGGCGGTGGCCGATCACCCACGGCCTCGACCACCTTGCGGAACTGTGCAAGAGCCTCGGCCTGCTCATCTCTCGCGGCATAGGTACGTGCAAGATGGTACTGCACCGTGGGGTCGCCCGGCAGACCCGCTGCCGCAGGCTCCAGCGCGGAAAGCGCCGTATCAAGGTCACCGCGGCGGAACGCGATCCAGCCATAGGTATCCTGAAAGGCCGGCACTGCACGATCACGCAGGCGCCGCGCAATTTCATGTGCGCGGTCAAGGCTTTCGGCATCCTCGCGACCGGTCGCCAGCAGGCTTGCGAGATTATTGGCAATGATCAGGTTGTTGCTGTCCGCAGCATAAAGCTTCTCGTAGATCTCGATGGCACCGGACACGTCACCTTCGCGTTCAAGAATGCCAGCGAGCGCCCAATTGAGCCGCAGGCTGTCGGGCGAGGCCTCCAACCCATCCAGCAGCGCCTGCCGAGCCGCATCGCCATCTTCCTGTGCGGCACGAATATTGTAGAGCGCGAGCCAGAAGCGTTGATCCTGCGGAGCGTCTGCGGCGAGCTCCCGAAACGTCGCCTCGGCGGTCTCGATATCACCGGTCACCGCCTGCACCGACGCCATCAGGAACCGTGCATTGGGGTCTTCGGGATTGGCGTCGAGGGTTTCACGCGCATATTGCTGCGCCCCTTCTACATCGCCCTGCGCAAGACGGGCGCGCACGATCGTCGCGGCCGCCCCGAGACCACTGGCACCCTCGCCCGCAAGCGTGTCGAGAAAGCTCAAAAGCTCGTCCTCACGATCCTGTGCCGCGAGCTGACGCGCTGTCAGTTCATTGGCGAGGCGCTCGGCGGTGGGTCCCTCCTGACGCCGCAGGGTCTCTATCACCTGGGTAAGGCGGGCCCAGTCCTGATCCCCCATGTAAACCTCGCCCAGCGCACTGAGGAGCGCGACATTGCCAGAGGCCAGCCGAAGCGCGTTGATAAGGACGGTCTCCGCCGTGCGCAGATTGTCCTGTCCGATAAGATATCGGGCGTAGCGCAGCGATTCCTCGGGCGCGTTGCGCGACGCCTCTACCGCACGGCTCAGCATGTCGGCCATCAGATCGCGATTGCCTGCACGCTCATGCGCCTGCGCCATAAGCGTCATTGCCGCGGCATCGTTCGGGTTTTCGCCGAGAACAGAGCGCAGGGCGACGATTGCCTCATCGGTGCGGTCGCTCTCGATCAACCAGCCCGCGCGCATCTTGAGGGCGTCCGGTTGGCTTTCATCTTCTTCCAAGGTCTGTTCGACCAATGCACGCGCCCCGACATTATTGCCGGTCGCATCCAGCATCCGGGCGAGCATGACCATGATGCTGCGCCTCTCGTCGGAAGGCTCCATTCCGTCGATCAGGTCTTCCAGTTCGGCGATGGCTCCATCCTGCTCACCCAGATCAAAGCGAAAGCCAGCGCGCAGCGCGGTCAATCGCTCGACCTCGGGCGGGTCGCCATCAAGAATACGTTCAAGCTCGGCCAGTGCCGTCTGGTTGTCACGCGCTTCGGCAAGGAACCGAATATACGTGACGATATCGTCAATCTCCCGAGGATCTTTATCGGCGCGCTCTTTCAGAAAGGCCTGTGCCGCATCCACATTGCCTTGTGACATGTACCACCGTACCAGCGTCGCCAAGACGTTCGGATCCTCTGGGAACCGCTCGATCATGTCCTCAAGCTGAGCGCGGATTTCACTGGTCTCACCCAGTTGATTAAGAACCCCGAGACGGATCGTGTAGAGTTGCCGGTTATCCGGTTCCCGTGCAAGCGCCGCATCTATCGCCGAAAGCGCTGCCGTCCAATCCTGATTTCGAATGAGATCGTCGATGACCACCTGTCGCGCGATCATCAGGTCCGGGTCCTCCGAGACGAGCGCTTGCGCCTTTGTAACCGCTTCGCGCCGGGCGTCGGCATCCCCCGAGCCGGCCAGCGCATCGCGATAGGCGATCGTGGCATTTACCGCCTGGACCAGGGGGTCCTCGGGGGCCAGCTCTGCTGCGGCGGATGCGTGCCTTCGCGCCGCCTCCCAGTCATTGACCGTGAGTGACATCTCGGCCAGCGCGCGCTGTCCGGGCAAACTGTCGGGATATTGCTCCACCAGTCGCAGATACTGGCCATAGGCTTCACGGATATTGCCACGCGCGCGCTCGGCCTCGGCATAGCGCAACCGCGCCTCACGATGCGTGCCGTCCAGTTTGAAGACATTGCGGAACTCGACCAGAGCACGATCCACATCGCCCTCCTCCAGCAATTCCAAGCCGGATTGGAAGTGCCCGGCAGCGCGTTCTTCTGCCGTGTCACAAAAAGATAAGAGGCCAGCGGTGGCCAGTGCCAGAAAGGTCGGTTTTATCATATCTATACTCTTGCATGTTCGGGCGCGGGCAACAATGCTTACGTGCCAACCGCCCGGCCTGGATAAACCATATTTCGACCATTCCAGTCGGGGCGGACGGCGTCCAGATCACGGACGCAAAAGCGCCTGTGTCAGTATCCGGTTCCGCGCAGCACAACGGTTACAGTCCGCAACAAGATCGCTACGTCCTGCGAGAATGACAGTGTCGCCAGATACCGATTGTCAAAGCCGGCCCGCTCGGCAAAGCTGGTCTCGTTCCGCTCCGAAACCTGCCAAAGGCCGGTAATACCCGGGCGCAACTCATAATAGGCCTTCCCCGGGTAAAGTTCCTTCTGATCCACCATCATCGGGCGCGGCCCAACGAGGGACATGTCGCCCTTGAGCACATTCCAAAGCTGCGGCAGCTCGTCGAGCGATGACTTGCGCAGAAAGCAGCCCACTCGGGTGATCCGGGGATCGCGCTTGAGCTTCTGTGTCTCGTCCCACTCACGCCGCGCCTCGGGATTCTTGCGCAGGTGATATTCCAGCAGAGCATCCGCGCCAGACACCATGGTGCGGATCTTGACCATGTGAAAAATACGCCCACCGCGCCCCACACGTTTCTGCCTGTAGATCGGGTTGCCTCCATCAAGCGCCACAAGGCACATCATGGCCAGCATGAGCGGCAAGGAGATCGGCAACGTCATCAGAACCAGAACGACATCGAGGCAACGCTTCGCCCCGATGCGGTATATGGCACGGCGGCTGCCAGAATGCGGCGTGGTAGAATCTACCTTAATCGTCGTATCGGAATAATCCCGGAAGGTCATATAATATCCCCAACTCACATATCACACGGGTGAATTCAAACCCACCAAACCGGTGGGTCTCATTTTAACCAAATTCACTGACCAGCAGCACGTGATCCGTGTTTACGCCCCCAAGCCAAGTGAACATTTAAGGGCGGTCCAAAACAAGACATAATTTTGCCCAAGTCTCAAAATTCGAGGTGCAAATAGTTGAAAGCCTTGGATTTAAGCCTCTTAACTCTGTAAAACAAAAAGTATCACCTGAACATCTCAAGAGCAATTGTCGCCCCGCTCGAAACAGATGGATCAAACATGCTCAATCGTCTCTTCTTCAGTCTACATGATTCGTCGCTTTTCAGGGCGATAAAAGGTGCCACGGTCTCATGGCCTCGAAAATTTCTTGCTTGTGCCATGAATGCGAAGGATTTGTCTGTTGCATGGTGTGTGGCGAAAGGGCAGACGCCAAGGCGACTGGATCGAGCTATTTTATGCTCTTAATTCCAGAGGAACTCTGCCATATTCTCAATATGTTGAGAGTGAGTTCTGGATAAGGATGTTATGTGAAAGATGCATATGAAACCGGAGACCCTTTACGCAGAATTTTTCGGCATGTCCGAGCGCCCGTTCACGCTTTTGCCCGATCCGACCTTTCTCTACTGGTCCAAGGCACATCGGAACGCCTACACGATTCTGGATTATGGGATCTTCTCGCGTGCCCCCATCACCGTCGTGACCGGCGAGATCGGCTCGGGCAAGACAACACTGGTTCAGCATCTTCTCAAGAACACAGACGAACAGATCACAATCGGTTTGATCTCAAATGCGCAGGGCGGACGGGGTGAACTGCTACAGTGGGTTCTGAATGCCTTGTCGGTAGAGGTGTCCAACGACTCCACCTATGTGCAGAAATTCCAGACACTTCAGGATTTCCTGATCGCCGAGTATGCCGCCGACCGGCGTGTTGTCCTGATCTTTGACGAGGCACAGAACCTGTCGATGGAAGGTCTGGAAGAGCTGCGCATGCTTACCAATATCAACGCCAACAAGGATGAGTTGATCCAGTTGATTCTGGTAGGCCAGCCCGAACTGCGCGATGTCATTCGCAGCCCGAACATGAAGCAGCTGGCGCAAAGGGTCGCAGCAAGCTTTCACATCCCCGCGATGGACGCCGAAAATGTCGGAAACTATATCCGGCACCGACTGAAATCGGTCGGTGGGGACGGGAATGAATTTACAGATGGCGCCTGTCGGATGGCTCATGAACAGACTGGCGGCGTGCCTCGGCTCGTCAATCAGCTCTGTGATATCGCGATGGTCTATGCTTGGAGCAAGGAACAGAAAACTGTGACAGAAGATACGCTGAATAGCGTGCTCAATGACGGGCTGTTCTTTGCAGCGACGATGGGCACCGAAGAGACGGACGCGACATGAGCGAACTTAAATACTACTTCTCGATCTTCCTCAGACGTTTACATTATTTTTTGATCGTATCGGTGATCGTGTCCGCCGTCGCGGGGATCGCGGCTTTCGCGCTGCCGCCAGCCTATGTGTCTCAGACCCGTCTGCTCCTGGAAGGGCCGCAGATCCCATCGGAGTTGGCCAGTTCCACAGTCATGGTCGGGTTGGGCGAGCAGCTGGAGATCATCGAACAGCGTTTGATGACGCGGGCCAACATGCTCGATGTCGCCCGGAGTCAGACGGTTTTCGACGACATACAGGAGATGTCCGCCGATGAAATCGTAGAGGCGATGCGTGCGCGTACGGTCATTCAAAAGGCAGGAGGGCGTAACCCGACGCCGATCATGAACATAAGCTTCGAAGCGCGCAGCCCGCAGATTGCGGCCGGGGTGCTGAATCAATACCTGACACTGATCGAACGTCAGAATGCCGAGTTTCGCACGTCGCGGGCCGGGAATACGCTTGAATTCTTCCAGCAGGAGGTTGAACGGCTGGGCCAGGATCTCGATGCGCAAAGCGCGCGCATCCTGGAGTTCAAGACCGCGAATTCCGGGGCCCTCCCGGAAAGTCTCGACTATCGGCTGGATCAGCAAACTACGTTGCAGGAGCAGGTGCGCCAGATTGAGCGGGATATTACCTCCCTGCGTAACCAGCGCACCCGTCTCGTCGAGATTTTTGAGGCCACCGGACAACTGACGCAGGAACAAGCCGCGCCACAGCTGTCCCCCGATGAGCAGCGGCTGCAGGAACTTCAAAGCCAGCTCGACGAAGCGCTGTCGATCTATTCGGAAACAAACCCGCGGGTGAAGATGCTGCAGGCGCGTGTCGAGCAAGTCAAAGAGCGGATCGCAGCAGCACCGGAGCCCTCCCCGGAAACCGAGACGGAAACACCGGAGAGACGCGCAGGCTCGACCACGCTTGACCTGCAACTCAGCGAGATCGACGCACGTATCTCTATTTTGCAGGAACAGCGCGGGGAGACCGAAGAGCGGCTGTCTGCTCTGTCTGAGTCGCTCGCAAAAACCCCGGCAAACACGGTTGCTCTGGAAGAGCTGACACGTGCCTACAACAATATCGAGGAACAGTATAACCTTGCCGTTGACCGCCTGGCCAAGGCCAGCACCGGCGAGCGGATTGAATCGCTTTCGCGCGGAGGTCGGATCTCGATCATCGAGCCGCCCGCCGTGCCTAACGAGCCAACCAAACCAAACCGCATATTGATCGCGGGGGGCGGCACGATGTTCGGCATCGTTGCCGGCATCGCGTTGATTGTGCTGATCGAGGTGCTCAACCGCACGGCCCGACGTCCCGAGGATATCGTGAAGCGTATCGGCGTGCGCCCGCTGGCGACCATTCCCTACATGCGCAGCCGGTCCGAGATATTCTGGAAGCGCCTGATCAAGCTCACGATCTATCTGGCGATCCTTGTCGGGCTGCCCGCCGCAGTCTACGCGATCCACCTGTATTACCTGCCGCTCGACCTTCTCGCCGATCGGGCCATGAACAAGATCGGGGTCCGCTGGTGATCGGTCGCAAACATATCAGGAGCGCTTGAGATGGAACGCATTCAGGAGGCGCTGGCCAAGGCGCGCGCGCAACGCCAGCAGGGCAGTACAACACGCACGCAGCATGCCGCAACACCCGGTCCGAGCCAACCCGTTGAGGAGTCCTGGGCGGCCCTTGCGCCCTTCAAGCTCAACCGCGCCACACTCATGCGGAATCGCGTGGTTGCCATCGAACCGGGACGGGACGCAGCACCCTATGATCTTCTGCGCACCAAGATCATTCATCAAGCTCAGTCCAACGACTGGCGACGCGTGGCGATTGTCTCGCCAGATATGGGGGCCGGAAAATCGACCACCCTTGCCAATCTGGCCTTCAGCTTCGAGCGACAGCGCGACATGCGCGTGATGTGCCTCGATCTCGACCTGCGGCGTCCCGCGCTGCATAAGGTTCTGGCGCAGAAACCCGATCATTCCATGGCCGAGGTGCTGGATGGTCACGTGCGCTTTGCGGAACATAGCCTGCGCCTCGGCGAGCGCGTTGGTTTCGGCCTCAATAATGGGCCCGCGTCCAACCCATCCGAACTGTTGCTGAGCCGTGCGGCCCGTGAGGCGCTGGATGGTATAGAAAGGGATTATGCCCCCGACCTGACATTCTTTGACATCTCGCCGCTCAACGCCAGCGATGACAATATTGCCTTTCTCCAGAACGTCGATTGCGCGGTGATCATCGCGGCGGCCGAATCCACCCCGATGAGCCGCATCGATCAGGCCGAGCGTCAGGTGGCGGAATTAACGAATGTGATGGGAATCGTACTCAACAAGTGCCGCTATGTGAGCGATGCCGAAGGGTACGATTACTACTGACCTCCTGAACGGGGAAGACGATGCCTGAGATTGCGATCATCATCCCTCATTACAATGATGTGGTGAGACTACGGCGCTGCCTTTGCGCGCTGCAGGAGAACGATCTTTCAGGCTGTGAGGTCCTAGTGGTCGATAACGGCTCGACGCAGTCACTGACCGAGATTCAGGAGCAGTTCCCCGATTTTCGTTTCGTTACCGAACCCGAGAAAGGAGCTGCAGCAGCCCGCAACAGGGGTGTGCAGGAGACCTCGGCCCCCTGCCTAATGTTCATCGATGCCGATTGCGTGGCCGCCCCTGACTGGGTCACGGTTGGGCGGGCGGTCGCAGACAAGGCGGATCTGATCGGCGGTCGGGTCGACGTGTTTGACGAAACTCCCCCGCCGCGCAGCGGGGCCGAGGCCTTCGAGGCGGTCTTCGCCTTCGACTTTCGCCACTACATCGAAGTGCAGGGATTCTCCGGCACCGGCAACCTGATCACCCGCCGTAACGTGTTTGAAGATGTGGGGCCATTTCGTGGCGGCGTATCCGAAGATCGCGACTGGTCGTTTCGCGCCATCGCCAAGGGCTACCGTCTGATCTACGAAGACGGGTTGCGCGTGGGCCACCCGTCACGGCAGGACTGGTCTGCGCTCAAAGCCAAGTGGCGACGGATCACCCAGGAAATGTTCGGCCAGACCAGGGGCGGCACCATGGCGCGCGTGAAATGGGCACTCAAGGGGCTGATGATGCCTGCAAGCATTCTGGCACATCTGCCTAAGGCGCTTAAGAGTTCAAAACTCCAGACCACGGGTGACCGTTGGCGCGCGTTAGTCACCCTGATCCGCCTCCGCCTTTTGCGCATGGTCTGGATGCTGCGACAGGCGATAGGGTTGGACATCTGATATGCCAAAAAAAAGAGCCGCTTGATGCGGCTCTTTTCACGTTTCGCGTCGATGTAGCTTATGCAGCTTTATGCTTCCGACGTACCGCAGCAAATCCACCAAGCGCAGTCAGAAGAAGAAGACCACCAGCAGGCAGCGGAACGGCTGCAATTGTCAGTTGGATTCCTGGGTTAAGACCACTGCCCTGTACTGCTTCGCCCTGAAATTCGAAGCTGATGAGTTGGTTCTGAGCAGCGCTGAGGTCAAAAACCACACTCACATCGTTCCCGGAAGCACCGATGGGTGCACCATTCGCGTCCGTGATCTGGAAAGTTTGGGCTGCAGCAGCCGGATCAAATATGGTAAGAGCCAAATTGTTGATTGACGCCAAGTTTGTCGGCTGGAACTGAAGCACGGTCGTTGACGAGACAGCATTGACGGTCGTGTCGTTCAAGAAATTAGCGACGAAATTGAAGGTTCCAAAATCAGGATCCGCCGCATCTGTTTCATTCGTAATTTCAGTAATACTGAAAGCAACACCGCCTGACAGGGTCTGCCCGTCAGCACCCACTACATTACAACCACCCACGTCGCAGGTCGCCGCCATAGATCCAGATGCCCCGAAAGCCATCATCGCTCCAAGAGCCACTGCACCCACAGAACTCTTGCTGAAAATCTTGCTCAGAAATCTCATTTCATTTCCCCCTAACAGGATACTTTCCATTTCTTACACTACCCGAGTTGCCGAGGTCTGAAAACAAAAAACTCCAAATTCGACCACATTTTAGCCCCAATTCGCATGTGTTGCATCACCCGTCTGCAACCCTGCATTGACTCGCCCTGGAAGAAGTTTCCTTTTCGTAGTAAATGCATCGTTTTCGCCCCGATTGTCGCGAACTCTGGAACAGACGATGTGCATGCAAGCGCCCAAGTCGGCTACCCCTGCGAATCGCCCGCCCAGACAAAAGAAAACGGCCGCTAGAAGCGACCGTTTCCAGGTGAAAACGCAAATGTGATTGTCGCGTCTCAGACAGCGCGCCTGCGGCGACGCGAGGACGCAGCGCCAAGGCCAGCCAGCGCGGTGCCGAGCAGCAGCAGCGACGCCGGGATCGGCACAGCCGCGACCTGCAGCCCGTCGATCGAGAAGCCGTCATTCAGCTTGAACGTCGTGCCACCCGATGTCGTGAAATTACCCAGCACGATCTCGGCCGATGTGACCGCCGCTCCAAAGTCGATGATCACCAACTTGTCATTGCCACTGGGCAGCTTCCCACCCGTGCGCACCTCGGCGCTATCGGTGCCGGTGGTGATGCGCAGATACGCCCCCTGATCGCTGGCATCGCTGAGCGCGAACATCACCGCACTGAAGGCCTGTCCGCCCGCAAGCGCGACATCCCAGTCCATGCCCCAGGTATCGTTGCTGTCGAGGAACCACGCGCCACCATCAGGCGTTATATTCTCTCGCCCGAACACATTACCATCCCGCAAGGCCAGAAGTTCGCCCGAGTTCCCGGGTAAACCGGTGACCGTGCCGCCGGTTCCTTCACCACCCAACGTCGCGAAGGTGCCGACCGCCGTCGCAAATCCATTGGCCACCTCGCCCTCTCCATTTGCAGCGCCAAGGGCTTCGAAGTCTTCACCCACATTCGACCCCGAGCCAAAGCTGCCGTTATAGGCAACTGCATCAAGCACCGATACGGTGATCGTCGCCGCCTGCGCCGGGGCGACCATAAGTGCGCCAGACACAGCCATTGCGCAGGTCAAGGCTTTCAATTGAAAAACAGACATGGATCTCTCCAGAATTATTCACTCATAAACATTACGTGAATTTTCTTATTCTGGCTAAAATTTTCCCGCTTTGGGCCATGAAACAGTCTTTTTCCTGCCATATTCGTTAATAACGCGCTGATTAAAAAGAGCCTCTACCATAGGATGAGTGTTGGGTTTTGTTGCCGTTTTTGCATCAATGTCAGCATTTTGTTTCGATTGAGGAGCTTAGGGAAACGCGAATTTTGAGCGACACCGATTCGCCTACTCCGCCCCATCCAAACCCTGTGTTTTCATCACGATACGTGGGGCCGCGCCGGAGGGGCGCTCCACGACGTATCGGACCGGCGCAGCACCTGTTTCGGCCTGCCTGCGCCCGGCAGCATCAAATCGCATCGCGCCATCGTCCCCCTGCCGGTCCCAACCCAACAAAGCCCCCATCGGGTCATAGCGATAGGCATCCTGCCACGCGCTCTGCGGAAAGAGCACGGGATCGGCATAGCCCCCCTCCGGCACCTGAAAATCGCGGCTCTCGATGCGCATCTCGCCATCGGGACCTGGGGCGTAGCGCCGCGTTTCGTGCTGCGGCAGCAGGATCGAGATCAGGCCGGGTGTGCTGTCTTGATCTCCGACGCGGGCAAACACGCCGATATCCACGCGGTTCGAGCGGATGTGAGGTTGACCCGGCACCGGGCGCGGCAATTGCCAGTCCAAGGTGATCCGGGCACGCAGACCCCGCTCATCCAGCGGCTCAATCCAGCTGCGCGCAGGATCACCGCGCAAAAGGCGCCATAGAAACATCGGCGTGCGCCCCTGCGGATCACGCGTCGCCTCGGCCGAGACCACCATGCTGCGGCGGTGCACATGACTGCGCCAGAGTCGGGCGACGGCCACAGGCGTGTCGAGCAGCCGCTCGCTCAGCCCCTCACCGAAATAGTCGATCCCTTCGGTCGCTTCCGTCTCTGACAAAACGGCGAGCCGCACCATCGGCGGCACCGTCTCGGGCGTAAGCGCATTGGCCAGCTGCACCATGCGCATAAGATTGATCTGATCTGCCGGTACGACGGACGGATGCGCCTGCCCCGACAGATAGGCCTCGCGGCTCAGGACCGGTGCAAGGCTGCGCCGAAAGATCATCTGCACGGTCGGCGCCAGAAGCTGGTTTTCGTGCAGGAACCTCTTGGTCTCGGGCCGAAAGGCCGCAAGGATCATCGCCAGCGCTTCCAGATGTGGGCGATCAGACCCGGACGAGCCTTGCGAAATCAGAAAGAAAGGCGTGTTGGCCGGAATCAGATCACCATGTTCCGGGTCATGGTCGCGATGCTCCGGGTAAACGTGGATCTGCCCGGCCAGGTAGTTCTGATAAAGCGTCAGCGGCCCGGCGTCTCGGGTCAGCGCCATGCGCGGCAGCGACCGCCAGAGCGGGCCGTCTTTCACAGCCGTGGAGGAATTGCCGATAAGCGGTGCATCAAAGATCACCGGCCCGGCAAGGCCGTAATCGAGCCCCGCCTTGCGCATCTCGGCGTCATAGGCGACATGGGTCAGCTGCGGATGCGCCTCGGGGGGCAATAGGGAATGCGCACGATCGCGGTTTTCATAGAGATCGCCATGATTGCCCGCCGCACGCCCCTCAAAGGCAAGTTGCCAAAGCAACCGATGCCCCGCCTCGCGCGCCTCGGACCCGAGCACCGGGGCACTGGTTTCAGGGATTCGCACCCGCGCCAGAAGCCTCCGCCCCGGCCAGAGCCGCGACAGCGAAGAGAGGCGCAAGAGGATCTTTCCGCCTTCAGCCTCGATGGGCTCTCCACCGGTCACCCCCCCCTGAGAGATCGCCGCCCCAGGCAAAAGCCCAAGACCGGCCAGATATCCGAACAGTCTGCGGCGGGTGGAAACAAGGGGCATCTGCGCAATCCGGACATCAGTATTGGGATAAACCTCAACCCGGAGCCAGGGCACTCCGGAACGGTTTTCCGACTTCTCAACTTCGAGAATCTATGCTTTATTTAAGCTTATTGTATTTTCGAGGGGGAAACCATGTTTACAAAGCTTATCGCAGGTATGATCGCGGCCAGCCTGACCGTTATCGGCGGATCGCAGGCCGCAAGAGCCGCAACTGTGGATGCGACGATCGTAATCGAGTCGTTTAACAGCGACACCGGACTGCCCTTCAGAGATACCTCGAACGCTGTGGACGGTAATGAATCTACATTCCTGTCCCTGCCGACCGATTCCTTTATCACCTTGGGTTTCAGTGGCGTACGCGTCTTCGATGCGGTCGGTCAGGCCGATCTCTTCATCGGCGAGGTGGGCAACGGAGGTGAAGACGCGGATGTTTTCGTGTCCTCGGACAATGGCAGCAGCTTCACGTTTCTCGCGCGGGCTTTTGGGAACCAAGTCACGAACCTCGATCTGGCCGATATTGGTTTCACCGCAGGTGTGAACGCGGTCAAGATTGTGGGGCTGGACAGAGGCGGGTCGGCACCGGGATTTGATCTGTCCGTGGTGCGCGGGCTTGAAAACAGCGTTCAGCCCGTCCCGCTTCCTGCCGGCATGCCGCTTCTTATCGGGGCACTCGCGGGGCTTGGCTGGGTTGCCCGGCGGCGCTCTTCCAGACACCGGCGGTCCTGATATCCGGCCGTTCCTCGCGGGATATATCTAAGGTGCCCTACCGCCTCGTGCACAACGTACACAATGCGCGCTCCGGTATCTGATCCGATGCAATTGGGTCTCAGGCGCGCATTGCCGATTTGACCATTGTCGGGCGCATGGCGGGGCGCGGTCCCGCCATGTGCGTGATCGCAGGAAGGCACCTGCGCGAGTCGAATCGCTCGTTCGCAGCCCGGGTACACCATTTTCTTTATACTGAGAACAATTGTTTTGTTTTGCGAAACAGCATCAACCTAAGCGTGTTCGAAAGTGCGAAAAATAGATCGAAATATCCCATAGGTTGCAAAATAGAGCCGTGAACCGTTTTCTTTTGAATTCCGGCGAAAATAAGGCAAACATTGGTGAGACTTTGAATAGTAGTTCAACGTGATCGAGGAAGGTACACTCACCAATACTCGGGACAGTCGGTGCTTGGCCCGTTAGGTCTCGCACGCACTCGGTCTGAATTTTTTGACCGGTCTCGCCGACACCCGCACCCGCAGCCATTAATTTCGAGCCCGTTCGGGCTTGCCGATGAACATAGAGTGCACGGCAAAGCTGCGACCAAAAATACTGAAACCGGGGCATCTTTAAAACAGGATGCCGACGCCATGAAGAATGAGAGTCTGGGGGGTAAAATGAATTCACCGCTTACATCCGAAATGCTGGTCAACAGCTTTGTCATCGGCAACCAGGATGAACCCAAGGTCGCTACGCTTGCTGACGGCTCCTATTACATCGTATGGACATCCCAAGACCAGGATGGCGATCAGGCCGGCATCTTCGCGCAGCATTTCAGCGCGCAGGGCGAGCGTATCGGCGCGCCGGTTCAGGTGAACAGCACGGCGACGGACATCCAGCAGAATGCGTCTATCGCGGCGACCGAGGATGGCGGGTTCGTCGTTGTCTGGCAAGCGCGGAACCAGGACAATCCCGGCGATTTCGATTTCGGCGTCATTGGCCAGAGATTTTCGGCGGATGGCACGAAACTCGGCGATGAATTCATCGTCAACAGCGTCAATACCGGGGCCACCCAGTTCGACCCGGAGGTGGCCGCGCTCCCCGGCGGCGGCTTTGCGGTGACCTATACCGATGATCTGGGCGATGGCAGCATTGATGGCATTCGCGTGCGGTTCTATGATGCGTCGGGCACCCCCACCGGCGACGACATTCAGGTGAATACCGAAACCGGCAGCAATCAGTCGGAACCGGCGATCGCCACCATCCAGCCCGGCGCGGATGCAAATGATCTGAGCGGTGGCGGCGTTGTCGTTGTGTGGACCAGCCCCGTCGGAGACGGCTCCTCCAACGGCGTCTTTGGTCAGATCTATGCCGCCGATGGCACGACCGTCGGAACGGAATTCCAGATCAACACCACGACGGCAAACAGCCAGTCCGACGCGTCCGTCACCGGATTGGCGGGGGGCCGCTTCGTGGTCGTCTGGGAAGACA
>MDTG01421140.1_pt1 | contig 14434 bp, 8 predicted proteins | sample 811421 | NCBI WGS metagenome assembly MDTG01 (sample SAMN05326645, study PRJNA326480) | marine metagenome | isolation source: seawater | place: Pacific Ocean: South East | collected 2011
TCGTCTGCTTGGTTGTCAACATTGACTAAGTCACCGTCTGGGCCGTCGTCAACAAGATTTTCTTCCATGGCCATGGAGGGTTCTTCTTGGTGCTCCCGGGTCCAGTCCATCGGTTCCGCGTCGATAACGTCGAGGTTCTCTTCTTCTTCGAGCGCGTCGTAGAGCGCGTCGTAGGCGACGTCGGCGTCTTCGCGACGACGACGCTTTAAATTTTGATCTGGCGGTTCCGACGGCGCCACCCGCTTTGTCTGGGCCTCCGGGATCACGAAAGACTCTGTTAATGCTTGTTCCATAATTTCAAACGACTTTTAAGGTTAGGTTGGAACCTAGGTTAAGACTAGTAGGTTTTTTAAATCTCCAAGTTTAAACTCAGCACAATGTATACCGTTGAAGTGGAAACCCCTGAGATGATAGTCGTCGTTGCCGACAGAACCTTTGCGGAGGCCTTCTATCGCTCAGCCACGATGATTCATCGCCTCGCGTGGTGTATTAAGGTGATCATGCTTAAAGGCCAGAGTGTCGGCGACGACGACGACGACGAGGAGGGAGAACTTCGCTTAGAACTTGAGGCTGGGGCTCGGGTAAAGGTACAAATGGCCGTTGAGCTTGGTTTAAGCTTTCATGGGAAGACGGACGCCATGTACCGTTCGGCGATCGACGTGTTGTCCAACAAGGATTGGGGAAACCTCGATTCAAAATTTAATCCACAAATAACACGCAGTCAAATAAAAAGAATCGAAGACAGAGTTCGAGATATAGAATTACGGGGCGAATTAAACGCCAATTGGCGAGAGAGTTTCTTTGACCACGTGTGTGCCATGCAATGTGCTCCAAAGGCAACAATTTATGATTTTTACAACAAAAAAAAAGAGTGTTTACATCAGTTGAAGAGACAACCCATGTTACCCGGAACGGCCCCGCACAAACATCCGATTTACAACGGTATTCTTAAAGATATTATGGTTGATTTTAAACATATCATTTCAAAGCCTGAAACGCTTTTTAAGGTCTCCTCGCTGCACCCGTTATATTTACATTTGGAAAATAAATTCTCTAACGACGAAGATGAAGCAAGCGAGACTGGCTCAATTAAGAGCGAATCCGAGTGCGACGACGCGGTGTCTAGAGACGCATCCGAGAAGCTTTCAAAAACTAGACTTTGTGTTTTAAAAAAAACCCACGCGTTTACACGAACTACTACTTCTTCCAAGCGAGCACGCGTTTTATGATCGGTTCGGACATGCTGTAGAGGCCGCGCATTTCCGAATTGATTCCCGTGGAGGTTTCCATGAGATTTTGTAATAGAGATTTGCTGCATACGCCCATTAGTCTAAATGTAAGAGCGAGGTTTTCTTTATAATTTTCGTCAAACTCCCATTTTTCTAGAGACATAATTGGCTCAAAATGGTCAATGCCCGCGAGATGCGCAATGAGAAGCGTGGGGGCGTTTTTATCATGAATAATCTCGTAGATTTCACCGTCGTTTCGCGACGAAACGAGAATTATATTAATTTTATACGTTTTTGTAAGAAACGAGTAGATAAAGTCGTCTGCGTATGTGTGGTAGGTAGAGACTTCGGCGTAAGAAGGGGCAAAAGAAGATACTTCCTTTGAAAGGTTTTTTATAAATCTATTCCAGCGAGATTCCTTCATGAGGACTGTTCTAAATTGCTTACCAAAAGATTGTCTCTGTGGGATTTCTTTTAGTTGAACATTTGCGACGTTTAACCCAAGGGCGATGCTGTGAAACAGACAAGACCCGTCCCCGTGGGTTGGTATTCGAACATACTTCCTATTAAACAGAGGGTGGTTAAGCACAACACAATCTAAGAACGCCAAAGGAGAATCCGAATTCATTGCGTCGGTAATTATTATCGTTTTTAATTTAATTTGAAAGAATGAATTTGTGGTGGTGGTTATTCAGTCTTTTTCTTGTCGAGGTCAACTCTTTGAAACCTTCCTGGTTTTTTAACACAATTTGTACAACGCAGCAAGAGGTCTTGGAACAAGCAGCGAATGTATTTGATCCAAATAAACGTGGAAACTTAGATTATTTCAATCGAAAGGGATTTAGGATCTCGTATGAAGACCAAAGCTTTCTCGAGTTACAATCACTAAATGAACTTGCTTACGTCAAATCAACTCGAATGATTGAACCCTTTGGTGCTATTTCTTTCTATTGCTTTGTTGCTTCTTCTACTACAACAAATGAGGTGGAAGTAGCGTCTAGAGTTGAGCATTTAGCCACATTAAAATTAAAAAAATGCAGATTTAAAAAGATAAGGCTAGAACACAAGCCAGAAGTTGTTATGAGAGAGTGGTTATCGAAATTTAATTAGGCGAGGGGCGCGTGGGGGATTGGGCGAGTAAGGGTAATTCATTTAAGCGTCATGATACAGTGTGTGGCGCTGAGCTCTTGCGAAAGCAACTTGAATGCTCCGGGAATCGTAACAAATCTTGCGTCGTGTGCTTTGCAATTTCTGCAGTACGCGCTCCGGCCAATAATTCCTTGAGCAAAGTTTTTTGAATGGGGCGGTTCGCAAATGAAATTACATTTGTTGCAAATGTAAACTTCTGTCTTGTCTGAACAATCAAGCAGTCTGTCTTGAATGATTGCTGAAACACCGTGGCTGATGAACGCGTCGCGCTCCATTTCGCCGCATCTCAGGCCGCCGTTTCTAGCTCTTCCATCCATGGGTTGATTGTGAAGTATATGTCTTGGTCCAGTTGCGCGACTGTTTATCTTGTCGTCTACCATGTGACGCAACCGTTGATAAGAAACCAGTCCCATCATAAGTTTGGTAGTAATAATTTGACCTGTTGTCCCGTTCACAAACGTTTCGGTTCCTCCCCGAGAAAATCCGTGGGCTTCTAGAATGTCCATAAATGTGTTTATGTTAATTTGCCTGAACGGAGTAGCGTTGCAAAAGCAACCTTTGAGAGCACAAGCTTTTCCCGCGAGTATTTCAATAAGCATTCCAATGGTCATTCTAGAAACGAATCCATTTGGGTTGATAACAATGTCTGGAGTCATGCCCGTTTGCATAGAAAAAGGCAAATCTTCCGGGGGCACGAGTAAGCCGACGGTTCCTTTTTGGGCATGTCGAGACGCAAATTTATCCCCCACTTTGGGAATCCGCGTTGTTGAAATTTGTACCTTGACTTGAGGTTTTCCTTCTCTTCCAATCGTTGAAATCACACCCGTGACCGTGCCATAATCTTTTGCAATTGTAGATCTGTCTCTTTTTATCGGTACATATTTGTTATCCGGACCAAGTTCCATGGATTGAGCTTCCTTTCCAATAATTACGTCTCCCGGCTTTACGCGAGAGCCAATTTGGGGAAACCCATCTTCGTCTAGCAAATCATAATTTGTAAGTTTCATATTTGCAGCTCCAGAAACCTTTGTGAAAATCTCATCGTCGTTCCCTCTTTGATTAAGTTCGTCGCTTATCGTTTTTTTTACTTCGATGCGGGCAAAACCTCTCTCTACGCTTGCCTTGTTGAGAAGAATACTATCTTCTTGGTTGTAGCCGTTTAGAGATGCAATTAATAAAACAGCTTCGGTTGTCGTGGGATATTCATCTTGTCCAATCATGCGTTCAAAATCGGTAGAGCACAAAGCGCGTTGGGGGTACCACAACGACATGCAATTTGAGTCAATTCGATGCTTATAATTTGGCGTTTGAGCTCCAATAGCTTGTTTTCCCATTGATGCTTGATAAATCACACGCGGCGATTGATTATGATTTGCGAACGGAATAAGATTGGCGCTGACACCCATCGTGGCTAACCTGACGTCAAGTTCCACGTGGGTGTATTTACCTGGATTAGCCCAAAAATCTTCGTATGTAGTCGCACACACGACGTGTGCACTTTGCTCTTCCGTATCAACGTATTCCAGATACCCCCGCTTCAAACATTGCGAAAACGACCCGACTGCAAGAGTTGGTGTTTCAAGAATAGATTGCAAAAAAGTAAACATCTCTTGGACTTTGGAACCTCGGACAATTGGTCGCATGCATACCCCGTTATCTCCATTAATTGAAATCGAAGTTCCTTTGTTGTGAATAATTGAGACATCAAACGGAAGAATACCAGAAACCCTCGCTTCTCGTAAAGCTTCAAGGGTATGCTCTGCGTGATCTAAGATCACACCATAGATTGCCCCATTTATAATAATAAGCTCTTTTCTGTTCATCCATACTTCTTCAATCCCATGCGTCTGCACGTTAGCGTTGACTAAATTTAAGCAAGCGGCCAAATCAGCGGTCTCGTATCCCTGTCGGACATGAGTAAGCATGCAAAAATTAAGCACAAGTCCGCATCCCCCACCTTCTGGAGTTTCAACGCAACAAATATTGCCCCAATCTGATAAATGAATGAGTCTTGGAGTAGATGTTTTTCCGTCTCGATTTACTGGGCAATTGACTCTATTAAGAGCAGCTATTGTAGCCGCTTTAGAAATTTTGCTCAACGGTGCACAAACCCCGGTTGTTGCAGAAGCTGAAACACGTGGGACAACCGACCACGCCCCGGTTGCAAAATGAAATCGAATGGTTGTTTCAATCTTGCGACTGTTAATAAATCCATCAATCACACGAATATTGACCATCGACTGCGTAGAATTGAGATCAAGTGCTTTGTACAATGATAATCTCATTGTCTTTTGTAAATTTCTAAGTAATTGACGAACTAAAATTGCAATCAAAGCGCCGGTTGTGTCCACTTTTTTAAAGCGCCAGTTGTCCCGGTCGTCTTCAACGTTTTCTTTTACAGCCTTCATTGTTTCTGAATAAATGAATGCTGCGATTGCCCTGGCCGTCATGATGCTTGCAAATATGCGTTTCTTTTCAAGTGTCAATGAGTCCAAGCCGCATCCAAGATGTGGCAAAATGTCGTTGCTAATCATGTGTTGGATAACGTGTCTTCTTTTTTCTGGAGTCTTTTCTTTTGTGCCGTCCGTACCAACCCACAAAATTAAATCTTCAAGATTGTGTTCATTTTTTTCAAAGGCAATAGAGTCTCGAATACAACTCAAGACCTGATTTTGACACTGCACATTTTCGCTCAACACAGCTTTTTTAATCATTTCTTCAACTTTTGATGTTGCGCTTGTGTTTGAATCTCCTTCCACACCCAAAAATCGAAAGAGAACAACAATAGGGAGTTCAAGTGTTAAGAAGGGAAACGTAGCACTTACAAAGCATCGCCCTTGCAAGTCAAGAACTGACATTTTTGCCGATAACGCAGAAGACTTGGTTGTTTTAGGACCAGCTTGGATGCGAATTGAACTCGTAGCTTTCCAAGCGTTATCGTTACTTGATCTTACCTCAGCGTAAAATGTTCTGCTTCCAGACAAATGCTTAAAGACATGAATGAAATTGTGCCGCAGTTTTATTTGCGCCTGAATTGTTTTTTCCATGCCGTTAATGATAAAGTGTCCACATAAATCATCATTCACGGTTGTGGGAGGTGTTTTGTACAACCAGCAATATCGGCTCCGGACCATGCACGGTATTTTCATCAAAGGAACCTCCAAAAAATTGTATTCTTTTTTGCAAATCCAATCGTCTGCGTTTGCTTCCCTTGACTCAGCGGAACTTGTAGCATTTAGTTCATAGCACTTTTGATTTATATCCACGAAAACACCGGTTTGGTATGTTAGGCGTCTTTTTATGCATTCGTTTGGTAAGATCGCTCGTTGTTTACCATCAGATTCTCTTTGATACATTTTCATTATTGTCACATTTCTAAGGGTAACTACGATTCGGGACCGCGCACACTTGACGTCGAGTGGATCCATGTTGTTAATTATGCTTTTAAGCGTCACATCCATGAAGTGCTCGTAACTTTCTATTTGTTGACGACAAAAGCCGTGTTGATTGAAGTAGTCTTGTACAAATACAAATATGTCATCAGGGTTCCGCGTTGAAGCCATTTCCACATCCATCATGTCCATGTCCAAATAATTAGGTTAGGTTAGGTAGGTTAGGTTAGGTTAGGTTAGGTTAGGTTATTAGGTTAGATTCAAATTAAAAAATGGGTTTTAAAACTAAATTACTTTTGGCTCTTATTGTGCCTCCTCACGCCGCTGGGTTGCTCTGTAGAGCCCCCGTGTGTTCTCCGAAACCAACTAAGCTGTTTTCAAGCAACAACCAAGACGACGACAAAACATCTGCAGACAAAAAAAAGATAGATGTCGTAAAATCAGTCGGGGAGTTCATGGGTTATCCCGAAGAGCAGAAGTGGAAGGGGACTCGCATCCTCTTGTACTCTATCGTTGGTGGGATGCTCGTGTCCGAACTTGTGCACGAAGCTACGAGAGGTCCCGAGCTGGTCGACTGGTTTAACTAGTGGTTTAAGTAGCTAGTAAATAGTAATTAGTATCCATATTTAGGGGCTTTGTCGCGTGGGAGGTAATCTTCCTGCGCCTCAGAACCTCCCATGAGCCTGTTGCTGTCCGCTACGCTGCGGATCCGAGCAACGCTATCTTCGACGTCTTGAAGCGATTGATTAAGGGATTTACCCTTAACGCCGGGGTAAGATAGCTCTGGCGATACGTGACCGAAAGCCTGCCGAAGTCTTTCAGCTTCGACTTGATCTTCTTCCTTGTGAGATTTGGATAGTTTCCTAATTCTTTTGTGCGCGGCCATCGCACTAGCTTTGTATTCCGGCACAATGGTGTTCAAATACCAGTCAACAAGTTTGTTTTCTTTGACAGCCTTGTCTGGTACTGAAACTTGATCGCCTTCGAATCCCTGCAGGGCCATAACTTCGTTGTAAATAGCTCTCGGGTAACATTTTTTAGCGGCATCGACCTTGGGCCTGCGCGGGTCGGAGCCCCACTGACAATTGTATTTCGGGGTGAACTTTCCGCCCATTGGCGAATTCTTTGTGTTATTTCCCGAGCAATCTGCCTCGGTTGTCAAAGGCGCACATTGATAAGCTTCTTGGATCATCTCGTCAGGCGAATCGGAAGAGTCGAAGGCGAATTCGCCTGCCGATGCTCTTGGAAGCACTTCATTAACGTACTCTTTTACACCCGGGTAGACGGTTACTCCACCAATTTTGTAACCGGGGACCCTTTCGTCGAGAGCAGACGCGCAAAATCCAACTTTGTCTGCACGGGCGGGTTTCGTTTCCATCTCAAAACCACGAATCCAGCGGTTTTTAGTCTTTTCCCAATTCCACGGACCCTTTGTGGGGTCCATCATTAATTCGGCGTTTGGATGTTGAGGACTTCCCAAAGCTTCTTGCCATCTATGTTCAGAGGAGGGGTCGCATCCCATTGACCCTCTTGATGGCTTTGTTCTCGACTGCCACGTTCCCAAAGTTTTGTCGAGGTGAAGCTGCGTTAACTCTTCAAGCTTACCCCGGGGAATAGCAGATGGATCCGTTCGTCTCGCTAGTGTTCTACTGAGCTGGGTTTTTTGTACAGCAACCTTACCCATTAACTCAAGAACCGCGTTTTCCGCCAAGTCGGCGCTCTTCTCAAATTCAACTATTTTTCTAATAATTCTCGGATCATTCACTACACAAAGGCCATCGGGGGTGGCCACGGGTTCTCTAGAACCATCTTCATCCACAACAGGGAAGAATTTGAGAAACTCGTCTTCTTTACCGGCTGCTTTAAACTTGTCGTATAGATCTCTGGCTTCTCTAGCTTTCATAGACCACCAATTTTGCAACTCGCCTGTTTTTGGGTTGACTGGTAGCGCATTGCAGCTTTGACTAATTCTTGATCCGGTTAGGTCCTTTACGCGTGTCATTTCTCTGTCCAAAACACTAGCAGACGAATTCTTGTGCTTCTGTAGGTCATCCGCAGCTTTAATTGCCAAAGCGACGTCGGTGACGCTGATGTTTACATCGTCGCCGGCACCGCCGGCAAGCTTCCTGGTTTTCTTGATTTTAGTACCCCCGGAAAGCTTGGTCTTCCTAGGCATATTATCAATGTGTTCTGTTGTTAAACAAAAACAAAAAAATAGTGATGTATTTTTCAAATTGACGAAAGCGATGATTTAAGGAATATATGACCCTACTTTAATTGATTTATTGCCAATACTTTTTACGTCATAGTTTCTGACTGTTATCTTCTTGGAGTCCACTAGGAGTTTCCTGAAAACGGAATAAAGCTTATCTACGTAAGCCATCCTTCCAGGTCTTCGTTTAATATTAGGATCTTCAGTATTCTGGAGTGTAACAATGTGCTGTCTAATTGCGTCCTTTGACGCAACTGCATCAACCATTTGAAACAATGCAGGATTGCTATTTTTCTGGTTTTCACGAGAATCAATAATTAATTGTGAAAGGACCGCATGCATTTGGACGCCCCGTATTTGTCTCTGTGAGAGTGTGTTGTTGCCGTTTAACTTTTGAGCCAATTCTTTTTGTTGGGCAGGGCTCATTGTTAGGACTCCATCTTGAAAATCTCCAAGCGCGTTATCCCTAACAAGTTTAGCGTAAGCATAGATGGCATAATGCGAAGGTTGTGCTTGATCATAGCTCATGCCTTCAAATCCCCCATAATTACCGTTTTCGTCTTCTGCAACGAGTACCTTTGGACAAGACGACCCAATCTGATCGAAAGAAGAATTGAGAAATGTAATATTGTTATTCCCTTGGTCTCTACCCGGATATAAGTCCACCTGCATTCTCCGTGTCTTTGCTCGATCTGACTCTGTCGCTGATTTACCGGCAGAGATAGTACCAGTCGGTATGGCTTGAGTCAAATGAAAGACATCCCCATTCTTTTTAAACGAGCATTTCTGAGAAGGAACATCTGAAATAACTGGTTTGGCATCAATAAACTTAGGTTGCTTATCCTCTTGTTTTCTATCTTGGTAGTTGTTAATTACGCGAGCTACGCTCCGGCTGAGTGCGTCGTCGGGTTTATCATCCTTGTAATCAAATCTCTGAGTGTTGGGATCTTGATCTGTATCAGTCTTTATAGACACTGGTGTGGTCGAGTTGTCGTTGTCAAAGAACAAGTTCACAAGCATATCAGTGATAAACAATTTGATATCCAAGACCTGATTCAGACCTGATTCAAATTTAATTACTCTTCCCGTAACCTTTTCCATGAAACTTTGGAACCTGTTATACTTTTCAGTGTTGCTTTCTTGTAGCGACGCAGCAGCTAATTGTTTGATCATCTTTGTCCAGAGCCCCGAAACAAACATGTCTGGGTTCTTTTCGGTTAAGACACCATCCTTATCGACATCATTTTCATCCGAAACCCTTCTAAAGATTGACATGTAACCAACCCGAACGTCTTTCTTTACTGGAGGATATAGACCAACGGAAGGATATTTGTCGTAGGCGAGTACCGGGTTTGCAAATGTGTCTTTAATTCCTCTGTTAAAACCCGCCCTCCCAGTTTCTGCTTGAGCAATCTGCAGGAAAGGTAATAGTCCTTCTTGAAAAGACACGGCTTCGACAGCCTCTCCGTCGCTGCTATTTTTAGAAGAAATGACAATTGATCCAATGTCAACTTCGGGGGCAAATATATCTCGGGAGCCGTCGTCGCTGACCACCGCATCTACAATGGATTGGGTTGCTGCCTTTAGTTTAGAGAGTCCGCGCTGAACCAAACCCTTGGTCTTGAGTTTTTGTTTTTCGGGGTCTTGGGTTTTTCGGCTTTCTAGACGCTGTTTGATTTTTTCAGCAAAGCTTTCATTTAGTCTTTGGTTTAATACGTTCCCTTGGCCAAGGCTATCCTCGTAAAACAACATTTTGTATGCACCCGTACCTTTAGCCGCTGAATCTTCACGAACCAATCCCAAGCGCAAAACAGCCTTTTTCGTCCAATTTTTATCCCCGGTCATCTCCTGGAGGTCTTGGCAGAGCTCAAGAAGTCCGTTTTCCCCCAATGCGTGTATTCTGGAAGGAAGGTAAGCGGCTAACAAACACGCAATAAACAGTTCTCTCTCACCGTTCTCTCTCACCAAACCCTTATCCGTGTCGATGGGAATGCACTGGTCAAGAATTGTTGTAGCGCCCTTCTTTTGGGCTTTGGCGTGTAAGTAAAGGGAGAGTATCGAGGGCATAAACGACGCACTATCTAGAGTGGAATCGTTTGCTTGAATTTCTAAATCTCGAATAGCTCGATTATTGGCCAACTTCGGAACCCCTACCATGTAATTTGCGTAGAAGTTGTTGTACAAGTTGTCGTACGATCCACCCAACTTTAACCTATCTAAAGCTGTTTTAACGGACTTGGGATAATCTTTTGGGTCGGCCAGAGTCAGATTTAAAGTTGGTTGCGAGACTCTGATGGCAGCTGCACTTGCATTAAATTTGCTGTTTCTGTAAGCTCTAAGTCGACTGTTTGTCATCTCAGTTATGAGTCTTAGAGTTTGGTAGTACTGGTGTCCACCTTTCATTCCTCTTATCTCTGGATCGTCCTGAGCAAGTTTCTCAAACGAACTAGCTGCCTTCAAGAGTTTCTTGACGTCTCCTTCGTCTCGTAGCTCGTGTGCGTACATAATTTTTGCATACTTTGCCATGATTGTGTCATAGGCGCGGTTGGGATGATTGCCTAGCATTTCCGCCAACATACCCGTCAATACGACACACCCAGTGTTTGAAACAAGATTGTTTTCAATCAGAGGAACAATGGAATCATACATGCCTTTTGAATCGAGGAATGTTACATATGGCGCAGCCCCAATGCTTTTAGCTGTTTCCTTCGAAAGAACCACGTAGTGTTGCACGGGAACCCTTTCGTTTGAGTCGGGAAAAGCCATACGAGAATTCATCGATTGCCTTTTAACTACTTTATTCTTGCTTGGAAGTTGGTAGTAGAGAGGAGACGTTGAACTATCTGAAAATATAGAAGCAAGGTTACACTGGGGAGTTGTTTTGGTTGACACCACCGCTCTGATAATTTGGTCTTCGTAAGCAAGAATTTGTAAAACCTCGTCGTTGCTGAACAGGACCTCATCTCCATGCATGGCAAACATGGTTTTTGCAAGGGCATCATATAAAGCCATTTTTAAGTCATAAAAGGCTGTGTTGTTTTGCACAGAGTACCAGAACTGCTTTGCGTTTTGGTATCCAGGCTCACCTTCTTCAAATAGAGGTGTTTTTCTTTCTTGCAATCTGCGTTCATAAGTTTTCTTTCCTGGAACACCTTCTCTCTTTTCAATAGCAATTCTGGCTTTTGTCAATTCTTTCATTGCATTTTTCATGCTAGCTTTTAGAATATCAGAAGTGTTACCTCTCTGATTGCGTGCTAAAATCTGTTCTCTAGCTTTATTAGTAACAATGAGCCACACTCGATGCAGACTGGGTTTAATTTTGAACGTTCCCTTTACTGGTTTCGTGACGTCTACAAAGGTCTTGTCTTCAGCCATAATTCTTTCATACTCTGCAGATCTGTCAAGACCAATAGCGCTGCCTCCGTCCAGGCCAGCTTTTTGTATTTTGTCTATTACAGATTCCTGGGTAGCATACGGATCCCACATTTGTTCTTTAATTAATTTGTCTTCAACAAGAGCTTTGGCGTAAACTTTAGCATTTGAACTTGAAGCGTGGGCTCTTTGAAATGGAAGAAGTTCCTTTGGTAAACATTTGAATTCATCAATGCTGTTAATTTGTTCCACAAAGTTGTTAAACTCCTTACTTTTAATGGGGTCAACTGTGATTGCTACAATGTCATCGTCATTATTAACAGGAATTTCATAAGGATCAATAAATCCTTTTGTAACTTTATCATACTTTGCCTTAACTTCCTTTTCTATCTTATTTTGTCCAAAAATATCCTTTTCATAGTCGATTGGAACAGGAGCAACTGATTTTCCACTTAGAAAAAGGTTCTTGGTAGGTTTCAAATCTTCAGCCCACACGCACGAAGCAGTTCCCGTCGCGAGTTCTCGTTTGCGGTCACACTGTGAAGCATTTTGCGCAGTTTGGCATTCCCCAAGAGGAATGTTTTGTTTTCCCCCCCAACCGAATTCGGCTTGACCGTTGTTAAGCTTGAACTTTCTAACTTGTTCGTTCACTTGAACCTTTGGATCTTTTATGAATTCACCGCTAATTTTTCTCATGTTTGCAACGTCTAAATCAAAGTCTGATTTACTATTAATGTAGTTTGTTGACGATGTTGCTGATCCAGATGTTTCGTACCTTTCAATGGCCTTTCTGAAAGCAGATTGCATTGTTACAAGTTTCTTTAAAATTGCTTTGTGACGATTAACTGCTGTTTCGAAACGCTTCTCTGCAATCGAATCTAGCACTAGCTTGGGATGGGAGATTTCTTCTTTGGTTAGACATATCTTCTGTGTCCCCGATTTGACATCCACTTCGATAACCCCAGTCGGTACGTAATGACCCGGGGGGCAATCTACGCCTTCTGTACATCCCTTCAACCGTTTGTCAAAATCTTCACATTTCTCAACATGAATTATGTCCCCAGCAAGGTTGGAGGTCTTAAATTCACTTTCTCTTTTAGCAAGCTGTTTTAATTTTTTTAACTGTTGCAGAACCTGTTCTTCGGTTTTCTGCATTACGTCTCTAAGCGTCTCCTTGTCAATAGCAATACCCTCGGTTCCAACACCACCTTTTAGTGCATCCAGCATTTGCCGGATGTTATCAAGCTCCTTGTGTGCCATGAGTCCTTTATCCATAATGTGTGTTATTATGAAACAATATATTTTTTTTACAATTTTGTTGCGTTACTATAAGAAAACATGTCCAGTTCTCTCGAAGTTACCACCAGATTAGCTCTTGGTGGTTTGATTGGAACTACGGTTATAACAGTGATTGGAGCCCTACAAAGCGAAGACAGTACATTCTATGAAAACAAACGCGTTGCCCTTACGATTGAATCAGCGGTGAATATCATTGCCAGTTACATGTATATGGGGATTGGGCCTCTTCTCAACAATGGTAACATTGATAAAGCAAACGATCTTCGTTATTTAGATTGGTACCTCACATGCCCCCTGCTAATAGTTTCCTTCATTTACTATTTAAGGAGTCGTGACAGCGAAGAATGCGACGACACGGAAAAGGAGTGCGATTTCCCCTGGGTTACAGCCTTGGTGGCAATTACTTCGACTCTTATCATGTTAACGTTTGGGATGGCTGGAAGAACTAGAGGCAGCGCAAACAAATTCTCGTGGCTTGCGATGATGGGGTTTGTTGCATTCGGCGGTTTAGCGACTTCCCTTTATGTAAGATACCCGCATCAACTCGGCGCAATTTCTATCTTCCTCACCGTTTGGCTTCTCTACGGAATTGTTTACTTCCTTCCTCTAAACAAAACGGTGAACCGAGAAGCGGCCTACAATGTTTTGGATGTCATCAGCAAATCTGGTTTCGGAGTGTTCTTATTCTTTGCGATGAATGGTTAAGTTACCAACTTTGTTTTTTTTTTGTTTCTTTGTACAAAATGAAGACGTTGAGTGTGTTTTTCATCGGAATTCTGGGACTAGTAATAGTTTTCTTGATATATAGGGCTATGTACCCAGAGACACTCTTTCCAGAAGACGAAGAACATCACACGAGTACAAATCCTTTTGCTCCAAATGTGATTGTTGTCTTTTCAGCGGCAAGAGCTAGGGAAATAACCGACGTCGCAAAGCAAATCATTGAATCGGCGCGCAACAAATCAAGAATAGTTGTTGCTGCAGCGCACATAGTTTACGATGGCATTCGCGACACAAGCGTTTTGTCGGAGATACAAGCACAAAAGATAGAAAACATTCTTCCACACATGAGAGTCACGGTTGTAAAATCAACGTTACATAAGGGGTCTTCAATTATAAAAGGCTACAAACGATGTCTTGAAGAGCTTGCCGTCGATGAAAGATATTGCGTCTTGACGCATGCAAAGTCAAAGTTTCCGCAGAATTGGGACTTGGACGCAATCAAATATTTTGAAAAAAATAAAAATCCAATGCAACTTTGCTTGACCACACCCGAAGTTGGTCATTTCTCGACGTGTAACGGATCTATCCGTGGAGTTCCGCATTTTACGATGCGAAAGTACACCATTAACATAGACTCGCAAGCCTTGTTTCCTACAATATCAGCATCCCCATTCTTCACTTTGTGTCACACGGCGCAAGCCAAGGCCGCACTCGCAACTCTACCGCTTGAAGTCGAAACACCCGAGTGGACAGCCGAAAGCATCCTTTCAAGCGCTTTATATGACAGGGGGCTTAATTTTGTTAATCCAATTGCTTTTGGTACTACAAAATACCAAAAAATTGATTACGAAAAAGAGAAGTGGAGTCCCGAATCATTGGAAAAAATACTTTCCAATGCTTGGATTTCCCAGCAACTTGACATTACTCAAAAAGATGTTGTTCCGGGCAAAGCCCGGCTCGGTCTTTCTTCCCACGCCGACGACGCGGAGCGAAGGGCAAAGTGGGGTGACAGCACAGAACAAGATATCGCCGAATATATAGCTTGTGGTGGCGTCGAA
>MDTG01052145.1_pt1 | contig 14433 bp, 15 predicted proteins | sample 811421 | NCBI WGS metagenome assembly MDTG01 (sample SAMN05326645, study PRJNA326480) | marine metagenome | isolation source: seawater | place: Pacific Ocean: South East | collected 2011
AAGAGCAAATTTTTTATTTAGTTTTCTATTATCTTATTGCTTAATATTTTTTTTAATCAAACCTTTGATAAAATCACTAACAATAAATTTTTATTACTTACAAGCATTATTGATAACGTTTAGTATTTTTGTTTTTTTATCAATGCAAATTTTCACGCCTAGCTATAATTCATTAACGCTTCAAGGACTATTAATTACATGTATTGGAATTTTATTTTTTGAAAATCATGGAAAAAAAATTGGATGTTTTTTAATAAGCTTTGGAGGTTGGATAGTTTTTATGGCAAAGCCAAGTTCCGCAGCCATTCTAGCTATTATAATATTGATTTATTTAATAACTAGTAAAAAATCTGTTGTTTCAATTTTATTGTGTTCTGTCTTTGCTCTTGTTTTATTGATATTGAGCTCTGTAGTTATAGATGGTTCGCCAATTTTGTTTATTGAAAGAATATTAATGGGTTTAGACCATCTTACTCTTCTTAATACTAACTATGATAAGTCTGTTAAAGGCCTTGCTAAAGATCTTATTACTATTACGGAAAAACCTGAGCTTCAAAATTTTAATGCTGTATACTATACTGTCTTATCAATCTTATTAATTTTTTTATTCTTATGTCTAATGTTTTATGTTAATTTTAAAGACTCTAAATATAATCATATTTTTAAAATTGTTTTAATCTTTATACTCATTACTTTTTTTTTATTGATACAATTTAACCATACAGAATGGTTTTATATTTTTGAAAGATACCAAAGATTACAAATTTTTTCAGTATTTGTGTTTTCTATTTTTGTTATCTTAAAATCTAATCATTTTAATTTAATAAAAACTTTTAATGAATCGTATTTTAGATTTATATTTATATTTTTATCACTTCCTTATACTTATGCATTTGGATCGGGAGTTAATATTTTGAAAAAATCATTAGAAGCAGGTATTTTTTATTTGTTAGCAAGTTTTGTAATTTTAATTCCATACTATCAAAAAAATAGAAGTATTAGTTCTGTATTCGCTTTTTTAATAACGGGACTAATAATTACATCAATTCATATCAATTGGAATATAGAACATCCTTATAGACAAATAAATTCTTTAAAATCAAACAATTTTATTTTTCAACTAGATAAGGGGAGGAATTATTTAAGAATAAGTAATAATCAAGGTGAGTATGCTACTTATGTTAAAAATGTTGCCAAGAATTATGGTTTAGTGAAAGATGATTATATTTTGGATCTTACTGGAAAGTCCCCTGGATTAATTTTTTTATTAGGTGCAAATAGTCTTGGGGGTCCTTGGATGATGGGTGGTTATCCAGGTAGTCTTGAAGTTGCAAAAGCAAAAATTAACTTAATTGATTGTAAAAAGATCTCAAAATCTTGGATCCTTCATGATAAAGTTTCACGAAATATTTCCCTAGATTTATTATATAGTTATGGATCAGATATATTTTTAGATTATCAAGAAGTTGGGCAGTGGAAAGCCATATTGTATAAGGGGAATTTTACACAAAAACTATTTAGACCAGTTAATTCTAATACTATATATAATAAATGCACTAAAATAAGAAATTTAAATGATAATAAGATCTAAAAAATATGATTTACAGTTTTTTTTATAGAACAATACAAAATCTAATATCTTTATTAATTGGAAAAAAAGACTTTAGACAACAACTGAGAAATTATCTAGATGTAAATAAATATAATGAAATACATGATATAGGTTGTTCTGATGGATTGTTGGCAAAAAGTATTGACTTAAATAATACTAAATATTTTGGATATGATATTGATCCCATCAATATAAATAAAGCTAAAAAATTTTTCAAGAGTCACAAAAATGTAAATTTTTTTTAAAACAATTGAGCAAATAAAAATTTCAAATAAAAATAAAAAAATTTTTATATTGATAGGTGTTTTTCATCACCTAAACGATAAACAGATTTTAGATTTTGTTAAAAAATTATCAACAAAGGATCATGTAATTGCTCTTGATGGATTTTATCATAAAAATCAGAATATAATTTCAATTTTTTTAAAAAAATTAGATAAAGGAGATTTCATTCGTGACTATAAAAGCTACAAAATATTACTTGAAAATTTTGTTTTTTCAAAAAAAATAAATTATTATATGAAATTTTATAGTCATTTATTATCATTTAAAAATATAGATAAATTTCATATAAAAAAATATTTTTAAAATTTTTAAAATGAAAAAAATATTGTTTATTTCACCATCAATAATAGATTTGGAAAATATAAGAAAATTAAAAAGATATAATCATTTTGGAAATTCAGGAAAATTCACTAAAGATTGTTTAAGATGGATAACTAGAAGTATTATTTTTTTTTATTTCCATAATAAGATAGGGACATAAAAATTTTGGATAAATAAATGTCAATAAACCTTTAATTTTAAATAGATTTATTAATTTATAACAAGCATTAATAATTGAGTTTTGACATATTCTATTCTTAAAAACTACATCGTTTTCCATTCTATCAAATATATTTTTTAAAGGATGGTGAAACACTATGGGTAACTTTAAGTTTTTAATTTTAAAGTATGTACAATTAAAATTTAGGGAATTAAATATATTACTATAATTATTCTCTCCTAATTCTTTAATTAAATTTTTTCTTCTTAAATATTTAAATGTAAAATTAGGCATAAACGGTATAAACCATTTATAAAAATGACTTTCAAAAGGAAAAGTGTAATTGGGGCACTGTATTAATAATAATGAGTTTTCATCCTTTAATAGGTTTATGCAGCTTCGTAGATGCGTTTCAATATCGTCAGTATGCTCAAGAACATTCATGGAAAAAATTAAATCAAACTTGTCATCGGTATTAAAATTTTCTAATGCAGTGGTATGAACTTTAAGATTATTTTTGCTTAGTATTTTATTCCTAAGGTTATTAGTATAACTTGTAAATCCACCAGGTTCAACTGAAGTAACGTCATATTCTTGATTTAAAAAGCTTGTCAATAAATGAACACCCCCTCCCACTTCAAGAATTTTTTTATTTTCATGTAAATGTTCTTTAATAAATTGATAGCAATGAATTGCATCAGCTTTTGCATTATTATAGTAATTTTTAATATCATTATAATTTGCATCATTTTCAAAATTAAAATTTTCTAATTCTAAATTTTTTTCTATGTAAAGATGAATATTGCTCATCTTTTTTGTTTAAGTAGGATTGCTAAACCTGAAAAAGATTGAAAAAAAAAGCAATCTTGCTTATTTTTACTATAATCATTTATTGCATCTGTAAGTGGATCAAGAGAAATTGAACCATATGCTGAAACAATAAAGACGCCTCCATTAATAATTTTAGGCCAAATTAATTCTATTCCCTTAATAAACGCATCTTTGTCGTAAATATCAAAATGAACGAGTGATATATTATTATCAATACTATCAATTATTTTTTTGTTTGGGAATAAATTATTTTTAAATACTAATTTAGTTTTATTTTGCTTTGTAAACTTTTCAACTAGACTTTCTGCTAAAAAAAAATCGCTTTTTTTTGTATAAATTTTTTCAACAAAATAATTATTTTTTTTAACATCATCATTCATTAAACCATCCCAATTGTCCCAAAGTATTAATTTCTCTCCTTTTAAACTAGAAGCGAGCAAAGCAGCTGAACCACCTTTTAAAGTTCCAATCTCTAAAAATGCTCCATCTAATTTGCTTATTTGTTTACTTATATTATATAAACAATAAAGTTTTTGTTTGCTTATTAAAGTATTTTTAAATATCTTATTATATAACTCATTAAATTGTTTACTTGTCTCCCATGGAGAATACCAGACTTCCTTAATACTGAATTTATACTTATTTTTATTAAATTTTTCTTTTGTTACAAAATTTAATAAAAAATTAATAATATACTCTACATATTTTTTAAATTCTTTAATTACTAGTAGTGTTCGATTGTTCATCTATATCAATATTTATTTTTTTTTTAACAAAATATAGTGGCCGTCTCTTCACTTCTATTAAAATAATTGATAAATATCTTGCGACGAGGCCAAGAAAAAGCATATTAAAACTTCCAAAAAAAACTATTAAAATCACATTCGTAGTAAAGCCAGGTAGGCTGTCATTTATAAAGAAGTTTAAAATATAGAACAGGATTAAAAATGTGGAAAATAAAACCCCTAATAACCCAGTTAGAAAAAGGAAATTTAGTGGATTTTGAGATAAATCCAAAACAACATTTATGGCTAGATCAATCCTCTTTTTAATACTGTAGTTGCTATTACCAATAATTCTTTTTTTATTAGTAATACTAAGTACATGCTGTTTCATCCCGATATCATGATTTATTGCTGCAATAGTTCTCGTTTTTTCAGTATATTTTTTAAAATTATTTACTACTTCTGCTGTCATAATTCTCATCATTAACTGGTTTTCTACAATATCTATTTTTAATGTTTTCTTTAAAAATTTCCAAAAGTAGTAGGATGTAAAACTATCAATCAAATCGTTTTTATGAGTAGATCTTGTGTAAACAATATCAAATCCCTCAATAATTTTTCTATATAGGTTTGGAATCTCTTCTGGAGGGTTTTGTAAATCACCATCCATTATCAAAATATATTTGCCCTTTGCATAATCAATACCAGCACTCATGGAAATTTGTTGACCAAAATTTTTACTTAAAAAAATACCTTTTATACGATTATCTTTTTTAGTTTCCAATTCTACAACAGATGAAGTGTTATCCTTACTGCTATCATCTACGAGAATTATTTCATATGATATTGATAATGTATGTAAGTTAGATTGAATTTGATCTATAAGAATTGGTACAATTTTTTCGGCATTATATACTGTTACTACTATTGATAATTCTATTTCCTCTGATAAATTATTTTTCATTTTGCTGTGGTTATTAATTCTTTTAAACTTATTACGTTTAATGCTTTGCCAAAATTCTTTTGTAATTTTTTTTTTATAATATCTTCAAATGTTAAGCTCATTAAAACAATATCTGTTGTTGGAAATTTTATTAAATCTGAAAAATTTTCTATAGAAATATCCACACCATCAAAAACACATTTATGCCAATGAGAAGTATCATCAAAAAATCTATAATTATTATTGTAATTTAAAAATGATAAGTATGGTAAAGTTCTAAGTGGTATATAGTATCCAAGAGAGCGTTTTGGATCATTAATTATATTTTCTGAAATACTTTTAAAATTATCTATTGTTTTATTTGCCCTGATAATAAAATTTTTATAGGAGTTATCTTTTGTCTTGTTCATAAAACTATTTATATTCGATTTTTTTTGACAAGTTGCATAAATTGAACCACCGTAACCTGCACTATCTACAGAAATCACATCAAAGCCCACTGAAGTTAAAGTATAGTTTAAAGATTTTTTAGTAAAATAATTTAAGTGTTGATGCATTGCCATTGAGATATCTCCACTTTCAATACTCTCGGTAGCATCTGGAACATTTACAACTAAATATCCATTATCATTCAGCTGCTCAAATTGAGCTTTGAGAAAATTTTTATATTCATCTATATGTTCTAGAACATCAACATGAAATATGAGATCAAATTTCTGGGTTAATTTTTTACTTGGAAAAAAATCTTGAATAACTTCAATATTTTTTTTTTTACCTTGATTTGCGGCAAAAGGAGAGGAATCAATGCCACAAACATCTAATCCTTTTTTTTTAATTTCTTCAAGAATTACACAACCTCCACATCCAATTTCTAAAACTTTTTTTACTGATGAATCATTATTTAAAATCTTATTCAAATAATTCATAAAATCTGCTCCATATGATTTTGATATCGTGTACCCATCCTGTAAATACCCAATATTATACTCCTCTGTGTAAATCATATTTAGGGCTTCTAAAACTTTCTTATCTCTTTTTTGAAGTAACAATTGATGTTCAGAATCATAGTCAAAAGAAAAAGGATAAAAATCATTAACAATATTTTTTATCTTATTTTGGGGATTAGATAATCTCCAGTAAAACGGGAGCTTTTTTATTATAATTTCATCATTATCAAGCATAAAATAAATGTTCTTCTTTAATTAATCTATAAATAAGATGATTATCTTACAAGTCTTTTAATTTCTCATAAGTATCATTCATAATATCTGGTAAAAAAAATAATCCATCATTCGCCATAACCCCTAAATTAATAAGATTTTTAATTTTTAATTTTGATATTCTTAATTTTATTTCATTAATCGAGTTCGTATTTATTGTTGATGGCATCGGAAATTGTCCAGAATTTGACTCTAATTTATTATACGTCAAATTATGTGAATTATCTATTATCTTAAATTTTTTTAATTCACTTAATACAATCTCTAAATATTCTTTTTCTGTAATATCATCTTTATTAAGATTAATTTTTCCTGGCCAAATTTCAACACATAATGGATATTGTCTATTTTTAACAGCATCTGGACAATAGTTAGAATAATTAGTTACTCTAAATGATAAAAAATTCTCATCGTAGCAATAAAAATAATATAGTCTCCCCATATCTAAAGGACGGTCAAACTTTAAAAATAAAAATAAAGTCTCGGGCCCTTTTTCAAAACTTAAATCTGAAATATTAACTTTAAGTTCTTTTGCAAGAGAAGGCCAGCCAACAGTCCATAAAAGTTTTTCAACTCCAAAAGTTTTATTTTTAATCACTATATTTTTAATAGTTCCATTTTCAATAAGTATGTTATCGAGATGTGTTTCTGTAAAAAATTCAACACCATAATTTTTAAGTAGTTTTATTAATCTATTTATAAAATTTACCATTCCAAATTTTTTAGGATATAAGGCCTTTTGAGAATTTTCTCTAATTGGAGGTAAATTTAACTGGTCAGGAAATGCTAATCTGGATCTTATCTTTGAGGATTTCATTAAATCCGTCATCGTATGAGTGTCAAATAAAATTATCCTTTCCAGAGCTGTAGCTTTTGTAGCAAAAATATCTAGATCTTGTAATTTTTTTTTATACATTCTTTTTAAAATAGGAGCATGAATCTTGTTTACAATAAAATCTCCAAATTGATTATTTAAATAATCTAAAGCATTATTTATAGTCAAAACTTCTTTATTAAGATTACTAAAAAAAGACTCGATGAGTCTATTCTTTTCAATTTCCTCGAAAGATCTTAAGTCTACGTAATGTGAATATTCTTGCAATTTTCCTTGAAAAAATAATCCTGCAATATCTTTTTCATTTTTTTCGTAAATATGCCACTCATCTTTATTTAATATTTCTCTATATAGTTTATCTACATTTAAATTGCATGATTCGTAAATTAAGTGCATTCCAAAATCAAAAATTTCATTATTTTCATAAATAGCACTTTGATTTTTTCCACCTAAAGTTGGTGACTTCTCAAATATAATAATCTTTTTTTTTGGTTTCTTTTTTGAAAGCATTAAAGCCGCCATTAAACCTGTTAAACCAGCACCACAAATTATATAGACTTTTTCTTGCATTTTAAAATTTTGTAAAAATATTTATATCTGTTTTATATAATCTTTACTTGAGTTTCCTAAATTAAATATTAAATCAAGTATACTGACATTATGATCGAAATTACCCCATAATTGTTCATATCTTTTATAACTACCATAATTGAACCATGTTAGTTTTATTTTTTTATCTTCAAAAAGATTTTCAATTATATAATTTTTGGCTGATGGACCAGAGATATACTCTTTAGCACCTGACTGAATACAAATATTAACTAAATTTTCTGATTGCCCGTTTATTTGTTTATAATTACTTGAATTTTCTATTTTTGTATTAATTTGAAGGTATTGACAAATTTTTTTTATAAAAACAATATTAACTTCAGATAAATACTTGTAATCTTTTTCTAAATAAAGTGGTTCAAGCCATTCTGATATTTCTTTAAAAAACTTAGCTTTCGAATAGTTTGCTTGTAAAGTTTTCCAGTGTTTTTTTTGCCAGCTTGGAAAAATAACAACATCTTTTATCTTTCTTCTTATGTTCTGACCAACTGGGATAGTAATCCACTCGAGTCCTTTGGGAGTTTTAATCTTATTTCTATTCCTCCAATCATTTTTTGTAAATTGTACATCATCATAAATTATAAATTCGTCAACTTTTGAAATTAAATCAAAATAACCTTTCCAAGGTATATAATTTGATTGGAGAATTGCGATTTTTTTCATGATAATTTTGATTTATTGAAAAAACTTTTAATTTGATTTACGCATCGTTTAACATCCTTTCTTGATAAATAAATATGCATTGGTAACCTTAATAAATTATTGGATATAAAATTTGTATTATGCATTGTAGATTGTACTTTAGTTTTTAGTCTTCCATATGGTGATCCATGTAGAGGTACGTAATGAAAAACTACATCTATATTTTTTTGCTTTAAAAATTCAATCAATTTATTTCTCTGATTATTTTTCACAATCAAATAGTACATATGAGCATTATGCTTTGTGTATTTAGGAATTGTTGGCCTTTTAATTAATTTCTTAATTTCAAGACTATCTAGTTGCTGATGGTAATTATTAAAAATATTTATTTTTTTCTTTGTTATTTTCTTTGCTTGTTTGAGTTGTGAATATAAAAAAGCAGCATTAATTTCACTTAATCCATAATTAGAACCATAATCTACCCAAGTATATTTCTTAACCATATTTTGATTAAACAACTCTCTGTTTGTACCTTTGTCTCTAATTACTTTTGCTCTTTTAATAAATTTTAGATTGTTTATTAATAACGCTCCTCCTTCTCCACAATGAATGTTTTTTGTTTCATGAAAAGAAAATGTTGCAAGATCTCCAATTGAACCCAAAGGTTTACCTTTATAAGTTGAAAGGATTGCTTGAGCAGCATCTTCTATCACATAAAGCTTATATTTTTTTGCAATTTTTAAAATTATATCCATTTCACAACCAACGCCTGCATAATGAACTGCAACAATTGCTTTGGTTTTTTTTGTTATAGCTTGCTCTATTTTTGATGGATCAATATTGCAAGTATCTGGATCAATATCGACAAAGACAGGTTTGCCACCTCTTAGTACAAACGCATTAGCGGTTGAGACAAACGTATAAGAAGGCATGATAATTTCATCTTTATTTTTAATATTTAGCAATAAAGCACACATCTCGAGTGCCGCAGTACACGAATGAGTTACTAATGCATCTTTGCATTTAATCTCTTTGATTAACCACTGCTCACATTTTTTTGAAAATGGACCATTTGCAGAAAAATGAACAAGATTTTTAATACTTGACAATTTTGAGTCATCAAAAGGTTTGTTAAATTTAATCATAATAAATTAATTTATTCTAAAATACTTGAAAGATAATCCCTATAATCACATGAATTATATGACTGAGTAATATTTAGTAGTTGCTCCTTATTAATCCAATTATTTTTAAAGGCAATTTCCTCAAGGCAAGCAATTTTATAACCTTGCCTTTTCTCTATAGTTTGAACAAATTGCCCAGCATCTAAAAGGCTCTCAGTAGTTCCTGTATCAAGCCAAGCAAAACCTCGCCCTAGTATTTTTGTTTTTAAAAGACCTTGTTTTAAATATTCTTGATTGACTGAAGTTATTTCTAATTCACCTCTACTTGATGGTTTTAAATTTTTAGCAATTTCAATAACTTTGTTATCATAAAAATATAGTCCAGTTACTGCATAATTTGATCTAGGATTGTCTGGCTTTTCTTCAATACTTAATACATTTGAGTTTTCATCTAATTCTACAATACCAAATCGTTTTGGATCCGATACCTGATAAGAATAAATAATACCACCCTCATTTAAAGAAGATGACTGCTTAAGCAGTGTGCTAAATCCTTGACCATAAAAAATATTGTCCCCTAAGATGAGACAAACGCTGTCTGACCCTATAAATTCCTCACCTAATATAAAAGCCTCAGCCAATCCATTTGGCGAGGGTTGCACTTTATATTGAATTTTAATTCCCCAACAACTTCCATCTCCTAGAAGCTCTTCAAACTTATGAATGTCTTGGGGGGTTGATATAATTAGTAGTTCTCTAATACCAGCTAACATTAGCACTGATAATGGATAATAAATCATGGGCTTATCATATATTGGCAACAACTGTTTAGAAATTACTTTTGTTGCTGGGTATAATCTTGAACCAGAACCTCCAGCTAATATAATTCCTTTCATGATTTAATTTTTCCTAATCTTTCGCCGTTATACACACCTATAGATATTTTATCACACCACTTCTTATTATCTAAATACCATGAAACAGTTTTTTTTATTCCATCTACAAAAGTGTTTTTAGGTCTCCATTTGAGATTTTTATCTATCTTAGATATATCTACAGCATATCTTTTATCATGACCAGGTCTGTCTTTAACAAAAAGTATTAAATCTTCATATTTCTTAATTTTTTTTTTTTTACTAGGTTTTAGCTCATCTAATACTTCACAAATTATTTTAACAACTTGTATGTTTTTTAACTCGTTCATTCCACCTATATTGTAAGTTTCTCCCACTTTTCCCTTGAAAGCAACTTTTAGCAAGGCCTCAACATGATCTTCGACGTATAACCAGTCTCTTATTTGTTCGCCCTTGCCATAAATTGGTAATTTTTTTTCCTGTATTGCGTTCGTTATTATTAAAGGAATTAGCTTTTCAGGAAACTGATAAGGTCCATAGTTATTTGAACAATTTGTAATCACCGTTGGTAATTTAAATGTGCGATGCCATGCTTGAACTAAATGATCAGAGCTTGCTTTTGATGCTGAATAAGGTGAGCTTGGTTTATAAGAAGTATTTTCATTAAACAACTGTGAACTATTTTCCAAATCTCCATAAACTTCATCTGTAGAAACATGATGAAATCTAAAAAAAAAGTTCTTTTTATTTGCTAAACTAGACCAATAGTTTCTGGCTATCTCAAGCAAAACGTAAGTTCCAAAAATATTTGTCTCAATAAATTTTTTAGGACTGTCAATTGATCTATCTACATGGGACTCTGCCGCTAAATGAATTATGATATTAGGTTTAAATTTAAAGACTTCTTTTCTTAATTTTACTTCATCACAAATATCTATTTTTTTGAAAAAATATCTTTTATTTTTTTTTAGGTCTCTTAATGAATCTATATTACTGGAATAAGTTAGATTATCTATATTCAATACTTTATGTCTTGTTTTGTTAATTATATATCGAACTAATGTAGAACCTATAAAACCAGCACCACCAGTTATCAAAATTTTTTTATTCATTTAATAAAATCCTTGTATGTCGTTTTAAGACCATCTATCAAACTTATTTCAGGCTTAAATCCCATACGAATAATTCGCTTAATATCTAAAAATTTTCTAGGACTACCATCAAGTTTTGTTGTATCAAAAATAATCTTGCCGTTATAGCCTATAATTTTTTTTATAATTTTTGCGAGATCTTTAATTGTAAGATCCTCACCGCTTCCAATATTTATATGACTACACATTGGGGAAGTATGCTTAGCATATATTGTTTTACTTAAATTCATAATATGTACAGATGCTCTAGCCATATCATCTACATGTAAAAATTCACGCCTTGGTTTACCTGTGCCCCAAATTTTAACACTTGGTAAATTTTTAATTTTTGCTTGATGAAAACGATAGATTAATCCAGGAATTACATGACTATTTTCAGGATGATAATTATCTCCTGGTCCATAAAGATTTGTCGGCATAATACTTCGATAGTCAATTTTATGACTTATCGCATATTGGCGGTTATAACTTTCACACATCTTTACACCTGCTATTTTAGCTATAGCGTAAGGTTCATTAGTTGGCTCAAGTTTTCCAGTCAACAATTCCCTCTCTTTCATTGGTTGATTGGCATTTTTTGGGTAAATACAACTTGAGCCTAAAAATAATAATTTTTTTATTCCAGCTAAAAAAGCACTATGTATAATATTTGTTTGTATCATTAAATTTTCAAAAATAAATTCAGCTGGATAAGAATTGTTGGCATGGATGCCACCTACTTTTGCTGCTGCAAGATATACTTGATCAATGTTTTCTTTTTCAAAAAATTCTCTTACTTTTTTTTGATTTAATAGATCAAGTTCTTTTCTATTTCTAGTAATAATATGAACATTTTTTTTTTTAAGAAGGCGAACTAAAGAAGAGCCAACCATTCCTTTGTGTCCTGCTATAAATACTCTTTTATAAATCATTAAAAAAATAAAAAGCTATAAATGATCTTTGTTCTTTAAAATCATTTCATTTTTTGCTAATCTTAAATCTTCATTAATCATTTCTTTAACTAAGTCTTCAAAACTAATTTTAGGTATCCAATTTAGTTTTTGTTTAGCTTTATTCGAGTCTCCAAGTAATGTTTCAACTTCTGTTGGTCTAAAGTATCTAGGATTAATTTTAATAATTTCTTCACCATTATATGAGCCAACTTCATCTAAATTCTTACCTCGCCATGTTATTTCCATATCAATATTTTTTGAAGCTAAGTTAATAAAATCTCTTACAGAATATTGTTTTCCAGTAGCAATAACAAAATCATCAGGTTTATTTTGTTGTAGCATCAGCCACTGTGCTTCTACATAATCTTTAGCATGTCCCCAGTCACGTAATGCATTTAGATTGCCGAGGTATAATTCTTTTTGTAATCCTAGTTTAATTCTGGCTAATGCTCTGGTAATTTTTCGAGTTACAAAAGTTTCGCCTCTGACAGGTGACTCATGATTAAATAAAATTCCATTACATGCATAAATTCCATAAGCTTCTCTATAATTGACTGTAATCCAATAAGCATATAATTTGGCAACAGCATAGGGACTTCTTGGATAAAAATTTGTATCTTCATTTTGCGGTGATTCTTTTACCATGCCATAAAGTTCTGAGGTTGAGGCTTGATAATATTTAGTTTTTTTTTCAAGTTTTAAAATCCTAATTGCTTCTAAAATTCTAAGAGCTCCTATGGCGTCTGAGTTTGCAGTGTATTCAGGTTCTTCAAAAGAAACGGCGACATGGCTTTGGGCAGCAAGGTTATAAATTTCATCAGGTTGTACTTCTTGAATAATTCTTATTAATGAAGATGAGTCTGTTAAATCTCCATGATGTAAAATCAGTTTACGATTACTTAAATGGGGTTCTTGATATAAGTGATCAATTCTATCTGTATTAATTAAAGAAGTTCTACGTTTTATTCCATGAACCTCATAATTTTTATTAATTAAAAAATCTGCAAGAAAAGATCCGTCTTGCCCTGTTATTCCAGTTATCAAAGCTTTTTTCATTTTTATAATTTTTTTTTAGATGATAACTTAACAAAGAATTAATTTAATACTATTGATATAATTGTTCTATATAAAATCATTAGTTATCTTTTACTAAATATAAATTTTAAGTATATGATAATTATCGACAAAAAAAGGCTCAACAAGAACGAATTAATTAAATAAATATATAGAGGTGGTGAAATAATATTTGATTTAGTTGGGTTTTGTACAATAGGATCATAATTAAATTTTAGCTGTTCTGTATCTTTCAAAAGTTTATTTAGATTAATAATTTGTTGAGATAATAATTTAGCTCCTCTGTAAAATAATTCACTAGTATTGTTATCATTAAAATCTACTTTTAAATTGGGTTTATCAAGTTCAATTGATTTTGCTAAAATTAAATTTTGTTTGAAAATTTCAATTTCTTCAGAAATAACTTCTTTTATCATTTTTTTAAAATTTATTTCAGTTTGTTTTTTTACAAATAAAGAATAATCAATTAAAAATTTTTCACCTAATATTGGTGCCTGATAAACTAGAGAATAATGATTAATAACATCATTAATTGGATTTTCTTTTATAATTTTAATCTTTTTTATCAAATAAGATTTAGACTTATTAATTTCTTTATTTTTATTAATAAATTGTTCCAAAGATCTCAAAGATAAAAAATTTGCTGAAAATTCATTATTAAAATTTTCTTCAAAACTTTTTTTTACTTGATATTTTTGAGTAATGAGATGTTTTTTAATTGTAATATTGTGGTGAAAAGTATCAAATTGGCTATATTTTCTAAATAATGCTTCAGGTACCTCTCTAAGTATAATAGATGTTTTATATTGCTTTGGTTGAATTGATGAATACAAAAACCCAAAGAACATAGATAATAAACTAATTAAAATAATTATTTTTTTTTCACTCCATAAATAAATTATTGCGTTACGAATATTTATTTCATCATTAACGATAAAAGTTTTTTTTTTCATTTTACGTATTTTAAAAAAATCTAATGTAATATATTAAGAATTAATTTCACTCTAAAATAGTTAATCAATATTTGATAAAATTTTTTTCAGTGCATAAATCAAGCCAATTGAGCTATTAGTACTGGTCAGCTGCACGCATTACTGCGCTTCCACACCCAGCCT
>MDTG01082370.1_pt1 | contig 14433 bp, 8 predicted proteins | sample 811421 | NCBI WGS metagenome assembly MDTG01 (sample SAMN05326645, study PRJNA326480) | marine metagenome | isolation source: seawater | place: Pacific Ocean: South East | collected 2011
CCCGCTCGTCCCGCCCCATGATCCCGCCGAAGAAGAAGCACGTCGGCCGCGCCATCAGCCACGAGTCGGCGCGCGAGCACGTCACCGGCGGCGCCCTCTACACGGACGACATCACGCCGCGCATGGCGAACGTCCTCCACGCCTGGCCCGTGCAGGCCATGGAGGCGCACGCGAGGGTGCGCTCCGTCGACGCGAGCGCGGCCCTCGAGATGCCCGGCGTCGCCACCGTGCTCACGGGCGAGGACGTGCCCGGCGTGGGCGACGTCGGCGCCGCCCGCCAGGACGAGCCCCTCTTCCCCGACGAGGTCGTCTTCCACGGCCAGCCGGTGGCCTGGGTCCTGGCCGAGAGCGAGCCCGAGGCGCGCCGCGCCGCCGCCGCCGTGAAGGTCGAGCTCGAGCCCCTCGAGGCCATCCTCACGGTCGAGGACGCCATCGCGAAGGAGTCCTTCCACACGAAGGAGCTCCGCATCGTGCGCCTCGAGGAGGAGCACGGCGCCATCGAGGACGCGCTGAAGGCGAGCCCGCGGCGCCTCCGCGGCGAGGTGCACGTCGGCGGCCAGGAGCACTTCTACCTCGAGAGCCAGGCGGCCCTCGTCTACCTCGACGAGAGCGGTCAGGTGATGGTGCACAGCTCGACGCAGCACCCGACCGAGACCCAGCTCATCGTCGCGCGCGTGCTCGGCCTCGACTCGCACGCGGTGACCTGCCAGTCGCTCCGCATGGGCGGCGCCTTCGGTGGCAAGGAGGTGCAGGCGAACGCCTGGGCGTCCGTCGCGGCGCTCGGCGCCTGGAAGACCGGCCGGCCCGTGCGCGTGCGCCTCGATCGGCAGCGCGACATGACGCTCACGGGCAAGCGCCACCCCTTCCTGGGGCGCTTCGAGGTGGGCTTCGACGACGAGGGGCACCTGCTCGCGCTCGACGTGGAGCTCTTCTCGGACGGGGGCTGGAGCCTCGACCTGAGCAAGCCCGTGCTCTTCCGCGCCATGTTCCACGTGGACAACGGCTACCTCCTCCGGAACGCGCGGGTGCGCGGCCGGGTCTGCAAGACGCACAAGGTCTCGCAGACGGCCTTCCGCGGCTTCGGCGGGCCGCAGGGCATGGTGGTGATCGAGGACGCGCTCGATCGCATCGCGCGGGCGACGGGCCTGCCGCCCGAGGTCGTGCGCGCGCGGAACCTCTACCGCGAGGGCGACGTGGCCCACTACGGGCAGCCCATCAAGGACGCCGGGCGCCTCGGGGAGATCTGGGAGACGCTCGCCGAGAGCAGCGAGCTCGCGCGGCGCCGCGAGGAGATCGCGGCCTTCAACGCCGCGCACCCGCACACCAAGCGCGGCCTGGCGATCACGCCAGTGAAGTTCGGCATCAGCTTCACGACCGCCTTCTTCAACCAAGCGGGCGCGCTGGTGCTCCTCTACGCCGACGGGTCCGTGCAGCTCAACCACGGCGGCACGGAGATGGGCCAGGGCCTGCACACGAAGATGCTGCAGGTGGCGGCCGACGCGCTCGGCGTGGACCTCGAGACGATCCGCATGATGCCGACGCGGACCGACAAGGTGCCGAACACCAGCGCGACGGCGGCCTCGAGCGGCTCGGACCTGAACGGCCAGGCCGTGCGCGACGCCTGCATGGCGATCCGCGAGCGGCTGATGGTGGTCGCCGGGACGCTCTTCGGCTGCGCCCCGGAGGACATCGTCTTCGAGGACGGCGAGGTCTTCCCGGCCGGGCGCCGCGACGAGGCGAAGAGCTTCGGGGCCATCGCCAAGCAGGCCTACCTGCAGCGCGTGCCGCTCTTCGCGGCGGGCTACTACCGCACGCCGAACATCCACTACGACGAGGACGCCGGCGTCGGGAAGCCCTTCCACTACTACGCCTACGGCGCGGCCGTGACCGAGGTCGAGGTGGACGGCTTCACGGGCCAGTACGGCTTCCGGCGGGTCGACATCCTCCACGACTGCGGCGACTCGCTCTCGCCGCTGGTGGACCTCGGCCAGGTCGAGGGCGGCTTCGTGCAGGGGCTCGGCTGGCTCACGCGCGAGGAGCTGGTCTGGGATCCGGAGAGCGGGCGCCTCGCGACGAACGGCGCGAGCACCTACAAGCTCCCGAGCCTCGGCGAGTGCCCGGCCGACTTCCGCGTCGCGCTCCTGCCGAAGGCCCGCGAGGAGGGCGTCATCCACGGCTCCAAGGCCGTCGGCGAGCCGCCCTTCATGCTCGCCCTCAGCGCCCGCGAGGCCCTCCGCGACGCCGTCGCCGCCTTCGCCGACGCGCCCCCGCTCGTCGAGCTCGCCTGCCCCAGCACCCCCGAGGCCGTCTTCTGGGCCGTCGAGGCCGTGAAGGCGAGCGCCCAGGACGCCGCCGCCGCCGAGGAGTAGGGCTCACTCCGGGGATCGTCGACGAGCGCGCCTGCATACGTCTGGCCGAGCAGGTCGCGGCGGGGCGCGAGGACGAAGCCGTCTTCGTGCTCGCCGACGCCTGCCGTGCCTATCGAGCGCGCTACCCGGAGAGCGTGGAGTGCATGGACGTCGACTGGAACCCGCTCGAGTGAGCGCGGGCGGGGGGTGGCCATCCGTCCCCGGCCCGTGAGGCTCCCCATCCCGGCGGGCCGCGCGTGCGGAGTGGAGGCGGCGGCGAGGGGGCTCATTCGGCCTGCACCTTTCCAGCCTGCGTGACACGCTGGGCCCGTGACGCGCCGTATCGTCTGCTCTGCCGCCCTCGCCCTCGCCACCGTGCTCCTCGCCACCGTGCTCCTCCCCGCCTGCGCCGACGGGGGAGGGCCCATCGACGACACGCGCCGCGACTCGGGCGTCCCGCCGACGCCGGACGCCGGCAAGAGCTGCGAGCTCGGCGAGGAGGACTGCTTCGGCACCTGCGTCCTCACGGATCGCGACCCGCTCCACTGCGGCGCCTGTGGCAACGCCTGCGCCGACGGCGAGCGCTGCCAGCTCGGCATGTGCGTGGTGAGCTGCCCGGCCGGCCAGGAGCCCTGCACGGACGGGAGCGGCGTGACCCGGTGCGTCTCGACGGATTCGGATCCGGCGAACTGCGGCGCCTGCGGCAACGTCTGCGGCGCCGGCACGGTCTGCTCGGAGGGGAGCTGCGCGGCGAGCTGCGGCGCGGGGCTCACGGCCTGCGAGGAGGGCCCCTCGGTGGCCTGCGTCGACCTCGACGGCGCGGAGAGCCACTGCGGCGCCTGCGGGAACGCCTGCGCCGCGGGCGAGACCTGCGTCGACGGCGCCTGCCGGGTGATCTGTGCCGAGGGCGAGACGGCCTGCGGGAGCCTCTGCGTCGACACGCGCGACGACGACGACAACTGCGGCGGCTGCGGCGTCCTCTGCCGCGACGACGAGCGCTGCATGGACGGGGACTGCACGCTCGTCTGCGGCGGCGGCACGACGGACTGCGACGGCGTCTGCCGGGACCTGAGCGCCGACGCGACGAACTGCGGCGCCTGCGGGAACGCCTGCGACCCGGGCGAGATCTGCATGGACGGCGCCTGCGCCCTGACCTGCCCGAGCGGGCAGACGGTCTGCGCCGGCGCCTGCGTCTTCCTCGATCGCGACCCGGCGAACTGCGGCGACTGCGGGGACGTCTGCGTCGCGCCGGTCGGCGGCACGGTGAGCTGCGCGGACTCGGCTTGCGTGCCCGCCTGCCCGAGCGGGCAGACCAACTGCGCCGGGACCTGCCGCGACACCAGCGCGGACGGCTCGAACTGCGGCGCCTGTGGCAACGTCTGCGGCGATCGGGAGGTCTGCATGGGCGGGAGCTGCGTCTCCACGGTGCCGCCGCTCCCCGGGCCGACCTTCCGCGTGACCGAGTTCGGCCAGACCGGCTGCGCGACCCTCGAGCACGACGCCTTCACCGGCGACGACCGCGGCGGCCTGGCGGTCTCGACGAGCCAGCTCTTCGTCAGCGGCGACGAGGCCACGGCGCGCTTCGGGCGGAACGACCTCGCCGGGGGCACGCGGCTCACGCAGATCTGGGACGGCATGGTCACCAACCTCCGCAACAACGCGGTGTACGTGCTCGCCGACGACGCGGGCCCGCTCGAGCGCGGCGGCGGGACCATCACGCGCCTGCTCCTGCTCAGCGCCTCGAGCGGGCAGCTCGCCGGCACGCAGGTGCGGCTCTCGACGCCCATCCCCGCGAGCGGCTCGACCTTCGGCTCGACGGTCGGCCTCTTCAGCGGCTGGGACCGCGTCGCCGTCCACAACGGCTCGCGGGTCTACGTCGTCGACCTGGCGAGCGGCGACGTCACGGATCTCGGCGCCATGACCACGCCGACGCGCCGCACCTGTGAGAACTGGGCCTACTGGGGCCTCCTCGAGCACTCGGGCTCGACCTACGACCTGGTCTACGTGGAGAGCTCCACGGCCGTCGTCCGCGCCCGCGTGCCGAGCGGCGCGACCAGCCCGGTCGCGAGCTTCACGGACCTCGGCGACATGTGCTCCATCGGCGCTTCGCCCACGGCCGGCCGCTGGTACTTCCACGTCGAGTACGACTCGCAGTTCGGCGGCGCGACGATCAGCGAGAACGTCGGCAGCTGCCCGGCGACCTTCGACACCTCGAGCGGGCTGCGCGTGAGCAGCCTCGGCGGGGCGAGCTGCACGCTGGTCGAGCACACGGACGAGACCGGCGACGACCGGGGCGGCATCGCGGTGAGCTCGAGCCACGTCTTCGTCAGCGGGGACCGGGCGACGGCGCGGTTCCGGCGGACCGACCTCGGCGCGGGCGAGCCGCTCGGGCGCATCCACGACGGCATGGTGAGGAACCTGCGGACGGCGGAGGTCTATCTCCTCGGCAACGGCGGTCGGCCCCTGCCGCGGGGGGGCGGCCAGGTCACCCAGCTCGTCCCGGTGAGCGCGACGAGCGGGCTGCCGAGCGGGACGCCGCTCGATCTCTCGACGCCCATCGACGTGGCCGGGACGACCTCGGGCGGCGACGTCGGCCTCTTCGCCGGCTACGACCGGATCGCCATCCACACGGGCGAGCGCGTCTACCACGTGGCGCTCCCCTCCGGCGACGTGACCGACCTCGGGCCGGTGCCGGCGCCGACGGGGCGGCGCTGCGAGAACTGGGCCTACTGGGGCGTCGCCGAGTACTTCGACGGGCGGCTCCACCTGGCCTACGCGAACGGGGACCAGATCGACCGCATGCGCGTGCCCGAGGGGAGCGTGACGACGGTCTCGACCTTCACGGATCTGAGCGACATGTGCTCGCTGAGCTTCGTGCCGACGCTGAACCGCTGGTACTTCCACCACGAGTGGGACTCGCAGTTCACGGCGACGAGCGGCGAGAACCTGGGCTACTGCGCGGGCAGCTGGGACCAGCCCTAGCGCGCTCCCTTCGGTCGCGCGGCGTTCCGCGAGCGCGCTCCCTTCGGTCGCGCGGCGTTCCGCGTTCCGCTTTCCGCTGTCCGCCGGGGGTCGATCGCTGGCTCGGGGAGGGCCGCTTCGCGGGGAGCGCGGGGGGAGGGCGCTCCCTTCGGTCGCGCGGCGTTCTGCGTCCCGCTTTCCGCTGTCTGCCGCGGGTCGACGGCTGGCGCGGGGAGGGCCGCTTCGCGGGGAGCGCGGGGGGAGTGCGTCGCGTTCTGCGCTCCGGCGCGGGCCGGTCGCGGGCGCGGGGAGGGCCGCTTCGCGGAGATGATTGCGCGGTCGCTGCCCGCGGGCGTGGGCGCTTCGAGGGAGCGCGGCGTCGCTCAGCGGCGGCGGCGGATGACCAGGGCGAGGAGCGCGAGGGCGGCGGCTCCCGAGCCGCTCCGTCTCGAGCCGCTCCGTCCCGAGCCGCTCCGTCCCGAACCAGGGCTCGTGGCGCTGCATCCGCCGACGGCGCGGCGCACCTCGCCGGTCGGGCGCCAGGTCGGGCCCGCGTCCGCTTCGGGGGCGCTCGCGTCGGCGCCCGGCGCCGCGTCGATGCCCGGCCGGCCGGCGTCCACGCCGCAGGCGTCGACGCCGTCGCAGTTCGCGTCCACTCCGTCGCCGCAGACGTCCTCGGCGCCCGGGTGGATGCTCCCGTCGCCGTCGTCGCAGTCCACGTCGGCCCGGTGCCCGTCGCCGTCGGCGTCGACGGGCGGCAGGGCGACGCAGGCGCCGTCCACGCAGCTCTCCTCGCAGTCCTCCCGCTCGACGGTGCCGTCGAGGCAGCGCACGCGCGCGGCGCCCTCGCACTGCCAGCTCCCGCCGATGTCCGCCGGGCAGCTCGGCGCGACCACGGTGACGCGCACCTGCAGCTGGGCGTCGGGCGGGCCGCCGTCGTCGGCGAACCAGGAGACGCCCTCTTGGACCAGGTTGAAGAACTGCGGGTACTCGCCCGGTGCGCTCGGCGCGCGCACGGTGAAGGCGAAGCGCCCGGTCTCGCCCGGCGGGACCACCCGGTCCACGGCGGCGGCCCGGCGCGCGCTCGGCCAGTCGCTCGCCGCGAGGGGCGAGTCTCCGTCGCGCGGCTCGGTCGTGCCGAGGAAGGTCTCGCCGGGCCGCCAGGTCTCCGAGCCCGTGTTGCGCAGCTCGATGTGGCCCGCCGCAGTCTCGCCGGGCGCGAGCTCGAAGGGGCGGCTCGCGAGCGGGAAGGTCTGGTTCACGTACTCGGCGCGGAAGCGGGGCGTGGCGAGCCCCATCAGCTCCCGGTAGCTCTCGACGAGCGACATGTAGGTGGGCGCGTAGACCGAGCCCACGCCGCTCACGTTCATGCGGATGTTGAAGTGCAGGTGGATGGTCGTCGGCGTACCGCCGAAGGCGTTCGAGACGCGGCCGAGGCGCGCGCCGCGGGAGACGCGCTGACCGACGCGCACGCGGAGCGAGCTCGGCGCCATGTGCAGGTAGTCGTAGCGCCGGCCATCGTCGCCCGTGAGGTAGACGGAGTAGGTGCCGATGTTCGTGATCGTCCCGTCGACGGTCGCGACGGCCCAGTGCGTGTCGTCGGCGCAGGTGCGGGGGCGGATGTCCTGGCCCTGGTGCCCGTTGCCGCTGGGGCAGAGGGGCATGTCCCAGCGCCGCTCCTCGCAGAAGTTGTCGTACCAGGGGAAGGCGTAGTTGGCGGTCTCGCACTGGCCGCCGCCCGGGCCCATGTAGCCGCCGTGCCCGTAGATCTGCGAGTTCGCGTAGACGGGCCCCTCCTCGATCGGGAAGCGCATGCCGGGCGCGTAGACGCGCTCGTCCACCCGGCCGTGGCCGGGGCACACGCTCCCGCCCGGCCCCTGCAGCGTGCCGGGCGGCGCGTAGTCGAACTGCGCGGCGGCCGGGGCGGCGAGGGCGAGGGCGAGCGCGAGGGCGCTCGTCGGAGGGGCGAGGCGGCGCATGGCTCAGGCGCGCGCGACCGGGCCGATGACGGGGATGGCGAGGTCGTCCTGGAGGACGGGGCCGATGACGGGGATGGCGAGGTCGTCCTGGAGGACGGGGCCGATGACGGGGATCTCGAGGGGCATCATCACGGGGTCTCCTGAAGGGAAGCCGCGAGCGCGAGCAGGAAGCCGGGCTCGGCGCAGCGCGGGTCGTCGTGGGGGTCGAAGCACTCGGCCTCGAGGGCGTAGGCGACGCCGGCCTCGGTCCAGCTCAGGGCGCCGATGCCCTCGTTGATCGTCCAGCGCGCCGGGCGGCCGCGGACGACGTGGGTCGGCGCGGGGAGCGCCTGCTCCTCGTCCGGGTCGAGGCGGCCGTGAACGACGTCGGTGGCGTGCAGCGAGAGCGTCAGCGCGCCCTCGCCCTCCCCCGAGCGCCAGGCGACGGCGGCCCAGCGCGGTCCGCTCATGACCTGCTGGTCGGCGTAGGCGATGCCGGGGAGCAGGAGCACCGGCACGGGCGCGTTCGCCAGCGCGGCGCGGGAGGGGGCGTCGAGGGCGGGGAGCTCTCCCACGGCCCCCTCGTCTCCCCCGGGTACGGGCGCGGTGGGGGCGGCCGGGCCGCCGAGCTCTTGCGCGCGCGGGGCGGCCCCGGGCGCGTCGGCGCAGCCGAGGAGCAGGGCGCAGGCGAGGACTCGGAGCAGCATCACCCCCCTCCCAGCGCAAGGCGCGCGCCAGATGTAAGAACGCGAGAAAGTGTAGTGATTTCGGTGAATCGCCTGGGTCGCTGTGCAGCCTCGTCGCGGGTCTGCACACCCCGCCGACCAGAAGCTGCACAAGAGCGGTCGGGCGGGTCGAGGCGAGTCCGCGCGGCGGGGAGGTCGGCCTGGCGCCGCCGTAGAATCGCCCCGATGAATGCCAACCGCGTCCTGGCCAAGAAGGTGCTTCCCGAGGAGCTCTTCGCCGATCCCTCGGCCCTGCTCGCGCGCCTCGGCGGGCCGCACGGCGACGCCTGGCTCGAGCGGAAATGGGCCTACGCCTGCGCCTTTGCCCAGGAGCCCATGGGGGAGCCCTTTCCGAAGCGCGTCGCCGTGAGCCCCGAGGGGCGGGCGGTGCTCGTGCAGGTGCCGCGGGCCGACGCCCCGAACGACACCGCGTTCGCTTGCGTGGCCGTCACGGCGAAGGGCCCCCGCGTCTTCTTCTTCGAGCGCACCACGGACGGCGCGATGACCGGTGTCTCGCCCGACGAGGGGGTCCTCGCGATGCTGGAGCCCGGGGGGACGCGGGCGAGCTTCGGTTTCCACGCCGGGCTCGACGCCGCGAGCGTTCGGGCGCTCCTCGAGCAGCACGTCGGGCCGCTCGGGCCGGTGGCGGGGGGCGGCGGCGCCGGGGGCGCGTTCGGCGCGAAGCCGGCGGGCGGGGCTTTCGGGGGCGCGGCGGCGGCCACGACCCCGAGCGCCGGGGGCGCGTTCGGCGCGAAGCCGGCGGGCGGGGCCTTCGAATCGACACCTGGCGGGGCGTTCCCAGCCGCAACGGGCGGAGCCCCTTCGGCATCGGGGGGCGCCTTCCCGGCCGCCTCGGGCGGGGCGTTTCCGCGCGCGTCCGGTGCGCCGGGCGGCGCCCGCGAGCTCCCGCCCGAGCTCGCGGTCTTCCTCGCCGAGCAGGGCTCGCTCGGCCACATCCTCCGCGGCATGGCCTTCGCGGTCGTCGGCGCCGGTGTGCTGGTCGCCATCGCCCTCTGGGCCCTCGTCGTACCGGGCGCGCCGGGCTGGGCGAAGCTGACGACCCTCTTCGCCCCCCTCGCGCTGCTGCTCGTGGGCGGCATGGTCTACGCCGGTCGACGCAGCCGCCGCCGCGACGCCGCGGCGGTCGGCGCCGCCTGGCGCGCGGGCCGCGTCCGCGGGGTCCGGGTCGACGCGCCGCGCGGCGGCGGTCCGCCCTTCCTCCTCTTCGACCTCGCGGGGGGCGCCCGCCTGGGCTTTCCGACCACCGACGCCGACGCCCTCGCCACCCGCTTCCGCCGCGCGCTCGGCCGCTGAGGGCCTCGGCGGGCTTCACCCCGGGGCGCGAGGCGAGGGACGCCGCTCAGCGCGCGCGACGGAGGCGCACGCGGAGCCCGTGCTTCGGTCGTAGCGTCACCACCGGCTCGGCCTCCACCGGGAAGCCGGGCACGAGATCCAGGTGCCAGTCGCGCACGATCGTCGCCAGCACGAGCTGCGCCTCCATCATCGCGAAGCCGTTCCCGATGCAGATGCGCGGCCCGCCTCCGAAGGGGAAGTAGGCATACTTGTGGCGCCCCTTCGCCCGCTCGGGCGCGAAGCGCTCCGGGTCGAAGCCCTCCGGGTCCTCCCAGTGGTCCGGGTGCCGGTGCACCACCCAGGGGCTCACGAAGACCAGCGAGCTCTCCGGCAGGAAGTACCCCCCGAGCTCCGTGTCCTCGTTCGGCGCCCGCGCCACCATCCAGGCCGGCGGATAGAGGCGCATCGCCTCCTGCAGGACCTGTTTGGTGTAGGTCAGCTTCGGGACGTCCTCCATGGTCGCCGGCCGCCCCTCCGGGAGCACCTCGAGGACCTCCGCGCGCAGCTTCCGCGCCACCGTCGGGCTCTGCCCGAGCAGGTAGAGCGACCAGCTCAGCGCGTTCGCCGTCGTCTCGTGACCGGCGAGGAAGATGGTCATGATCTCGTCGCGGAGCTGCGCGTCGCTCATGGCCTCGCCGGTCTCCGCGTCGCGCACCTCCATGAACATCGAGAGCAGGTCGTCGCGCCGCTCCCCGCTCGCGCGCCGCTCCTCGATCATGTCGAGCACGATCCGATCGAGCGTGTCCATGGAGCGCGTGAAGGCCCGGTTGCGCCGCGTCGGGATGATCGGCGGCACGTCGATCAGGCGGTCCACGCGCTGGTTCACGTCCTCGACGATGTGCGCCACGGCCGCGCCCACGGCCTCGGCGTCGTCCCGCGTGTCCGCGCCGAGGAGCGTCTCGCTCACGATGCGCAGCGTCACCTTCATCATCTCGTGGTGCGCGTCGATCTCCGCGCCGTCCTCCCAGCCGCCGACCATGTCCTCGCTCGCCTGCACCATGCGATCGGCGAAGCCGGCGATGCGCTTGCGGTGGAACGCGGGCTGGGCGATCCGCCGCTGGCGGAGCCAGAAGGAGCCCTCGCTCGTGAGGAGGCCCATGCCGAGGACGAGCCGCAGCTTGTGCAGGCCGCGCGTGTGCTTGCCGAAGACCTTGTTCCGCGTGTGGAGCACCTCGCCGACGAGGTCCGGATCGGAGACCAGATGCGCGGGGAGGCCGCCGAACTGGAGGCGCACGACGTCGCCGTGCTCGGCGCGGAGCTGGAGGAGGGCGCGGAGCCGGTCCGGGCCGGAGGAGAGCGCGGCGAGGTTGCCGACGATGGGGAGGCTCGGCGGGGAGGGCGCGAGGCGCGCGCCGGGGGGCGCGTCGAGCCGGCCGCGGAGGAGGCTCGAGAAGCCGTGGAGGCCGAGGCCGCGGAGCTCGCGGGGCACCTGCGCGAGGCGGGCGCGCTCGAGGGCCATGGCGCGGACGCGGGCGTCGCGGAGGAAGGGGGCGTCGCGGAGCGGGCTCTCGTGGAGGACCCAGTCCCGGGCGCGGCGGGCGGCGGCGATCACGGGCCCGGTGTCGAGGGCCTCGCGCGGATCGGCGGCCGGGGCGGGCGCCTTCTTCCGGGTCGGGCGGGGAGCGGCGGGCGTCGGCTGGGCGCTGGGCATGGGCGGTCTCCTCGGTCGGGCGGGCGGTACGGCGGGTGCGCGTCGTCGTCGTCGTGTTCGGCTCTGACTCAGGCTCTGGCTTCGGGCGCTCGGACCGCTCGGACCCGGCGTTCGCGACGGCTTCCCTCGCACTGGCTTCCCACGCACCGTCGGCGGTGGCCCGTTGACGTTGCAGAGAAAAAGAACCAGAATCGGATTCTGTTTCGGACTCGACGAGTATGCCCAGCTCCTCCAAGACCCGCAAGCGCCGTTCACCGAGCCGTTCCTCCAGCCGCTCGGCCCACCGGTCCGAGGATGGCTCGGCGGCTCCCCGGGCGAAGGCGTCCGGCTCGGGCCGCGCCACGCTCCGCACGGTCGCCGCGCCCAAGCAGAAGCGAAGCGAGAAGACGCTCCAGCGCATCCTCGACGCGGCCGAGCGGCTCATCGTCGAGCGGGGCCTGCGCGCCGTCTCCATCGCCGACGTCGTGCGCGCCGCGAAGAGCTCGGTCGGGGGGTTCTATGCGCGCTTCCGCGACAAGGAGGAGCTGCTCCTGGCGCTCCACGAGCGCAACCAGCGCGAGCTCCGCGAGGAAGTGCTGACCATCCTCGACCCGGCGACCTGGGAGGCGGCCTCCCTCGAGGAGATCGTCGCCGCCTGCGTCGAGACGCTGGTCCGCCGCGCGAGCGAGCGCCGCCGCCTCATGGCGGCCTTCGTGCACTCGGTCGCGACCCAGCCCGAGCGCTGGGAGGAGGCCATCACCTTCCGCCAGCGCCTCATCGAGGGCGTCTCGGCGCTCCTGCTCAGCCGCCGGGAGGAGATGGCCCACCCGGATCCGGAGGCGGCCGTGCGCTTCGCCATCCAGACGGCCCTCGCCATCGTGGACCACCGCGCCCTCTTCACGGACGTGGACCCGAGCTTCGACACGGACGAAGGCGAGCTCCGCGTGGAGATCGAGCGCGTCGTGCTGCGCTACCTCGGGGTCTCCTGAGACCGGTGTGTCGTGCCGCGCCGTTCGGGCTGACCCGAGGGCGAGCTCCGGCGCCGGCGTGCGCGTGCTCCTCGCGCGGGCCGGACACGAAGGCTCGAGAGAGCCGCGCGTCGCGGGGTGGGCTACGCGGTGTGGCCTACGCGGGACCGCCTACTCGGGGCCGCGCATGAGCGGGACGCCGAAGTCGGGCTTACCGCGCCGGCCGAGGACCCACTCGTACACGGCGACGGTCTGGCGCGCCTTGGCCTCCCAGGTGAAGAGCTGCTCGACCCGGCGTCGCCCGCTCTCGGCCATGCTCACGAGCTCCTCGCGCGGCTTCGCCAGGATCGCGTCGACCTGCGCGCGGAAGCGCGCGACGAGCTCCTCCCGGCTCCCCAGCGGGACCAGGTAGCCCGTGTCCTCCGTCACCAGCTCGGCCGGGCCGCCGTACTCGACCACGACCGGGATCAGCCCGCAGGCCATCGCCTCGAGCACGACGCCGCCGCCGAACTCGCGGATGGAGGGGAAGACGAAGAGGCTCGCCTCCGAGAGGCGCGTGTGGAGCTCCTCGTGCGGCACCCAACCGTCGAGGCGGACGCCGTCGACCACGCCGAGCCGCTCTCGGAGCGCGCGCAGAGCCCCCATCTCCGGGCCGTCGCCGTAGACGTCGATCACGACGTCGCCGCGCTTCACGGCCGGGGCGAGCGCCTCGATGAGCATGTCGCAGCCCTTGTAGGGCACGAGGCGCCCGACGAAGGCCACGCGGAGGGGCCCCTCGGGCACCTCGATGGTTCGCTCGAGCGGGAAGCGCTCCGGCGCGATGGCGTTCTCCGGCACGTAGACGCACTTGTCGCGGTACTTCGCGGGCACCTGCGCGAGCGTGTCCTGCGAGCCGATGATCAGCGCGTCGGTGCGGGCGAGGGTCGAGCGGTAGAAGGGCAGGAGCCGGTAGGCGCCGCGCACGTAGGAGAGCCACTCGCGCTCGGCGCGCCGGGCCGCGTCGAACTGGCGCGGCCAGGGGACGCCGCCGTTCAGCGGGCCGATCACGAAGGGCGTGCCGCCGCGGAGCTGGGGGAGCGAGAGCAGGCTCGGCTGGGTCGGGCTGAGGGGCGTGACGCGATGGACGACGTCGAACTCGCCCGCGCGGAGGCGGGGGCCGAACTCCTTCGCGAGGAGCGTCTCGAAGGCGTAGTAGCTCGGGAGGCCGACCGCCTGGAGCGTCGTCCAGCCCTTGCCCTTGCCGCCCCGGATGGCCTCGCCGAGGCGCCAGAGGCCGCGGGCGACGAACTCCGTGTCGAGGCTCGTGAACTCCTGGCCCTCGGTCCAGCCGAAGCGCTCGATGGCCTCGCGGTTTCGTACCTGGGTGACGACGTGCGCGTCGACCTGCTCACCGAGGGCGCGGGCGTGGGACCAGCCGACGAGGGGGACGCTCACCCACTCGGGGTTGGCGGCCTCGGCGATGATCAGGGCGCGTATCCGCTTGCCGGCCATGCGCGTTGCTCGCATGTCTCGCCCGCGCGCGCAACGGTGTCGTCCGTCCGTCTCGTCCGCCGAGACGCGGTGGCGCCGCGGAAGGAATCCGCACCCTGGGTCGTGGCCTTGCGTCCGGGGCGTGCGGCCGGGGCGGCGGCGCCTCGGCGCTCTCGCTGGCCCCGGAAAGAAGGGGCCGTCCCCGCCTGGAGGTCTCGCGGCTCATGAGGCCTCGTCGAGCCAGGCCTCGACCGCCTCGCGCGTCACCGGGCCGAAGTGGCCCGTGAAGAAGACCTCGACCTCCGGCGCGGCGTCGAGGAGCGCCCGGACGTCGGCGCGGTTGTCCTCGAGGTCGCACATGTAGAAGTGCGTCTCGGCGGAGCGGCCGACGATGGCGCCGCGGAAGAGGTCGCCCACGAAGGCGGCGCGCCCGACGAGGAGGACGAGCGAGCCGGGCGTGTGGCCGGGGAGGACGCGGACCCGACCCGGGACGCCGACGAGCGGCTCGAGGGGGGTCTCCTCGGCGATCCAGACGTCCGCCGCGAAGGGCGGGAAGCGCGCCGCTCGGTCCCCCTCGAGCCGGCGGCGGGCGCGGCGACCCGTGGGGCAGAGCTCCCCGTTCCGCCCCTCGGCGAGCATGCCCTCGTCCCCCCGGCCGGCGACCAGCGTGACGCCGTGCCGCTCGCGGAGGTGAGGCGCGCCCCCGGCGTGATCGGCGTGGCCGTGCGTGAGCACCACGGCGCGGAGGGCGGCGGGGTCGACCTCGAGCTCGAGGAGGCGCGCCTCGATGCGGGCGGCCGAGCCGGGCAGCCCCGCGTCGACCAGGAAGCTCCCGCGGGGGCCTCGGACGAGGTGCACGTTCGCGTGCTCCTCCCGGAGCGTCACGACCTCGAGCTCGCCGATGGAGGTGTGCGTGGTGGCCGTCGCGCAGCCGCTCGCGCCGAGGGTGACGAGGGCGAGCCCGAGGCCGAGGAGCGCGGGAGCGCCTCGGTGGGGCCCGGCGGTCGGCTCGGCCCGCGG
>MDTG01444918.1_pt1 | contig 14432 bp, 12 predicted proteins | sample 811421 | NCBI WGS metagenome assembly MDTG01 (sample SAMN05326645, study PRJNA326480) | marine metagenome | isolation source: seawater | place: Pacific Ocean: South East | collected 2011
ACTATCATTTATATAAAAATACTAAAAAACGTATCTGTATCAGATCAAAAAAAATAAATTACCCTAGTTAATATTAATCGATTAAGAAAAAATAAATGAGTAAAAAACGAATTTCATCTGCTCTCATCTCGGTTTTTGACAAGACAGGATTGGCCCCTATTATTCATCAATTGAATTCATATGGGGTTACCTTCTACTCCACCGGAGGGACGGAAAAATTCATTCGTGATTTGGGCTATAAAGTTACTGCGGTTGAAGACGTCACTGGATACCCTTCCATACTGGGGGGTCGGGTAAAAACGCTACACCCCAAAGTTTTTGGAGGTATTTTGAACCGCCAAGAAGTAACAGACGATCAAACCGCTTTAGAACAATTTAAAATTCCACAAATCGATTTGGTCATTGTGGATTTATATCCTTTTGAAGATACTGTTAATGCGGGAGGTAACGAACAAGAGATTGTCGAAAAAATAGATATCGGGGGAATTGCCCTCATAAGAGCTGCCGCAAAAAACTTTAAGGATACCTTTTGTGTTTCTGACAAAAACGATTACCAAGATTTTCTAGACATTCTAAGGCAATCCAACGGTGCGCTTGACTTGGAACAAAGAAAGAGGTACTCCATCAAGGCATTCCAAACCTCTTCACATTACGATGCTGCCATCTTTAACCATTTTAACCAAGAGGAGAAAGTGCTCAAGCTGAGCCTTAAGACTGCAAAAACACTTCGCTATGGGGAAAACCCCCATCAAAAAGGTCAATTTTTTGGTCCTTTATCCGACCTTCTGAAGCAAATTCATGGAAAAGAAATTTCCTATAATAACCTATTGGACATAGATGCAGCAGTAAATCTAATGCTGGAGTTTTATGAGGGGGATTCTAGTTTTGCCATTCTCAAACACAACAATGCATGTGGCTTCGCTACTCGCTCTTCACTTAAAGAAGCGTATCTCGATGCACTTGCAGGAGACCCAGTTTCTGCTTTTGGTGGGGTTTTGATTACCAATAAAACAATTGACCTAGTCACCGCTACCGAAATCCACAGCCTATTTTGCGAAGTAGTTATTGCGCCAAAATACGATCAGGACGCCCTAGTAATTTTGAAGGGGAAAAAGAACAGAATATTATTGGTGCAAAAAGACACCCCCTTACCATCCACCACTTATAGAAGTTGTCTCAATGGCGTATTGGTTCAGGATAGGGATTCTAAAACAGATGTTGCAGAGAAACTAGAGTTTATAACTTCCAAAAAACCCAGTGAAAAAGAGATCGAAGACTTGATCTTTGCTTCAAAAATTTGTAAACACACCAAATCGAATACCATTGTTTTGGCAAAAAATGGACAATTGCTAGGCTCCGGTACAGGACAAACATCAAGAGTAGATGCATTGAACCACGCCATTGAAAAAGCTAAGCACTTCAATTTTGACTTAAATGGAGCCGTAATGGCGAGTGACGCTTTTTTTCCTTTCCCTGATTGCGTAGAGATTGCAAACAAAACAGGAATCAAAAGTGTCTTACAGCCAGGGGGGTCAATTAAGGACCAGCTTTCCATAGATTATTGCAACGAAAATAACTTATCGATGGTCTTTACAGGCACACGTCATTTTAAACATTAATTTTCATAACTTTACGTCTAATAAAATCAGGGAGTTATGGGTCTCCTAACCGAGGAAATTGCTATAGATTTAGGAACTGCGAATACATTAATCATTCACAACGATAAGGTAGTGGTTGACAGTCCCTCCATTGTCGCCATCGATAGGACTACCAATAAAATTATTGCCATAGGAGATGAGGCCAGTATGATGCATGGAAAGACCCATGAAAACATCAAGACCATCAGACCCTTAAAAGATGGAGTAATCGCAGACTTTAATGCCTCGGAACAAATGATAAATACCTTGATCAAGAGTATACCCACACTCAAGAAAAAATTCTTTAGCCCTTCCTTAAGAATGGTTATTTGTATTCCTTCTGGGATCACAGAGGTGGAAATGAGGGCTGTAAAAGAATCTGCAGAGCGTGTTAATGGTAAAGAGGTATACTTGATACACGAACCTATGGCAGCGGCTATTGGAATTGGAATAGACATCATGCAGCCTAAAGGAAATATGATTGTTGATATAGGAGGAGGTACGACTGAGATAGCAATAATAGCCTTATCCGGAATTGTCTGCGATAAATCAATCAAGATTGCGGGTGATGTTTTTACCAATGATATCGTAAATTACATGAGAAGCAAGCACAACCTATACGTAGGGGAACGGACCGCTGAAAAAATAAAAATATTGATTGGCTCTGTAATTGAGGATCTTGAAAATCCACCTGATGACATGTCTGTTCAGGGTAGAGACTTGGTTACCGGAAAACCTAAACAGGCAATGATTTCTTTCGTTGAAATCGCCAAAGCCTTGGACAAGTCCATCTTAAGAATTGAAGAGTCCATTATGGAAGCTCTATCTCAAACCCCACCCGAATTAGCTGCTGACATCTACAATACAGGGATTTATCTGGCTGGAGGCGGAGCACTGCTCAGAGGACTGGATGTAAGGCTTTCCAGAAAAACTGACCTACCTGTTTATATTGCTGAAGACCCATTGCAAGCCGTTGTTAGAGGAACTGGAATTGCCCTAAAAAATATCGAGCGATATAAAACTATTTTGATCAAATAATGACTTATGCGGCAACTAATCAATGCCCTACTTAAGTACAAAAACACCCTCTTATATACGGGTCTATTAATCATCTCGCTCAATTTTTTATACCAACGAAGTTTTTTTCACCAATCCATCTTCAGCAAGGCAGCCCTTGCAATTTCCAGTAGCTTCGAACTAGTTACTGAAAATATTTTTTACTACATGAATCTCAAAGAGATAAACGAAAAACTACTAGCTGAAAATATTAAACTCAAAGCACTCGAATTAATGTATTTTACCAAGCAATTACCAGAAAATAAAGTAATCGACACTTTTGATTTTCAGGTTTTTGGAGCAAAAGTCATCAAAAACAGTTATAATAATACAAGAAATTACTTGATGATAGATAAAGGCTACCAAGATGGAATAGAAGTCGAAATGGGGGTAATTTCCAGCGATGGTATTTTGGGAATTATTAATCAGGTTACTGCCAATTTTTCTAGTGTGATTTCCATATTACATCGTGATTTAAAAATCAATGCCGGTTTTAAAAAGAACGGTGCTTACGGAAATTTATCTTGGAAAGGGAGCCACCCTAAAAGAATGAAATTGGATGATGTTTCCACCTTAAATCCTGTGGTATTAGGGGACACCATTGTGACCGGTGGTATGTCAGATTACTTTCCTCATGGCATTCCGATTGGAAAGGTTTTTAGTTTTGAAAAACCCAAAACCGAAGGGTACTATGATATTGAAATTGAATTGTTTAGCAATCTTACTCAAAAAAAAACAGTTTACATTTTAAAGAACAAAAAAAAGTTTCAACTCAATCAATTGAAAAATGAATCGAGATAACTTCATATCAATTTTTCATTTTTTTCTTTTACTGTTTCTTCAGTCTTTTTTACTGAACAACATAAATTTCTTTGGGTTCATAAACCCTAACGTCTATCTTTTGTTCATAATTGTCTTCCGTTTGAATGGAAATACTACCGTTTTAATCATTTTGGGTTTTTTACTGGGTCTAATGCTTGATCTATTAACACAAGGATCAGGAGGTCATACAATTGCCACATTGACTATCGCCTTCTTAAGGCCATTCATTATTAAGTTCTCTTTTGGTGTAAATTATGAAGTTCCTTTGGGAATGATTGAGGGGAGTCTCCTATCCCAAAGATTACTATATCTAATTTTAATAATTATAATTCACCATTTATTGCTCTTTATTGTCATTTACTTTAGCCTTGACAATACCTTGACCATTTTAAAAAACACTCTTTGGACATCTTTTTTTACTTTTATATTGGTTTACATTTCCTTGGGATTATTCAAAGAAAAAAATGATTAGGCGTTTTTTTTTGCCGGCTGTAACTATTTTAACCGCTATCGTTTTTGTTAGTAGGCTGATCAACTTACAATTACTCAGCTCATCATACAAGATCCTATCAAATAGCAATGCCGTAATTGAAAATTCTATTTATCCAGAACGTGGCTATATCTATGACCGTAATCAAAAACTATTAGTTACCAACCAGCCAGTATATGGTTTGATGGCTATTCCAGAAAATATCCTAGCCTTCGACACCCTTAAACTTTCGAAAATCCTTGGGACTTCAAAAGCTGAACTGAAAGAAAAAATCAAATCCGCCAGAACTTTTTCTGAGAAACTACCTTCAATAATTGTTGGAAAAATTTCCAGAGAACGTAATGCTGTAATCCAAGAGAAGATTTGGAAATACCCTGGTTTTTTTCTGCAAAAAAACTCTGTCAGATACTACCCTATTCCTATTGCCCCCAATTTGTTAGGATATGTGAGTGAAGTCAATAAAAACGACATGAAAAAAGACAATTACTATCGCTTAGGGGAATTGATTGGCAGACAAGGTGTAGAGAAATATTATGAACTTTTTTTAAGAGGTAAAAAAGGGAAAAAATTCTATCAAAAAGATCGATTCAATCGTATCATAGGGCCCTATGAAGAAGAAAAATATGATATTCCTGTGGAAGGAGCAAAAAATCTTGTCCTTACCATAGATAGGGAACTTCAAAAGTATGGTGAAGAATTATTACAAAACAAAAGGGGAGGTATTGTTGCCATAGAACCAAGAACGGGAGAGGTACTTTCTTTGGTGTCTGCACCTGGATATGATCCCAATATATTGGTGGGTAGAGAGCGATCTAAAAACTTTGAAAAACTGGTTTTAGACACTTTGGCAAAACCTCTATTTGACAGAGGTCTTCAGGCTCAATATGCGCCTGGATCCCCTTTTAAAACCCTCAACGCACTGATTGCATTACAAGAAGGAGTAATTGATGCTGAGACAACTTACCTCTGTAAAAAAGGCCACTTTTACGCCCGTGGAATGTTTATGGAATGTCATTGTAAGCCTGACACCAAAAACAACTTACTCTCTGGAATTTATCGATCTTGTAATACTTATTTTGCCAACATTTACAGAAGAATCATAGACCTAGCAGGAGAAGATGTTGAGGAAGGAATGAATATTTGGAATGAACATTTAAAAAGTTTTGGTTTGGGCAATTTCCTAGGATATGACTTGCCCATTGGGAAAAAAGGTTTTATCCCAGATGCTAGTTATTACAACTATTGGTACAATAAAGGGGGTTGGAAATCTTCTACAGTAGTTTCCAATGCGATTGGTCAAGGGGAACTCCTGACTACCCCCATCCAAATGGCCAACTTCACCGCTGCAATTGCCAACAGGGGGTATTTTATCCAACCTCATTTTCTCAAATCAGTTAACAATCATACTTTGAATAAAGTATATGAAAAAAAAGAAACCTCCATTGATTCCATTCATTTTGAAACAGTTATCGATGGTATGCATCAGGCTGTAGAGAAAGGCACTGCCAGAGTTGCCAAAATCAAGGGAATTGAAGTATGTGGGAAGACAGGGACTGTTGAAAATTTTATGAAAATAAATGGAGTAAAAACTGCGCTTACAGATCACTCCATTTTCATTTCTTTTGCTCCAAAAGAAGATCCTAAAATTGTACTAGCAGTATATGTAGAAAACGGTTATTGGGGAGCAAGATGGGCCGCCCCTATTGCCAGTCTAATGATTGAAAAGTACCTCAATGGAAGTGTCAAAAGAAAATGGTTGGAAGAAAGAATGTTGAATGGAAGTTTACTCGCAGAATATGAAAAACCTTACTCTGGAAAACCCTTTATGATCAATGAATAATAGTATAATTTTCCGAATCGACTGGTTATTGGTAATTGTTTACTTAATAATTATCTCCTTCGGGATTGCCAATGTTTATTCTGCCACTTATAGTGAAACAATCAATGGTCTTTTTGATTTCTCTGAAGCTATAGGAAAGCAATTATTTTTCATAATTTTTAGTTTTTTTATTGGGGGTATTATCCTTGTGATAAACAGTAAATTCTTTGAACAATTTGCAACATTAGGGTTTTTTATCAGCATGCTAATGTTATTAGGTCTTTTTTTCTTTGGTAAGACCGTTTCTGGAGCAACTTCTTGGTACAATTTTGGGGGAATAAGTTTTCAGCCCTCTGAGCTGGCCAAAGTAACTACTGCATTGATAATCGCAAGTCTTTTGAGTAAATTTCAATCAGATCTTAAGACTCCGGGAACATTGTTTAAAATTGGTATATATATTCTCCTCCCTTTTTTCTTGATCATTTTACAACCTGATCCAGGATCTGCTTTGGTTTTTGCAGCTTTCTTTTTCCCCTTGTTTAGAGAAGGGCTTAATTATATCTATTTAATAATTTTCATCTCTTCTTTGGCCTTGTTTTTTGTCACACTCAGTTTTCCCTTGAATGTGGTCATTGGAATCATCACCTTTTTAATATTATTATTCTATTTTATTTCTAAAAAACTGATTCCAAAAATCAAAATATGGCCTTTTCTAATCTTACTGATTGTTTCAATTGGGTTTTCATGCTCTATAGATTATATCTTTAACAATGTATTTGAACAACGTCACCGAGACAGGATCAATATTGTCCTAGGAAAAGAGATCGATACAAAAGGAGTGGGGTATAATATCAATCAATCCATAATCGCAATCGGTTCAGGAGGCTTAAAGGGAAAAGGATTTTTGGAAGGTACACAAACAAAAGGCAATTTTGTTCCAGAACAACATACCGACTATATCTTCAGCACCATAGGAGAGGAATGGGGTTTCTATGGAAGTTTTTTTCTGATTTTTCTTTTTTGCTTCGTCATTTTCAGAATAATATATCAGGCTGAAAAACAAACTAATAAGTTCCGAAGAGTTTTCTCCTATGGAATAGCTGGACTAATTTTTACTCATTTTTTTATTAATATTGGAATGTCTTTGGGAATAGTTCCAACGATTGGAATTCCTCTCCCTTTTGTTAGTTACGGTGGTTCAAGTATATTGGCTTTTAGCATTATGATTTTTATCCATTTGAACTTCGATGCCAATAGACTTAATGATTGGTAAGTTCAATGCTTTACGTCCAAAATATCCCGAAGACTGTTCCCCAATGTCATAAATGCCAAAACTAAACTCATGATGGCCAATCCCGGTAATAAAGTCAAATAAGGTTTCCCTAATAACAAATATCTGAAGTGATCTTTTACCATTCCACCCCAACTAGGTTCGGGAGGTTGGACACCTATACCCAAAAAACTCAAACCACTTTCAATCAATATCGCACTGGCAAAGTTAGCTGCCGAAATTACGATCAAAGCAGGGATAAGCAACGGGAGAATATGATACCATATTATTCGAGTTTTACCATATCCCAGATTTTGAGCTGCCTTGATAAAGGTTTTTTCTTTTAGACTTAAAACCTGACCTCTAACGACCCGGGCCACCTCCACCCACATTGTCAAGCCTACAGCGATAAAAACTTGCCAAAAACCCCGCCCCAAAGCCAATGTAATGGCAATGACCATCAACAAGGTAGGAATGGACCAAAAAACATTGATCAACCAAACAATTCCCTTATCCAAATAGCCTCCAAAAAATCCAGCCAAAGCCCCCAAAATAATCCCTATCAAAAGTGAAATTAATACAGCTATGAACCCGATAGAAATTGAAATCCTAGACCCAATTATTAGTCGACTTAATAAGTCTCTTCCGTATTTGTCTGTTCCCAATAAAAAAATTTTCTCTTCTAAGTTTTGTTTTTTAAAGCTATCTTCTGAAAGGGGAGATTGGAATTTTGATGCATCTATAAACTCATAGTAATCTGATGGGGAACCGTAAGGTTGAATCTCAACTCCATCAGACTGAAGCTTGTAATCTTGTATTGGAATTTCCAACCTGCTATTTACTTCCCCTAAAAAAAAAGACTTGTGGTTAGGAGAGGCATTTTCACTATCAAGCATAAGCATCACTGTTTTAAAACCAGGTGGTTTAGAATGAATAGATAGATGCATTTGGTTCGCATTGGAAGTACTGTCAGGAGCAATTTGATAAGCAAAAATCGCAACCAAAATCAACAAAAGTATATAAAGGATGCTGAAAACTGCCCATGGGTCTTTGAGAAATTTTTTGTTGACACTGGCTACAATCAAAACATCAATATTACTTTTTTATCTGAGCTAAAGGATAATTATTAAGGTCAATGTTCAAATCTTCTAAAATATTCACTGCTTCTGAGATATAAAAATCCTTTTCTAGGGCTTCTATCCATCTGGCCTTTTTCTCTTCGACCGCATCATCAATGAGAACTCCAGAATCCTGAATCCATTCAAAGATCAAATCTGACTTATAATCTTTAAGCACACTGAATTTTTCAGATATTTTTTTGTTGTCCGCACGTTCTATAAGATAATCTTGATAGTTAAGAGTATAGACATAGTCGTCTTGTTGGTCCTCTATTCTTCTTGCCTGTTGTTCTACAAGCTGAATATAAGGATCATCTTTTAATCTTTTGGTACTCTGACTTAAAGTATAATCATGGTTGGCCTGTTTTTCCCATTGATTATAAGAAACGGGTTCAATTCTATCCCAAGCCAATGGATTCTCTTGGTCCTTTTCACCCATTTCAATGTAAGAATATTGATTCTTTAAAATGATATCACTTCTTACACCCTCCAGTTGTGTAGAACCTCCATTAATACGGTAAAACTTGTCAGTTGTAATCTTTACAGCTCCCAAGTCACCATGTGTTCCTCCTGAAATAATACGATTCAAATCAATAACATTTTGTACGGTTCCCTTCCCAAAAGTTTTTTTACTCCCCAAAATAATGGCTCTTTTGTAATCTTGAAGTGCAGCGGCTAGAATTTCAGATGCAGAAGCAGAAAATTCATTGACCATTATGACTAATGAACCATCCCAAACAATAGAAGAGTCTTCATCATACAAAACATCTTTATCACCGCCGGTACTTTTTACCTGAACCACAGGACCTTTATCAATAAAAAATCCAGTTATGTCAACAACAGTCTTAAGAGATCCGCCTCCATTATTTCTTAAGTCCATTATGATCCCGCTAATATTTCTTTTTTTTAGGGCCTCCAATTCTTTTTTGACATCGCTGGCAGCATTTCTACCTTTTTGATCTTTGAAATCAATATAAAATTTAGGTAATTGAATTAACCCATAACTTTTTCCGTTCTTGTTTATAATGCTTGATTTTGCATAGGACTCTTCCAACTCTACAACATCCCTTTTAATGACTACCTCCTCAATTATGCCACTCACTCTCCTGACGGTCAAAAATACGTAGGTTCCCTTAGGTCCTTTAATCAACTTGACCGCGTCACTCAAACGCATTGGACCAATTTCTATGGCATCTTTGTCTTTTTGAGCAACCTTTATAATGACATCACCAACCTCAAGTGCTTTGGCTTTCCAAACTGGACCTCCAACGATGACTTCTACAATCTTAACCACATGATCTTTCTTCTCCAATCGAGCACCAATACCCTCAAACTTTCCTGAAATATTTTGATCAAACTTATCTTTGTCATCCGGGGCAAAATAGTTGCTGTGTGGATCAAATTGAAGGGTTATGGAGTTTATATAAATTGAAAACCAATCCTTGCGTTCAACCTCGTCAAAAATATCAAAATAATTTTCGATATTTTCCCTTGTTTTTAATCTGGCTTCTTCCTCCAATACAATTTTTGACTTTACTTTATAGGCACTGTCCTTTTCTTTTTCAAAATCTTCCTGTTCTACCAAATCTGAGTAATATTCGAGGGTAGAAAGTTTAAATCTTTTTCTCCATAGATCTTTAAGACCGTTTAAGGTTATTGCGTAGGGAATCTCCTCAAAATTGAGATTAATAGAATCCTTTTTATTAAAATCAAAAGGATTATCCAACAATTCCCCATAAAATTCTTTTACTTGACCCATACGAGTAATCAATTGATCGTAGGTCAAATTAAAAAAAGAAACATCGGCCACCCTAATTTGATCATCAATTCGGTTTTTATACCTTTTGAAATTATTAATGTCAGATTGAAGAAAAAATCTGTGTTGACCATCAATGCCTTGAATAAAATTATTAAAAACGTGCTCTGAAAAATTGTCATCAATATCTTTAGGATCATAATGACCTCTTTGCATTACATATGTAATGACCTCAATGAGTAATTTATCTTTATCCGGATTGTCTCCGTAAGTTGACGAACTTCCAAATATAATTAGTGCAGATACACTAAAGACAAATAGTCCAAAAAACCTCATAAAAAATTGTATTATAAAGTAAATTTAACCAAAAACCCCTTATTAAACCTATTCACTAAAAAACTTTTTGTTGATACTAAATTGACTATAGGGGGTTAATATTTTTTAAATTTACTATGTAAGATAAATTCATGAACAAAAAACCCCTCATACTAGTAACCAATGACGATGGAATTTCAGCCCCTGGAATTAGAAAATTGATTGAAATAATGAACGAAATTGGAGAGGTCGTTGTAGTCGCTCCAAATAGTCCTCAATCAGCAATGGGTCATGCCATTACGATCAACTCTACACTCCATTGTACAAAGATCGATGTAAAAGAGGGCACTCACTTAGAATATAGTTGTTCAGGAACACCTGCAGACTGTGTAAAACTAGCGGTCAATGAAATTTTAGATCGAAAACCCGACCTTTGTGTTTCAGGCATAAATCACGGATCTAACTCTTCCATCAATGTTATTTACTCTGGGACCATGAGCGCTGCCGTTGAGGCTGGAATTGAGGGTATTCAAGCCATTGGGTTTTCATTATTAGATTATCGCTGGAATGCTAATTTTGATGCCATTAGAAATAACGTCAAGAAAATAACTATGAGTGCTTTGGAAAACAAAATCCCCTCTAATGTCGTTTTAAATGTCAATTTCCCAAAACTCTCAGAGGAAGAAATAAAAGGCATCAAAATTTGTAGACAAGCGAAAGCGTATTGGGTTGAGGAATTTGACAAAAGGACCAACCCCATGGGACTGGATTATTACTGGCTTACTGGTAAATTTGTCAATGAAGATAAGGGGGAAGATACTGATGAGTGGGCCCTAAGTCAAGGGTACATCTCTGTAGTCCCAATAGAATTTGACCTAACGGCTCATCATGCCATACAACGATTAAATACTTGGAATTTTGAAAAATAAAGAACTTTTTCAGGGAGTAATTGCCAGTTTTTTTGCCAGTTCGAGTACGATAATTTTTATCCTCGTCTATTTTTCAGAAGGAGCTATTGAGCATGCCATTTCTTCTTTGTTTCAACAAAAAAAATTGGGAGGACTTATAAGTATGGGTGCACTAATCAACTTGCCATTATTCTTTTTGGGAATGCACAAGAGAAAAACAAATTTTGCCAAAGGTGTTATGATTACATCCATTATTATTGTCCTCATGGTAGCGACTCTTAAAATTATTTAGATTGAAATACTACATCATTGCAGGTGAGGCCTCCGGTGATCTTCATGGATCAAAATTGATGGAAGCTTTAATAGAAAAAGATGACAAGGCTCAAATTCGTTTCTGGGGAGGAGACTTGATGCAAAAAGCTGGTGGTGTGATGGTAAAGCATTATAAAATGCATTGTTTTATGGGCTTTTGGGAGGTTATCACCCATTTGAAAACCATTTTAAAAAACATCAAATTTTGTAAAAAAGACATCACCCTATTTAAACCGGATGTTATTATTTATATTGACTATCCTGGATTCAATCTCAGAATCGCAAAATGGGCTAAGCAACAAGGGTTTAAAAATCATTTTTACATTAGTCCCCAAATATGGGCGTGGAAAGAAAACAGGGTGTATCAGATGAAAAAAGATTTGGATGCACTCTACGTCATTCTTCCTTTCGAAAAAGATTTTTTTGAAAAAAAACACAAATTTAAAGTGGAATTTGTGGGACATCCTTTACTGGATACACTCACCAAGAGAAAAAAATCAACTGCCTTTATGAAACAAAATGAATTGTCTAATAAAAATAATCTCATAGCACTATTGCCAGGTAGCAGAAAGCAAGAGATCAAAAAAATGTTACCCATTTTTTTAAAGGTAATAGCCTTGTTTCCACGATTTGAATTTGTACTCGCTGGAGCTCCCGGTATAGATCCAGAGTGGTATGAAAGATTCTTTAGTGGAGAAAATATAAAAATTATCCAAAACAAAACCCACGATTTGCTTTTAAATGCAAGGGCGGCGTTAGTTTCTAGTGGAACGGCTACACTCGAAACAGGCCTGCTTAATGTTCCACAAGTAGTATGCTACCGCAGTAGTTTTTTGACCTATCAAATTGCAAAATGGCTTGTGAATTTAAAATACATCTCTCTGGTCAATCTTATTTTGGATCGCGAAGTTGTAAAAGAACTGATTCAAAAGGATTTCAATGTAATTGAATTAGCAAAGCATTTGGAATATGCTCTTTCCGAAACAGGACAAAAAAAAATCAAGGAGGATTATGAAGAACTCCGAACTCTTCTAGGTACTGGAGGGGCAAGTAAGAAAACGGCACAACTGATCTTCGAAGCCTTGCAATAATTTTTTTGCGATTAATTTATATCTTTTCACTCCTATTTCTAGAATACGAATATTTAATTGTCCTTGTAAGGAAAACGAGTTTCATTTCTGAATCTCATTTTTTCTATCTAAAGGCACTATCTCCATGGAGTTTTCACCATTAAAAAAAATCTCAAAATGCAACGTCCAATTCTTGATTCTAGAGATTATGGAGGCTTACTCCATTAACCTCTAAACTTAGGTCTAAAGTTCTTTCGATACTTTTCAAAATCATCAGGCTTACTAAAAATCATGTAATCTCCTTGCTTGATCATTTTGAGATAAAGTTCGATCTGTTGCGGATTTTGATATCCCACCAAAGGGGTAATCAAATCACCCGTTTCACTGATAAAAATGATCGTTGGGTAACCTCTGACCCCTAAAAATTGGGTAAACTGATGGGTTGAGTTTCTTCCTCTTCTATTCGGATCATAATTAGGGTTAGCAAAAGTATTTCCGAAGTAGCTAATAGTCTCTTGTCCCTCAGCATTGAATTTTACGGGGTAATAATGCTCAGAAATATAGTTCGCCACATCGCGATTTTGGAAGGTTTTTTTATCCATCAATTTACAAGGCCCACACCAATCGGTATAAACATCGACAAGAATTTTTTTGGGATTTATTTTCTGTGCCTCCATGGCCTGACCAAAAGTCATCCATTCAATGGTTTGAGCATGGATCCAAAAAAAACTAAGGTAAAAAATAATAAATAAGACTCTCGTATTCATGATAATCAAACAATTTTTTTACTTAAATCCTCCGCCCCATGAGCAAGACGTTTTAAGGGTTTTAAAATGGCAATGACCAAAATGCCAAACAAAGTACAAAAGACAAAAATCCCAGTAAAAGTAGCCTTTTCTCCAGAAGAAGCTGCATTCTCTCCAATATTAGCTGCCAGTTTATTTCCCAAACCACTAGCGGCAAAATAAAAGCCCATCATCAGGGAAGCATATTTTTCAGGAGCCAACTTGGTAATGTAAGACAAAGACACAGGGGAGGCACATAATTCACCCACTGTATGAAACAAATAGGCAAGCAATAACCAATGCATGGATGAATATCCCATCAGCTCATATTCTGAAGCTGCAAAACGCATGAATAAAAATCCAAATCCCATAATCATAATTCCAATCGCTATTTTAAAAATAGCAGAAGCTTCCTTTCCTTTGGATTTTATCCTCATCCATATTCCTCCCACCACAACCGCAAGGGTTATAATAAAAAAGGCATTTAAGGCCTGAAACCAAGAAGCAGGAATTTCTAGGCCCATCAGCATACGGTCAGTCTTTTGTTTAGCATACAAATTCATCAGTCCACCAGCCTGTTCAAAAGCACCCCAAAAAATGATAATCATTAAAAATGAGATTAATAATACCTTAACCCTATCCATCTCCACAGAGGTTAATTTTTTTTGACGTAATTCCTTTTCTGCCTTAGTCGATCTTTTTTTCAATTCCCCCACTCCAACGAGATATTTTTGACCGAAATAATAAGTGATTTGACCAATCAACATTCCAACAGCAGCAAGTCCAAAACCATAATGCCAATTGTAAGTCTCACCAACCCAGCCACAAAATAATGGAGCAAAAAATGCACCCAAATTGATGCCCATATAAAAAATATAAAACCCTAAATCTCTTCTATCATCTCCTTTGGGGTATAATCCCCCTACCATACTGGAGATATTGGGTTTTAGACCTCCTACTCCCATAACGATAAATGCACAGCCGATGTAAAAACTCAACTCACTGTCGAAAGCCAAAATTCCATGACCCAAGCAAAGCAAAATACCCCCCAGCATGACCATCTTTTTTTGACCC
>MDTG01115039.1_pt1 | contig 14430 bp, 18 predicted proteins | sample 811421 | NCBI WGS metagenome assembly MDTG01 (sample SAMN05326645, study PRJNA326480) | marine metagenome | isolation source: seawater | place: Pacific Ocean: South East | collected 2011
AACAATTCTATTTTCTAAATCCATAGTATAAATATCAGAATTACCATCTTTTGCAAAACTCATTATTATTTTTTTTCCATCAGGAGAAAATCTTGGCGCAAAAGTCATGCCAGGAAAATCTCCAACTACTTCTTGAATTCCAGTTTCAATATCTAAAAGATAAACTCTTGGTAAATTTTTAAAATAAGACAAATAAGTTACCATTTGATTTGTAGGATTAAATCTAGGAGTTAAAACAAGTTCATTTCCTAATGTTAGATATTTAGTATTAAATCCATCCTGGTCCATTATAGCTAATTTTTTTATTCTTTTTGTTTTTGGCCCTTCTTCAGCAACATAAATTACTCTTGTATCAAAGTATCCTTTTTCACCAGTTAACCTTTCATAGACTTTATCTGTAATTATATGGCCGACCCTTCTCCAGTTTTTAGGCACAGTTGTAAATGCTAAAGCTAGCATTTCTTTACCTGCGAGAACGTCCCATAGTCTAAATTCTACTCTTAATTTTTTATCATTTAATTCTACTTTTCCAGTGATTAAAGCTTGTGCTTTTATTAATGACCAATCTTCAAATCTAGGTTTTACATGTGCAATATCTGGTTTTTGTAAAAAAGCATCTTTGTTTAATGGATTAAATAGTCCTGTCGTTTTTAAGTTATTTTCTATTACTTTAGATATTTCTAAACCTAGGTTTTTTATATCTAATTCTTTTTCCAAAGCGTTATTAGTGTTTTTATCTGAAGAAATTGGAGATACCGCCACTGGTAACGGATTTAAATTTCCTCTTGTTATATCCACAGTTATTAAGGCAAATGATTTTGATGAAAATAAAAATACAATAATAAATAATAATATCTTTTTCATTTTTACTAACCTTCTAACATTTCTCTTGCATCAAAATTTAGCTGTAAATCTTTCCATCTTTCATAACCTGTGGTTGGAACTCTTAATGGTTGGCATAATTTAACTGCTCTTAAAGCACTTTCAGCTAACACTTTATAAAAACCTTGTCCAGGTTTATTCATTCGCGCATGATCCATTATTTCTGTCTTAATGACTGATCCATCTGGTTTTAATTTAAGTTTAATTCTTACAAGTAAATTTTCATTATATGGTAATCCTAAAGGTATACTCCAGCAACCAAATATTTGGGCTTTTAAAGCATCTTCTTCGCTTAATGTTAAACCCGAAATATCCATATTTTTATCTTGAGATTGAGTAGTTTTGTTTAATTTAACATTTGTTTCTGCTTGTAATTCTTTAGATTTATCTATTAGTGCAGCTATTGCATTGGGGTCAAACATCTCTTTTTTTTCAAATTCAGATACTTGTTTAATTTCAGTATCAATTTTTTCTGGATTTTGTTTTTTATCCTCTATTTTTTTTACTAATTCTGGCTTCTCATCTGGCAAAGGTATTGCATCTGGTTTTTCTTTTTTAATTTTCTTGGGAGGTGCTTGTTCTGATACTAGCTTTTCTTTTTTTTTTACCTTTTCTATAATCTTTTTTGCCTTTGGGGCAAAAGGTATATTTGTTTTATCTGTTATTTGAATTAATTCCACAGATATAATTGGTGGAAGGTCTATAGGTTTTTTTGCCAAAAAAGGTAGGCTTAAAGTAGCTAATATAATTACCATAACGTGTATAGTCGATGAAAGTATAATATTCTTATACACTTATTTATCTTTCTTTGTACGGTTCTGAAATAAGAGCAACTTTTGTAAATCCAGACCCTGACAACATCCCCATAATTTCAAGTACTCTTCCGTAATTAATTGTTTTGTCTCCTCTTACATATATTCTAGTATCAGTTCTATTCTTTGATACAGCTAAAATTTTTGCTATAATTTTTTCGTACTCCACTTTGGTTTCTTGAATAAATATTTCACCTTTTGAATTTATAGTTAATGTTAAAGGTTCTTGCTCTTCAGGCAATGAATCTGCTGAACTTTCTGGTAAATCAACCTGCACTCCTACTGTTAAAAGAGGTGCTGTAACCATAAAAATTATTAATAGAACTAACATAACATCTACGAATGGGGTAACATTTATTTCACTCATCGGCTCCCTATTATTATTTCTCTTTAAATTGAATGCCATCTTAAATTATAGAAATAAATCTTTTTGAAAAATTTTCTAATCTTTGAGAATATTTTCTAGAGTCGCTACTAAATTTATTATAGGCTACTACAGCTGGAATTGCCGCAAGAAGACCCAGAGCCGTAGCAAATAAAGCTTCAGCTATTCCTGGTGCAACTATAGCTAAACTTGTATTTCTTGAAATGGCTATAGATTGAAAAGAATTCATTATACCCCAGACAGTTCCAAAAAGTCCTATGAAAGGTGCTGTAGACCCAACTGTTGCTAAAAATGTATAATTTTTTTCAATTATATTCATTTGTTTTTCAATATTTACTTCTAATACACTTTGAAGTTTTTCTGGTAAATTTGATTTAGATCTTGTTTTCATCACAACTTGCATTGAGCCTTTAAAAACATTGGCCATTGGATCTTCTATATTTGTTGGTAGACTATTGTAAAATGATTCTGCAGATCTTGACTTCCAAAATTTTTCTTCAAATTCTTCTGATGTATTATTAATTTTTTTAAATAACCTTATTTTATCAATTATTATTGCCCACGAATAAACTGAAGCTGCTATTAAAATGATAATTACTGATTTAACAATTACATCTGCTCTTATAAATAAATTCATTATTGAAAAATCTGCACTGCTAGCTAGTCCAACAGCTTGTGATGTTATATCTGCTTCCATATAAGCTTATTCACACTAAAATGTGTCATCAATTTGACTTATATAATTGTAAGGTTTACTCGACTTTTTGGTAAGTATTATAAAAAAAACTAGCAATTAAAATCGCATCTGCTTTGTTAGAATCTTTTTTTTTTGATAGTTTTGACGAAATATATGGGAAGATTTCAATAACTTTTGTTCTGCTGGCATCTTTTTCGGTCTTTATTAAATTAAAATATTTCTTCCATTTTGCAGGCCTTACGAAGTGCACTGGTAGCTGCATTGCAGAACATATACCTTTTAAAACCCCAAAAGATTGACCAAAGTTGAACATGCTTGTTACTCCTTGGCCTGGCATTGCCGATACCTGCTCGATTACTACAGCAATTTCCTTTTTGTTCATTCCCTCAATCCTTTGAAGTATTTCATTATAAATTTGGGGACCATTGATTTGTCTTTTATTTTTTTTTCCTTCGGCCATACTAGGCATTTCAATTACGTCGAATATTTCTCCGTTTTTAAAAAAACAGATCGCACCTGTTATCCCTGGATCGACACCTATTATAAACATTTTTTATATTTTAATATTACTATAAATATTTTGAACATCGTCATCATCATCTAATGATTCTAAAAATTTAATTACTTCATTTCTTTCATCCATAGAAACCTCAACATAATTAAAAGGAACCCATTCAATCCCTGTAGATAAAAAATTACTTATATTATTTTCTAATATATTTTTTACAGAATAAATATTATCTTTTTTACAATATATTGTATGATTTATTTCATTTGAAATGCACTCATCTGCACCAGATTCAGTAGCTAATTCAAAAATTTTTTCTTCTGATATTTCTTTTTTTTCTATTTTAATTACTCCCATTTGTCTAAAATTATGAGATGCTGACCCTTGAGTACCTAAACTCCCTCCATTCTTTTGAAATATCGTTCTAATATTAGAGGCAGTCCTATTTTTATTGTTTGTAAGAGTTTCTACAATTACGGCAATTCTCTTTGGTCCAAAACCCTCATATCTTATACTTTCATAATTAGTGTCGGAATTGATTTCTGATTTATCTATAGCACGTTCAATATTATTCTTTGGCATATTTGCAGATCTTGCCGCTTGTATAGCGGATCTCAATCTAGGGTTCATTGAAGGATCTCTATCTCCTAATTTTGCTGCAACAGTTATTTCTTTAGATAATTTAGAAAATAAATTTGATCTTAATTTATCTGCTCTTCCTTTTTTATGTTTAATACCTGCCCAATGAGAATGTCCAGCCATAAATTAATTTGTATTTATTAGATTTTCACCAAATATAAAGTGTTCAACTTTATTTGCTAGACCATTTTCATTAATGGCTTCAACAATCACTCCACAAAGTGCTGCTCCCCCCTCTGAAGGAAAATGTTTTATTGAATCCTTTTTCATAAAACGATTTATTGAATTATCTTTATCCATTCCAATAACAGAATTATAATCACCACACATTCCTGCATCTGTTTGATATGCTGTTCCAAAATTTAAAATTCTTGCATCGTGAGTAGGTACATGGGTATGTGTTCCAACAACTAAAGTTGCCTTACCATCAAAAAAATGTCCGATTGCCATTTTCTCACTGGTAATTTCTCCATGAAAATCTACAACTAAAAAATCATAATTTTTTTTTAAAACGTTTTTTTCTAAAAATTTACTTGCACACTTAAATACGTCATCTGATTTTTTCATAAAAATATTTCCCATTAAATTTAATACTCCAATTTTCATTCCATTTTTTAAACTATAAATTCCAAAACCTTTTCCTGGAGATGGATGAAATAAGTTTTCAGGTCGTAAAAGTTTTTCCTCTTTTTCAATATATTGCATAGCCTCTTTTTGATCCCAAACATGATTTCCAGTTGTTATTACATTTACTCCACTATTAAAAAGATCCTTGGAAATTTCTTCAGTAATACCAACCCCTTCATTCGCAGCGTTTTCTCCATTTACTATAACAAAATCAATTTTTTTTTCTTTAATTATGTTTGGTAAATTTTTTTTAATTGCACTACAACCAGACCTTCCTACTATATCACCCAAAAAGAAAATTCTCATTTTAAAATATTTTTTTCTGTCATTATTATATTTAACTTCTTATCATATTTGTTTGCTGGAACTTTATTAATTTTTTGAAAAGAATAAGCTAATCCTACTGTTAACAGCTTATTTTTTTTTTGAACTTTTGCTATGTACCTGTCATAAAAACCACCTCCATAACCTATCCTGAATAATTTATTATCATAGGCTACAAGTGGCACCAAAATAACATCTGGTATAATAATTTTTGAATTAATTGGTTCTGGAATACCGTATAAATTTATTTTTAATGGTTCGCTAAATGACCAATTATAAAAGTTCATATCCTTTTTTTTACCTATAACTGGCAATGAAACTTTAATTTTTCTTTTTATTAATTCTTTCAAAATTTCTAGATCACTAATTTCATGATTTACAGGAAAATATCCCCCCACAGTAAAAGCTTTTTTATAATTTTTTTTTAAAATAGAAATTAGTAATGAAAAATTAATCTTATTATTTTTTAATTGATTTTTTTCTCTTAACTTAAGAATTTTTTTTCTTATTCTTGATTTTATCACAACTTATTGAATTGGGCTTTCTAAGGAAGCCTTTTTAAGAAAACTTTCAATTTTATCTGTAGCATTGTCTATAATTTTTTCATAATCTTCTTTACTTCTATCTATATCTATTTTTATTTCTGACAATTCTTTATTGAGTTCATTTATTTCCTCTTCTTTATTTTCTTTATAGTCATATACTAACGCTTTAAGTTCTTTAAATTTTTCAGTAATATTTTTAAGTTCCTCGATTTTTTGATCTATTTTTTTTTTGGTCTCATAATATTCATCCATGATCGTTATAGATGTAATAAGCAAAAGTTTACTTTCTCCTATATTCCCTAAAGATGATTTTAAATTATTAAATTTTTGGTTTAAATGTGAAGCTAGCTCTTCCAGGTGCTCCTCTTGTCCGTCTTCACACGATAATACAAACTCTTTACCATTAAAATTTATATTTACATTTGCCATTTATCTATCTCTTCTAACAAAATATCTGTTTCTTGATTTAATTCATCTATTTTTTCTGTAAATTCTAATTCTTTCTTAGTCTCTTTTTCTTTTTCTAAATTAAATCTATCTACTTTTTGCCTTAGATTATTATATTCTTGCTTAAGTTCTTTATATTTTTCCTCTAATTCTTTTTTTTCAATTTCTAATTGATTCTTCTGTTGATCTAAATTTGATATTGTATCTTTTAAATTTGAATTATCAGGATTTAGTTGATTCAATTTTTTTAGTGCATCATTTAATTTTTTTCCTTTTTCGTAAAGAGTTTTCATATATATATGTTTATAATATTAAATTGAATCATCTAAGTCTAGATAGGATAATTTTTGAAGAAGCAACATAAAGATCTGTCAAATGCAATCAGGTTTTTAGCGATTGATGCCGTCGAAAAAGCTAATTCTGGACATCCTGGATTACCTATGGGTATGGCTGATGTTGCTACGATTCTTTTTAAAGATTTTTTAAGATTTAATCCAAACAATCCAAATTGTTTAAATAGAGATAGATTTGTATTATCTGCTGGTCATGGCTCAATGTTATTATATTCATTGTTATACCTAACGGGCTACAAGAGCATTTCTTTAAACGATATTAAAAATTTTAGACAATTAAATTCAATATGCGCAGGTCATCCAGAATATACTCCTAATTCAGGTATTGAAACAACAACAGGTCCTCTAGGACAAGGAATAGCAAATGCAGTGGGATTTGCTATAGCAGAAGAAATTTTAAAAAAAAAATTAGGTAAACAAATTGTAAATCATAAAACTTATGTCATGGCAGGAGATGGTTGCTTAATGGAAGGAATAAGCCACGAAGCTCTAAGTTTAGCTGGACACTTAAAATTAAAAAACTTAATTTTATTGTTTGATAATAATTCTATTTCAATAGATGGACCAACCAATCTTGCGGTATCTGATAATTTTAAAAAAAGGTTTAATAGTTACGGATGGAATTATATCGAAATTGATGGTCACAATGAAAAACAAATTTTTAAAGCTTTAAAAAAAGTTCAAAAATCAAAAATCCCATCAGCAATTTCATGTAAAACAATTATTGGGTACGGTTCTCCAAATAAATCAGGAACAGCTTCTGTTCATGGAAGTCCATTGGGTATTGATGAAGTCTATTTAGTAAGAAAAAAATTAAAATGGAATCATAAACCATTTGAAATTCCAAAAAGTATAATGGATGAATGGAGAAAAATTGGAAAAAAAGGTTCTGAAAGACTTGAAGGTAAAAAGTTAAAAAATATAGATTACAACAAAACAATTTCTAAAATTGTAAAAGAAGAAAAACAAAATTATATAAATTTAATGGAACCTATGGCTACAAGAAAATCTTCACAAAAAATTTTAAACACATTTGCAAAAAAAATACCTACACTTATTGGTGGATCTGCAGATCTTTCAGGATCAAATAATACAAAAACAGACGGTCATAAAATAATTAAACCTGGAAAATTTGATGGGAATTATATTCATTATGGTGTTAGAGAACATGCAATGAGCGGTATCATGAACGGTCTAGCGCTACATAGTAATTTAATTCCTTATGGTGGTACTTTTCTTATTTTTAGTGATTACTGTAAGCCTTCTATAAGGCTATCTGCTTTAATGAAACAAAGAGTAATTTACGTTATGACTCACGACTCTATCGGGCTTGGTGAAGATGGTCCAACCCATCAACCAATAGAACAACTTTCAAACTTAAGATCTATACCAAATTTAAAAGTATTTAGACCAGCTGATACTATAGAAACATTTGAATGTTGGGAACTTGCTTTAGCAGATAACAATTCTCCAAGTGTTATTGCGCTATCCAGACAAAAAATTAATCCGGTAAGAAAAAAATATGATTATGAAAATAAATGTTCATCAGGTGCGTACGAAATATTGAGAACTAACAAAACAATAGAATTAACTATTCTTGCGACTGGATCGGAGGTTAATTTAGCTTTAGAAGTAAGCCATAAATTGGCCACACAAAACATTTATTCAAAAGTTGTATCAGTGCCTTCATTAGAATTATTTAATATTCAATCAGAAAAATATAAAAGAGAAATAATGAGTGAAACTAAATATAAAATTTCTATTGAAGCAGGCTTAACAGAGCCTTGGAAAAAATATGTGGGTGAAAATGGAATTTCCTTTGGCATAAACGATTTTGGCAAAAGTGCACCTCAAAAAGATATTTTTGATTCCTTTTACCTAACAAGTAAATATATAGTTAAACAAATAGAGATAATGTTAAATAAATAATATGGCAATAAAAATTGGTATTAATGGTTTGGGAAGAATAGGTAGAATGATAATAAGATCTTTATATGAAAAAAATTATAAAGATATTGAGATAAAACATATAAATAATCGTTCAAATTCTGAAACTGCTTCTCAATTATTAAAATACGACTCTATTCATGGAAAATTTAACTGTGAAATTAAATTTGATAAAAGTTATTTAAGAATAAAAAATAAAAAAATTACCTACACTCAACATACCAAATTGGAAGATATAAATTGGAAAAAATATGGTGTGGATTATGTTTTGGAATGCACTGGAAAGTTTAATTCAAAAGAAAAAATATTACCTCATATTAAAAATGGTGCAAAAAAAGTTATAGTTTCTGCTCCATGCAAACAATCAGATAAAACAATAGTTTATGGAGTAAACGAAAATACAATCACTATAGAAGATAAAATTATTTCTGCAGCATCATGTACAACGAATTGTCTTGCTCCTGTTGTTGATGTGCTAAACAAAAATTTTATCATTGAAAAAGGATTTATGACTACAATTCACTCTTTTACAACTGATCAAAGATTATTGGACAACTCCCATAAGGACCCCAGAAGAGCGAGGTCAGCAGTTCAATCAATAGTTCCAACATCAACTGGTGCCTCTAAGTCTATTGGAGAAATAATACCTGATTTAAAAGGTAAACTTGAAGGTATTGCAATGAGAGTGCCTACTCCCAATGTATCAATAATAGAATTAGTTTTTTGTACCAAAAATAATATAACAGTAGATAAAATAAATAGTGCTTTACTTAAGTCTTCTAAAGGAAGTTTAAAGGGGGTGCTTGACATCACAAATGAAAAACTAGTCTCTACCGATTTCAATCATAATTCAAATTCAGCAATAGTAGACGCGTCCCTAACTAATGTTGTAGGAAATAATATGGGGAAAATATCCGCATGGTATGATAATGAATGGGGTTTCTCTAACAGAATGTGCGATTTAGTTAAATTTATATCTAAAAAAATTTAATGAAATCAATATTAGAAGTTGAGCAGAAGAATCTATCAAATAAAACTATTCTGGTTAGACTAGATCTAAATGTCCCTCTAAAAAATGGAAAAATTACAGATACGCATAGAATAGATAAAATTATACCAACTATAAAATTCTTAATAGAAAATAATGCAAAATTAATAATAATATCTCATATTGGGAGACCAAAAGGTAAAGTATTAAAAGATTTGTCCTTAAAACCTGTCAGTGAAAATCTCTCTAAACAAATTAATATACCGGTAAAGCTATTAAAAAATGATATCTATAATTTAAATAAGGAAAATATATTTAAAATTAATAAAGAAAAAATTATTTTACTAGAAAATATAAGATTTTATCCAGAAGAAGAAGAAAATGATGAAAAATTTGCCAAACATATTGCTTCTCTTGGAGATTTATATGTAAACGAGGCATTTTCTTGTTCGCACAGATCTCATGCTTCAGTAAGTAAAATTTCAAAGTATGTAGATGCATATGCCGGAATACTTTTAAATTCAGAACTAAAAGCTCTAAATAAAATAACAACAAATATTGTAAAACCTATAACTTGTATTATTGGTGGATCGAAAGTATCAACAAAAATTAAAATAATAGAAAATCTTATTCCAAAATTTGATAATATTGTAATTGTAGGGGGAATGGCAAATACTTTTCTAAAGTCTTTTAACATGAATATAGGAAAGTCAATTTATGAGAAAAACTTTGATGATACTATAAAAAATATTGTCGAATTGGCAAAAAAAAATAACTGTAATTTAGTTTTTCCTGAAGATTATTCAGTAGGAAAAAAATTTAACGATGCTGCTAAATTTAAAAATCAAAATCAATTAGATAGTGAAGATATGATACTCGATATAGGTTTACTAACAATAAATAAAATTTTAAATTTAATAAATTCCTCTAAAACAATACTGTGGAATGGACCTGCAGGTTATTTTGAAAATGAAAGTTTTGCAAAAGGAAGTTTTCAGATTGCTGAAGAGATATCGCAAAAAACAAAGGAAGGAAAAATTTATTCTGTAATAGGAGGCGGGGATACTGTTGCGGTAATAAATAAATTAAATTTGTTTAATGATTTTAATTTTGTTTCAACTGCAGGTGGCGCATTTTTAGAATTTCTTGAAGGTAAAGAATTACCTGGTATAAAAGCACTAAAATAAATGTCAGAATTAAACACTATCGCTTTAAAAATAATTTCTTCTGGTAAAGGTATTCTAGCTACCGATGAAAGTACTGGAACAATGAAAAAAAGATTAGAAAGTGTAAATGTTGAATCTACTGAAAATAATAGATTAAAATTTAGGCACACTTTATTTTCTTCTGATAGTATGAAATCATGTATTGGCGGTGTAATATTATATGACGAAACAATAAAACAAGAATTTAATTCAAATAAAATACCAAGTATAATTTCTAAAACAGGTGCAGTGCCAGGTATCAAAGTAGATACAGGTGCAAAAGTTTTAGCTAATTCTACAGAAGAAAAAATTACTGAGGGACTAGATGGTTTAAGAGAAAGACTTAAGGTCTATTACAGTCTTGGAGCTAGGTTTGCTAAATGGAGAGGTGTTTATATAATTGGCAATAATTATCCGAGTCAAATTGCGGTAACCTCTAATGCTCACTCTTTAGCAAGGTACGCTGCTTTAGTTCAAGAGTCTGGAATGGTTCCAATAGTTGAGCCTGAGGTATTAATGGAAGGAAATCATTCTGCAGAAATATGTTTAAAGAAAACATCTGAGGTAATTAAAAAATGTTATGAAGAGTTAATTTTACAAAAGGTAGATTTAACTGGAACAATATTAAAACCAAATATGATATTACCTGGATCCAGCAGTAATCAAAAAATATCAACTGAAGAAATAGCTGAACTAACAATTAAATGTTTAAAAGAAAGTGTTCCATCTGAAGTGCCTGGAATCGCATTTTTATCAGGCGGTCAAACCGAAATAGAAGCTACAAAAAATTTAAATTCAATTAATAAAATTAATAAATTAAATTTTATAATGACATATTCTTACGGAAGAGCACTGCAACAAAGTGCTCTTAAATATTGGTCTAATAACCTTGATGACATAGAAGGAACTCAAAAAATTTTTAACCATAGAGCTAATATGTGCAGTTTAGCCTCAAAGGGCAAATGGTCGGAGCAGGTTGAAAAAAACTAATAAATTTATATACCTAATTTCTCCTATAAATATAAAAAATGAGTTATTTTACCAAAATCTAGAAAAGGTATTGAAAACCAGAAAAGTATCATTTTTTCAACTAAGATTAAAAAATGAAAAACCAAATAAAATTATTTTGATTGGAAAAAAAATAAAAAAAATATGTAATAAGTACAAAGTAAAATTAATTATTAACGATAGTGCAAAACTAGCAAACAAAATAAAAGCAGATGGGTGTCATTTGGGTCAATCTGATTCAACTGTTCTGTCAGCAAGAAAAATACTAAAAAATAAAATAGTTGGAGTTACATGCCATAATTCTACAAAACTCATTAAAAAAGCTATGAATGATGAGGTTGACTATATAGCCCTTGGCTCTTTTTATTTTACAAAAACAAAAAAAATTAAACATAAGGCTAATATAAAACTTTTAAAAACTGCTAAAAAAATGACAAATATTCCCATAGTAGCTATAGGAGGAATAAAATTTAGCAATTATAAAAAACTTTTATTGAATAAAGCTAACTTTTTGGCTATTTCAAGCTACATTTGGAATAATAAAAAACTTATGCCGTATGAGGCTATTCTTAAATTAAAATGAAAATATCTGGAAATGAAATAAAACCTGGAATGTTAATTGAACACAAAGATGATTTGTGGGAAGTTTTAAAAACACAACATGTTAAACCTGGAAAAGGAGGTGCTTTTAATCAAGTAGAGATGAAAAGTGTAAATAAACATATAAAACTAAATGAAAGGTTTAGATCAAGTGATACTGTTGAAAAAGCTTCATTAGAAGAGACAAAATATTCATATTTGTATAAAGATGAAAAAAATTATTATTTTATGGAACCAAAAACTTTTGAACAAATAAATGTTGCTAAACAAATAATAGGTGAAAAAGGAAATTTTTTAACTGAAAATTTAGACGTAGTTATAAGCTTCTACAACGATAAAGCTCTGTCTATAGCATTGCCAAAACAAATAAATTGTAAAATTGAATCTACAGATGCATCTATTAAGGGTCAAACAGTATCATCTTCGTATAAACCGGCAACATTAGAAAATGGATTAAAAATTCAAGTGCCACCATTTATAGAAAGTGGTGATGAGGTTATAATCGATACAAGAACTATAGAATATGTAAAAAAGGTTTAGCTAATGAATAGTATTTCTCCAAATCTAAATATAATGATCAAGGCATGTGAAAAAGCTTCAAAAATTCTTATAAGGGATTTTGGTGAGGTTGAAAACTTACAAGTTTCATTAAAAGGTCCAAGAGATTTTGTAACAAATTCCGATAAAAAAGTTGAAAAAATACTCATTGAAGAGTTGTTAAAAGGAAAAAAAAATTTTTCAATATTAAGTGAAGAAGCCGGATATATAGAAAATTCTGATAAAAAAAATATTTGGATAATAGACCCAATTGATGGGACAACTAATTTTCTTCATGGAATTCCACATTTTGCAATATCTATAGCTCTAAAATCTGGCAATGAAATTTTTTCTGGATTAGTATTTGACCCAATCAAAAATGAAATGTTTTATGCTGAGAAAAATAATGGAGCTTATTTCAACAATCATAGAATAAGAGTATCGAAAAAAAATAATTTGGATGAATGTTTGTTTGCAACAAATATATCTGGAGCAGTTCAATCTGATTTAAACACAAGAGTAACTGGATGTGCGGCTTTAGATTTAGCTTACACTGGGTCTGGAAGATTTGATGGTTTTTTCCAAAATAATATAAATATTTGGGATATTGCTGCTGGCGTTGCAATAGTTCAGGAGGCAGGAGGAAAAGTTAATGATTTAAATAAATATAGTTCTGACAATATTAATATTAAAGCCTCAAGTATCAATATTAACAAAAAAATGCTTGAAAAACTAAATAACTTTTAATTGTTTTTAATTATCCTTTTGTTATAAAACCCGCTATGAAAAAAAAAATACATCCTAACTACCATAAAATAAAAGTTGAAATGACGGATGGGACACACTTTGAAACTATGTCTACTTGGGGATCCGAAGGAGAGGTGCTTAAGTTAGAAATAGATCCAAAATCACATGCTGCATGGACAGGTGGTAAACAAAAAATCCTTGATAAAGGAAGAGTAAGTAAATTTAATAAAAAATTTCAAAATTTTAGATCAGAGAAAAAAGTTTAATGTCTAATACACCTTTAATGCCAATGGCTACAGCTGTTTGGTTAGTTGAAAATACTACTTTAACTTTCAAACAAATAGCAAATTTTTGTAAACTTCATGAAGTAGAAATTCAAGGTATTGCTGATGGAGAAGTGGCAAAAGGAATAGTTGGATACAATCCAATTATGTCTGGTCAATTAACAAGGGAGGAAATTGAGCTATCATCTAAAGATGAAAATAGACCATTAAATATTAAAACTTACGATGTAGAAATAAATACTACTGAAAAAAAAATTAAACGTTATGTTCCTTTGTCAAAAAAACAAGATAAACCAGATTCAGCTTTATGGCTAATTAGAAATCATTCAATACTTAAAGATTCTCAAGTTGCAAAACTTGCAGGAATTACAAAAAATTCTGTAGTCGCAATAAGAAATAAAAGTTATTGGAACTATAATAATCTTAATCCTAAAGACCCAGTTGCAATGGGATTAATTTCCCAAAAAGATCTAATTGAGGCAACTGAAAAAGCTGAGAGAAGAATAAAAAGAGAAAAAAGAGAGAAAGAAAAGGCAAAACAAGCTTAGTAAAATTATGAATTTTAATAGACAATTAAATTTTAAAGTGATAATTAATCACGTTTTTTGGAGGTAGTTATTAAAATAGAAGTTAAAGATAATAATGTAGAACAAGCGCTGAGGGTTTTAAAAAGAAAACTTCAGAGAGATGGTTTTTTTAAAATAATCAAACTTAAAAATACATACGAGAAGCCGTCTGAAAAAAAAAAAAGAATTCTCCAGGAAAATATTAAAAGGGTAAAAAAGTTAAATAAATTAAGGAACAGATTTTAAATACCGCGGGGTGGAGCAGCCTGGTAGCTCGCAAGGCTCATAACCTTGAGGTCGGCGGTTCAAATCCGTCCCCCGCAACCAAA
>MDTG01169184.1_pt1 | contig 14430 bp, 14 predicted proteins | sample 811421 | NCBI WGS metagenome assembly MDTG01 (sample SAMN05326645, study PRJNA326480) | marine metagenome | isolation source: seawater | place: Pacific Ocean: South East | collected 2011
GCCGACGAGGCCGCGAAGATCGAGGCCTACCGTCGCTCCAAGGAACTCGTGGAGGCCGCCCGCGGCGCGGAGCTCCCGCTCCCGGCCCTGTCGCTGGTGATCGCGGGCACCAACGAAAACGACGCGCGGGCGATCGCATCCCGGATCTCGGAGACCGCCAGTCGCTTCCTCAAGTTCGACCTGCCGCTGGAGCTGGTGATCCCCTCGATGGGACCGGAGTCCGTCGACGCACCGACCGTCACCCCCGGACGCCACTGGGACGTCCCGGTGGGCCCGACCTACGACACCGAACGGCTGGTGGCCGAACTCCGTCGCGCCGCCCTCGATCGCGGGTCCGCCGGAGCCGGCCCGATCGCCGAGATCCCCGCGTCCCCGGTCGACCCCGCACCGTCCACCGTGCCCGGTCCGGAGGTGATCCTCGCCAGCCTCGAACCGGAGCCCGTGCCGGCGTCCGACGAGGAGGTGCTGGACCCCCCGAGCGCGGAGGAGCTGACGGGATTGATCGGTTCCGCGGACGTCCCCCTCGTGGCGGCGGACGCCCCCGGCATGTTCGAGGAATCCTTCGACGGACCGTACTCCACGCCCTTCGACGAGGAGGCGGAACGCAGTGCGTTGCGCGCCAAGTTCGAGGCCGCCCCGGTCCCCGAGGTGACGCCCGTGGTCGAACCCGAGCCTCCCGTCGAGGCCCCCCTGGTCCTCGAGGAAGGGGCCCCGGACGTGGCGGATCCCGACCGCGGCACCCGGCACGCCGGGCTGGTCCCCGGCCTCGAGCCGGTCGACCTGCCGTGCCCGGTCTCCCCCGGGATCGGGCTGGCCCTCGACGACCAGCGACGACTGCACCTGGTGGCGGACGAGGCGTCGCTGCGCGACCTGCGTGCCGCGGAGGCGTGGGCGGTCAGGAACCGGAGCCTGCTGGCCGCGGTGTTCGCCGACGGGCTCGCCCCGTTCGAGGACCACGGCCTGCGCCTGGACCTCGTGGTGCGCGACGCCGCGGCCGCGAGCGACCTGCACGGGACCGGACTCCTGCTGCACCTGCTGGTCGAGGCTCCCGGGAGCGGGCCATCCACCATCCCGCTCAACAACGAACGCACCGCCTTCGTCACCCGCTGAGCGACGGGTCCCGCATCGCCGGGATCGAGCGCAGGAACGATCGCCACGCCCCGCCCCGGAAGGACGCCCGTTCCTCCGCGGTCCAGCCCGCCCCGGCGAGCCCCTCGAGGATCCGCGGGTAGTCCTCGGGTGACTGCACCTCCACCGGCAGGTCCGCGGGGGTGAAGCCCCCGTCCGCGTCGCTGCCGAGCCCGATCCCGTCCCGACCGAAGTCCTCCGCGAGGACGCAGGCATGCTCGACCACGTCGGCCAGGGTGGCCCGGCGTCCCTCCGCGAGGAAGCGGCCGTAGAGGTTGATCCCCGCGACCCCGCCCCGGGCCGCGATCGCCCGCGCATGCTCGGGGCGAAGGTGCCGCATCGCCCCGGGGCCGTCCGGGAGCAGTCGCCGGGCGTTGGAGTGCGTCGAGGCGATCGGTCCGACGGACCGGGCCAGGAGCTCGTCGAGGGAGTCGTCCGACAGGTGCGAGGCGTCGTGCGCCACGCCCGCCTCGTCGAGCGCCGCCACCAGGTCCCGCCCTTCCGGCGTGAGTCCCCCGGCCCGCTGGTTGCCCCCGCTGTAGCGGGAGCCGTGTCCCCAGGAGAGGCCCACCATCCGGACCCCGCGCGCCACCCACGCCGGCAGTTCATCGGGGGTGCGGATCGGGTCCGCGCACTCCATGAGCAGCACCACCCCCGGGGGGCCGTCCGGGGCCTCCAGGCACGCCTCGAGTTCCCCGGCACCGCGGACGATGCGGATCAGACCCGCTCGTTCCCAGGCCTCGTAGAGCTCCAGCTGGCGGAGGCCCGCCCGGTGCGCGCCGTCGCGATCCTCGTGGTCCCCGTACCCGCAGGGATCGTCCGGTTCGTGGGCCGCGGTGAAGATGGTCCCCAGGCAGCACCGCACCGACCCGCGGGCGAGGCTGGGCAGGGTGATCGCGGCGCGGGCGGGGTCCGCCTCCGCCGCGAGGCTCGGGGCGTCGGGGTCCCGTTCCAGCGCCATGCACGCCAGGTCGAGGTGTGCATCCAGCCAGGGTCGGGTGTCGGGCCGGGGGGTCATGGGTCGCTTTCCTTCGCAATGACGGGGGGAGGATGGAGTCGATTCCGGGATCGCGGTATCCTCTCACGAATGCAGGATTCGTGCGCCCCATCCTCCGCGGCCCCCCATCCACCGGTCGCCGACCGGCGGGGCCGGCGTTCCACCGCCGCCCTGGTCGTGGCCTTCTGCGCGGGGGTGCTGCTGCTCGCGGCCTGGATGGAACCCTCCAGCCGGGGGCTGGGCACCCACCTCCAGCTGGGCCTCGCACCCTGCGGCTGGGTGGCCTACGGGGGCATCCCCTGCCCGTCCTGCGGGATGACCACCGCCTTCGCCCACGCCACCGACGGCAACCTGCTGGGCGCACTGCGCGCCCAGCCCGCCGGCGCGCTGCTCGCGTTCCTGACCGCCTGTGCCCTGGTGGTCGCGGGATGGCAGCTGGTCACCGGCGACCGGATGCTCGGGTTCTGGACCGACCGCCTCGGCTCGCGGTTCTTCATGGTGGTGGCCGCGGTGGTGGTCCTCGCCTGGGTCTACAAGATCCTCGTATTCAAGGACGTCCTATGACCGACCGCCCCCCGACTCGTCTCCGGATCATCCCGGCCATGGTGCTCGCCGCCGGGGCGCTGCTGCTCCAGGGCTGCGTGATCCCCTCGCTCGCCGGCGCGATCGGCCAGAACATCGAGCGCTACAAGAAGATCGAGGTCCTCGCCGAGTACGAGGGACTCAACGACCAGACGGTCGCGGTCGTGGTCCAGTGCGATCCCTCGACGCTCTACGAGCATCCCTCGGTCTACGGGAACCTCTGCATGAACATCTCCCGGCGCCTCCAGCAGAACGTGCCGGGGATCAAGGTGCTCGCCTACCAGCAGGTCATGCAGTGGCAGTACCAGACCCCCAGCTGGTCGATGCTGGCCTTCGGCCAGATCGCCGAGGAGCTCGGGGTGGAGCGCGTGGTCTACGTGGAGATCTACGAGTACCGACTCCATCCCCACGGGAACCAGTACCTCTGGGACGGGGCCTGCGCGGGTTCGGTCGGGGTCATCGAGCGGGACGGCTGGGATCCCGACGCCTTCGCGGAGAGCTGGGACGTCGCGGTGAAGTTCCCCGACATCACCGGGGTCGGGCGGGAGAGCGCCTCCGCGTCGCAGATCGAGATGGGGGTGCTGTCCAAGTTCGTCGACCAGGCCTCCTGGCTCTTCTACCGTCACATCGAGGACAAGTACCCCGACGCCATCTGACCCGACGGACCGGTGTAGAAACCCGGCCATCACCTGGAGTCCCCGTGCACCGAATCCCCGTCCCCCTTCGCCGTCCACCGACCCCCGGCCCCCGCCGGCTCGCCCGGGTGCTGCCGACGTTGCTGGTCCTCGGCGTCCTGCACGGCTGCAACATCCTGATCCCGGCGTCGTACGTCATCGACGGCACCGGGACGGTGGACGCCGAGCACGAGCTCGACGAGGTGAAGACCCTGGTCTTCGTCGACGACACCACGAACGTCCTCCCGCGGCAGGTGCTGAAGGTCCGGCTGGCGGAGTCGATCTCCAGCGCCCTCACCGGATACGGCCTGATCCCGAGCTTCGTCAAGCCCGGGGACGCGATGGCCATGGTGCGGTCCCGGGATCGCAGCGGGAACTTCATGTCCATGGAATCGATCGCCAGGGAATCCGGGGTCACCCAGCTGGTCTTCATCGAGGTCGACGCCTTCCAGAGCTCGGTCCGCAACACGCAGCTTCGTCCCAACGCGGCCTGCAGCATCCGCGTGATGCACTTCGAGAAGGGCGGGCGGGTCTACCCCGCCGACCTCTCGGACGTCGGCAGCCAGGTCGGGGACCGGGTCGTCGAGGTCCAGCTCCGGGAGGTCGCCCCCGAGCGGGCCCGGTCCGCCTCGGACCGACGCATGGTCGAGCAGGAGCTGGTCATGAAGCTCTCCAACGCCATCGTCAAGCTCTTCCGCGACTACGATCGAATCGAACTCGGTGAGAACCTCGGTGTCCGCTGAGCCGTCCATCACCGTCCCCCCGCTGGTGCACCTGATCGAATCCACCGCGCGGCCGGGCAGGGTCCGGCGCGTGGAGTACCTGCGCCGGGTCGGTGACGACTGCGTGGTGGTCGGTCCCCTCGCCGGGGAGTGTCGCTGCGCGGGGTTCGGGCTCCGGTCCGCCGGTTCCGCACTGCCTCGCACGATCGGCCCCGTCCTTGCCGGGCTGGGCCGGGATCGCGGCGAGTCCCTGCTGCCGTGCAGCTGGTCGTACGCCGTGGCCCGGCGGGTCGCGGAGGTCCGCGAGCACCAGGTGCTGGTGGCGGATGCACCACCCTGCCTGCAGGCCACGCACGATCGCAGCGAGGGACTGCTGGTGGTCGCGCCCGACGAGGCGATCGCGGACGGCTGGCGGGCGGTGGGCGCCCGTGCGGTACGGGTGCTCCCGACCGGTGCGCTCGCGGATCGAGCCCCCAACCCGGTGGAGCGCGCCCCGGGAACCCCGGTCCGGGTGGGCCTGTTCTGCGACGAGGCCCCGACCGAGGAGGACGCCCTGCTCATGGTGCATCGATTCGGGGTGGTCGCGATCACCGATTCCCCGATGGAGGCCCGGATGAATCGCGACTCGCCGCATCACGAGCCCCTGATGCGCTACGCGCGACGGATCGGCCGGCGGCACCTCTTCCGGGAGCTCGACGAGTCGGGCTTCCCGGGGGAGATCGACGTCGCCCTCGTGAACACCCGCTGCGCGGCGGCATCCAGCGAGCAGGTCCTGGACCTGGTCGCCCGGGGGGTGGTGACGATCGCGTTGACCGACTTCCCCTCCCCCGAGGATCCGTCCTCCCTGCGGGAGCGCGGACTCTTCCAGTCCTCCGGCTCGGTCACCAACGCGGGGGCCCCCCAGCTCCTGGCCCTCTGCGACGAACCCGGGCTCCTGTCCGCCGCCGCGAAGGCCGCGGCCGCGTTCGGCCGCACCCGTCCGATCACCGAGTGGGCCTCGGGATTCCGGAACGCGCTTGCCGAACTGCTGCTCAGTCCCTGAAGAACCCGCGGGCCGCATCCCGGTAGAGGACCTCGAGCAGGTCCCGGGGCAGTCCGTGGCACTGCACCATCGGGGCCGCATCCTCCGCGTGGCGCACGGGATCCACCATGTGCAGGTCCGGGTCGACGATCGGGGACTCGAAGCGACCGGACCCCTCGAACAACCGGCGCAGCGTCCAGTAGCGGCTCGCGTAGAGGTCGAACGCCTGCTCCGCGCCGCTGGCCTTGTTCGCCAGCTCCCCGTCCGAGTCCTGCTCGAGGTGGTCGTCCATGGCGACGATGTCCGACCCGAAGAGGATGCGTCCCCGCCAGGCGTCCATGAAGCCCCGGACCTCCCCCGTGGGTCGGGCCCCCAGTTCACGCAGCATCCACTTGCAGGCGCTGGTGTCCAGGTGGAGGTTCGGGTGTCGTTCCAGGAGGCCCGAGAGGAATCCGAGGTCCTCCGGGCTGCCCCCCATGTGCGCGGCGATCCACGGGACGTCGAAGTCATCGAGCATCCGCTCGAGCGGGACGTACTGGTCGCGCTTGGTCCCGTACCTCGATTCGTCGGTGTACCTCGCCGTGAACCAGGTGTCGGGGTCCGCCACGTGGGTCATGATCGACATCCCGAGGGAGCGTGCCAGGCTCGCCGCCTCACGGTACATCGGGGAATCGAGGGCCAGCACCCCCGGGCGCCCGAGGTCCAGCTCGGTGTCACGCATGCGGGGGGCCGCGAAGAGCTTGATGATGGACGCCCCCTGCTCGCGGAACTGCTCGATCCGGCGCAGGAAGTCCGGCCCCATCGCCTCCTCGCGATCCTCGTTGCTCCAGTTCGGCACCGCGTTGAACCGGATCATGTCCCCCAGCACCGACCGGACGTCGGGGACCGCCTCGAGCTGGGTCATCGAGTAGACCCGCACCACCCCGAAGAGCTCCGCGGCGCGGGCGTAGAGCTCCGCGCTCCGGGGACCGCCGATGTGGGCATGGACGTCGATGATGCCGCACGGCGGCGGCGACGTCCGACTCGCCTCCAGCACGTAGTCCTGGCCGAAGCGGTTGCTGGGATTGGTGGCTCGGGTCGCGGTGGGTTCCGGGTGTGGATCGGTCTGGGGCATGGTCCCGGATGGTAGCAGTGATTCAGCGGGCCTCGGCCAGCAATTCCGGCAGTTCGGCCTCGTCCTCGGCACGAAGCAGCTCCTCGTGGAAGCTGGGCTGGTCGAGGTCCCGGAGGTCGTCCTCGTTCAGGTGGGCGTTGAGGACGTTTCCGACGTAGAGCTCGCAGTCCGAATCGATGTCGATGTGGCGGGCCAGCTCGCACTCGAACCAGGCCACGGAGTCCCGGAGAACCGGGATCTCCCCCGGGGTGTGCTCGATGGAGAGTCCGATGAAGGGGCTGATGGAATCCACGCTGGCGTTGACGAACCGTCGCGCCTCCGCCCGGACCCGGTGGTCGATGATCGCCACCGCGAAGCGACGGCTGTCCCGGATCAGGGGGCTGAGCACCTGGCCCTTCCGGATCGACATCACGATGGTGGGGGGGGCGTGGCCACCCTGCATCACGAACTCCGCCAGCACCCCGTTGGACCGCCCGTCACTGGCAGCGGTCACCAGGAAGCTGCCCTGGGGGAACGCCCGGAGGGCCCTGCTCACAACGTCTCCGCGCTCTTGGATCATGATTTCTCGACCTCGTGCTGGGTGGGGTGCCTTCGCGGTGCACGAACACCCGGCAGGCAACTCCAATTTTTTCCAATACCGGCAATGAACCTGATTCCCTTGCGGCGCATGGGGTTAGGTAATTTGATTGAAACAGAATTCCCCCATTTTTCACCCCTGAATCTCAAATAAGGGGGAATAGTGGGCAGAAATGTTGAACAGTGGGGCAAAGTGGGTTATTCTCCTCCCGTTCCCGGACTCCTTCTTCGAGGTACGGATGCGTGTTTTTCCTTGGCGAATACGAACACTCGATCGACGCGAAGCAGCGCCTGGCGATCCCCGCCGAGGTCCGGGACGTCCTGGATCCCGAGGTGCACGGATCGGCGTTCGTGGCGGCTCCGGGCGGGAACGGGTCGCTCTGGCTCTGGCCGGAACGGACCTTCGAGACCCTCTCGAAGGAACTCGCGGGATCACTGCTGGGCAACGACGACCTGGACGACTTCGAGCGCCTCGTCTTCTCCCAGTCCGCACGGGTGCCCCTGGACTCCGCGGGGCGGATCCGGATTCCCGGGCGACTGCTGGATCGATACGGGCTCTCGAAGTCGGTCACCGTGCTGGGGGTCCGGGATCACCTGGAACTGATCAAGCCGAAGTCATGGCGCGAGGAGCAGTCCCGCCTCGAGCCGGCACGCACGGACATCTGGCGACGGGCGAGGCAGGCCATGGCCGATCGCCGGTCGGGAAAGGATCACTGAGTGGTCGTCGCCGGGACGACGACGGCCGCTCCATCGCATGTCAGGTCGCCTTCATGGACGGATCGCGATCCTGGCCAGGGAATCATCGAGGGCATTTGTGAAACTCACGTCGGAACGGACTCCGGTTTCCAGCCATGGACGGCTGACACCCTCGATGACTGCTCCATTCGGGTGGGCAGACACGGCGTTTCACGCTTGATTCCCTTCCCCCCGCAGCTGTGATCTCTGCAGCTGCATGCGTCGAACGGCACGGACGGCCGTTTCGACCAACGGGCCCTCGGCCCGCAGACAGGTGTCGCGCTCCGGCGCGGCACGAGCGATCCAGGGTGGTGCACGGATCGACGACTCCGCAACGAACCCGGTGACCGCCGTCACCGGGTTCGTTCTTGTCTGCAGGGCGTCCCCGGATCCCGGGGGGGCCGGTTCCAGTCGCCAGGTTGCGTTGCTGCGTGCGGGCGCGACGCCCGGGTGCCGCCGATCAGCTGCCGTCGTTGGCCGCGGGCCGGATCTTCCCGACCACGGACTGGCCGTCGTCCTTGGTCGCGATGATCTGCTCCGCGACCTCCCGGCGGTGCACCTCGATGGTCCGTGGGAACTCGAAGGCCACGCGCACCCGGTCACCCTTGATCGCCGCGATCCTGACCACCCCGATCGGTGCCGAGGGGTCTCCGATGACGACTTCTTCGCCTTCTCTTCGGGTGATGACTAGCATGGTCCGGGCCTCCTGCCGATCTGCAAGCGCGATCTCTGCGTGTACCGAGCTCGTCCCGCGAACGCTCGCGATGCCGTCGCTCGCGCCGGGGGACTCGATCAATCTACCCGATCCGGACCGGAATCCGCCCCGCAAAGGGCCCAAACCAAGGGCCACGTCGCGCCACCCCGCGTGGGCGAACGCGCGTCGGCCGCCCCCATCGGGTCGCAGGAAGCCGGAGGCTTGTTTTTCTGGGACTCCCCGGGGGACCCCGACGATCCGGGGCGATCAGGTTTTTTTGGAATTTCCGGGGTCCTCGACCGCCTCGACCCCGATCACTTCGGGCACTCGCTGCTTGAGCGTTCGCTCGATTCCGTTGTGCAGGGTGTTCGCGCTCGAGGGGCAGTCCACGCAGGCGCCCTTGAACCGGATCTTCACCACCCCCTCGCGGGTGACCTCGACCAGCTCGATGTCACCGTCATCCTCCTGGATCATGGGCCGCATCATCTCGAGGACCGCCTGGACCCGATGATTCAGGTCCGGTTTCCCTGCGTTGGCGTCGTGGTGCTGCTCGGTCACGGAGGTCTTCCTGAGTGGTCGACCCGGGGATCTTCGTCCATCAACGGACGAATCGATCCTCGGGTCGGCTAGAGTCTAGCACGACCGCCGTCATCCGAGGAGGCCACCACCATGAACCATCCCCCTTCCGCGCCCCGTCGACCGCGCCCCCGTGCCTCCTGTCGGCCTGGCAGGGGCCTTCCCGTGGCCCTGGTACTGGGACTCCTGGTCGCCTGCGGCGGCGGTTGCGGGGCGGGGGCGCCCCGGGACCCCTACGAGACCCTCAAGAGCAACCGGGTCTCCTCGTCCGCCCAGATCAAGGCCCTTGCACGGCTGGACGCGGCCCCCCCGAGCCCTCGCTACGTCGCCGAGCTGGAGCGGATCATCCTCTCCCCGAAGGGCCTGCTCGCCACCCGCGAGGCCTGCGTCGACCGCCTCGCCCGGCGCGACCCCGCCGCCCTCGAGCGCCTGCTCACGGTCAACCTCCCGCTGCTCAGGCCCACCGAGTTCAGGTCCTGGGTCATCCAACGGGCCGGGGAGCTCGGCAACAAGGGCCTGACCAAGGCGATCATCCGGTCCTGGGCGATGCCCGTGCCCTACTGGGAGCGCGATGCCGGGCGGCAGGAGCCCGAGGTGCTCGCCCGGATGTACGGCGGTCCGGAACGGGTCGACGTGGTGCTGGTGGACACCATGCTGAACGCCCGGCCGTTCGTGGAACGGAACCTCCGGTACCGCTGCTGGGAGCTGCTGATCGACCGGGGCCGGCGGGACCTGCTGGTGGAGCTCGTCAACGACGACGAGCTGGTGGGGGACGACGAGATGCTGCTCGACCTTCGCGCCTCGGTCAACGAGCTCGGGGTGGTGCCGCGCAACAAGGAGGAGATCCTCTGGATCCGCGAACTCCGCGCCCGTCCCTACCGGGCCTACTGGGAGCGGATGGGGCGGTCCTTCAGCCGGCTCGACGAACAGCGGCGGAGCGAGCTGGCGCCCCGGGACCTCGCGGTGGTGGTGGCGGCGGCCCGGCACCGACCGGAACTCCTCGAACGCTCGGACGCCGAGCTCTACCGGATCCTCGACCAGCAGATCGGGGCCAGTGGCCCGCGATACACCGCGGACTTCAGCGGGTGGACCGTCAAGGTCACGGAACGGCTGTCCGACGTGCGGGGGCGCGCCGGCTGGAGCGACTTCGTGGCGATGGCCCTCGCCCGGGAGGCCCTCGCCGACGACCGCTTCCGGGAACACCTCTTCGACCAGGCGGACCGGGACCTGATCGACACCACCACCGAGTTCGGGGGCATCATCCGCCTGGACGAGTCGGGTCGCTTCGAGCTGGTCGAGCACCCGCCCCGCAGCCGGGTGTCCGACGAGAAGTTCCTCGCCCCGCAGTCGCTGTTCGACGACGGCTACACCGCGCTCTTCCACTTCCACAACCACGCCCAGAACTACTCGAACCGGCGACACGCGGGCCCCCACATGGGCGACCTGCAGTACGCGGAGGAGACCGGCGCGAACTGCCTCGTCTTCACCTTCGTCAAGCCGAACCTCCTGAACGTCGACTTCTACCGGGCCGATGAGGTGGTGGTCGACCTCGGGACCGTCGAACGGCCCGGTCAGGGCTGAGCCCCGGAGTCGCTTCCCCGTGCAGGTACTCGTGCTCCTACTCCTGGCCGCGGTGATGCTCGCCGACCAGGGCCTGGGCGCGTCGTGGTCGGCCGGGTCGATCCCCCCCTGGCTGCCCCCGCTGGTGGCGTTCCTGCCCCCCGTGGCCTGCGTGGTCCTCGAGTACGCGCTGGTCCGGAGGACGCTGCGCCCGGCCGCCGGGGGGTCGCCCGCCTCGATCCTTCGTGCGGGAACCCGCCTGCGGGTGCTGCAGTGGATCGTGGTCGGGTGCTCGGTGGTCTCCCTCGCCGGCCTGGGCTGGCTCGAACTGGTGCGGGCCGCCACCGGCAACGTGGTGGTCCTCGACGAGCTGCTCTCGATCCTGCCCGCGCTGTTCCTGCTCGCGATGCTCTGGCGGGTGCAGTGGCCGCTGGAACGCCTGCTTCGCGAATCGCTGCTGATGCGCCGACTGGACGAGGGGCTCCCGATCCACCCCGTGCCCTCCGCCGCGGGGTACGTGCTCTGGCAGTTCCGGACCCACCTGCTCCTGGTGCTGGTGCCGGTGCTGATGATCCTCGCCCTCGTGGAGTCCGCGGAGCTCGCGGTCCGGATGCTTCGGCCCGGCTCCGGGATCGCGCCCCTGGCCGCGGGGGCGGCGGGGCTCCTCGGGATCGTGCTCGCCCCGTTCACCATGCGGTTGGCGGTGGGGGCGGTCCCCCTCGCCGACGGGCCCGTGCGCCGGGCGATGGAACGGGTGCTGCGCGAGGCCGGGGTGCGGGTGCGGGACATCCTGCTCTGGCCCACCGGGGCGTCGATGCTCAACGGCGCGGTGATCGGGGTCTTCCCCGCCACCCGGTTCGTGCTCCTGACCGACGGGCTGCTGGAGCTGCTGAGCCTCGACCAGGTCCGGGCGGTGATGGCCCACGAGGCCGGGCACCTCCGGCATCGCCACCTCCCCTGGACCGCGGCGATGCTCTTCGCCCTGGTGGCCCTGGTCGGGCAGCTGGTGGAATGGATCGTGAACCCGGTCTTCCGCCTGGCCCTCGAGACCGGCGCGGACCCCGGCCGACTGCAGTCCGCCTTCGAGCTGGCGGCGGTGGTGGTGGTGCTGGGGGGGGTCTACATCGGGTTCGGCGTGGTCTCCCGGAGGTTGGAGCTCCAGGCGGACGCCGCCGCCGCGCGGGACCTCGCCCTCGGACAGCACGAGGGCGACCGGGTGACCCCGGAGGCCTCGGCCCTGGTGGCGTCCGCCCTCGAGTCCGTGGCCAGGTACAACGGCATGGACCCCGCCCGCCACACCTGGCGTCACGGGTCGATCCGCTGGCGCCAGTCCCGGCTGGCGCGGCTCGTGGGCCGTCCGATCGACGATTTACCGATCGACCGGCAGGTTCGACTGCTCAAAGCGGGCACGATCCTCGTTATTCTGGCCATCTCGCTGGCGTGGTTCGTCGGCGCGCCGCCCGCCTGATCCAATCCCGCCCCCGGAGCCCCCCGAACGGACACCCATGAGCACCCTCCGCTTCACCAAGATGACCGCGATCGGCAACGACTACGTCTACGTGGACGCCGACCACCATTCGGTCGAGGATCCCGGCGACGTCGCCCGGCGGATCTGCGACCGGCACCACGGGGTGGGCGCCGACGGGCTGATCCTCGTCGGCCGGGACGCCTCCGACGAGGCGGACCTCGTGATGAGGATCTTCAACCGCGACGGCGGCGAGGCGGAACTCTGCGGGAACGGGCTACGCTGCGCCGCGCTCTTCGCCATCGACCAGGGCATGGTCTCCGGCCCCGACCTGCGCATCCGCACCGGCGCGGGCGTGCTCGAGGTCCGCACCCACGCCGAGGCCGGACTGCTCGGCAGCGCCTCGGTGGTGATGGGACGCCCGGGGACGACGATCGGCGAGCTCGGGGTCTCGATCCCCGGGATGGACGCGGATGATTCCTCGATCGGACTCCACCTCGACCTCGACCAGCTGCTCGACGAGGACGCCACCCTGCTGCGGATCGCCGGGGTCGAGCCGGTGTGCAGCCTCGTCTCGATGGGCAACCCGCACCTGGTCTTCTGGACCGACCGTCCCGACCAGGTCCCCCTGGAGCAGGTCGGTCCGCGAATCGAGCACCACCCCTGGTTCCCCGAGCGGATCAACGTGAACTTCGTGCGGGTCGACGCCCCCGGCCGGCTCACCATCCGGACCTGGGAGCGGGGGAGCGGGGCGACCCTCGCCTGCGGGTCCGGTGCCTCCGCGGTCGCGGTGGCGGGGGTGCTCGAGGGCCGGACCAACGCGACGGTCGACGCGCGCCTCCCGGGCGGAACCCTCCGGATGGACTACGACCGGACCTCCGGGCTGGTGACCCTCCACGGTTCGATGCAGACCGTCTTCACCGGCGAGGTCACCCCGGACCAGCTCGTGGTCGAACCGGTCCAGGAGCCGCTCTGGAATGACTGACCCGCGATCCCTCGATCCCCTCGAAGCGCGTCTGCGCGATCGCCTGCAGGCCCGGCAGCCGGAACTGGTCCGGCAGCTCGAGGAGCTGGTCGCGATCCCCTCCGGGCAGGGCCACGTCCCGGGGCTCGACCTCATGCGTGAACGACTCGTGACCCGGCTGGAGGCGCTCGGCGCCACCACCGAACTCCGTCCCGGCACGCCTCGCCCGGACTGGTTGCTGGGTGGCGTGCAGGCGGACCCGCCACCCACCGCGGTGTGCTCGCGTCCGCTCGAGGGAGGCGGCCCGCGGATCCTGATCGCCGGGCACGTCGACACCGTGCACGACCCCGAGGACACCTTCATCGCCCTGACCCACGAGGCGGACGGGATCTCCCGCGGGCCCGGGGCCGCGGACATGAAGGGTGGCCTGCTGGTCGCGCTTGCCGCGCTGGAGGCCCTCGACGCCGAGGGCGTCGAGTGCCACTGGACCTACCTGATCAACAGCGACGAGGAGACCGGCACCTTCTGCTCGGAACGGCACCTGCAGGACGCCGCCGCGGAGCACGACCTGGGCCTGGTCATCGAGCCCGCGCTTCCCGACGGGTCCCTGGTGGTCGAGCGCATGGGGTCCGGCCAGTTCATGATCGAGGTCGAGGGCCGCAGCGCGCACGTCGGCCGGGAGTTCGAGCGGGGGATCTCCGCGGTCAAGACCCTCGCGGAGGTGATGGGCCGGGTGCTGGACCTCGCGGACCCGGGGAACGGGCGGATCGTCAACATCGGTCCCTTGCAGGGCGGGGGGGCGACCAACGCCGTCCCCGACCACGCGGCCTGCTGGGGCAACCTGCGCTTCGCGGATCCCGAGGCCCAGGCCGCCCTCGCCGCGGCGATCGAGGCGATCGAGACCGAGTACGCGACCGATGGGTCCGGTCGGCCGCTGCCCGCCGACCACCTGCCCCGGGTCACGATCCACCGGACGTTCAACCGCCCCGCCAAGCCCCAGACCGAGGACGTGACCGCGATCGCGATGGCCGCCCGCTCGGTCGCCGAGGCCCTCGGCGGCGAGATGCCCTTCGGCCGGACCGGGGGGGTGTGCGATGCGAACGTCCTCCAGTCGGCGGGCCTCCCCTGCGTGGACACCCTCGGGATCCGGGGTGGCAACCTCCATCGGCGCGACGAGTACGTCGAGATCGAGTCGCTCTGGGAACGCGCCGCCCTCTTCGCGATCCTGATGAAGCGGATCAGCTGCGGCGAGACCGACCTGGTTCCCTGACGCTCAGTCGCGTCGGAACCAGCCGAGCACCATCAGGACCAGTCCCCCCAGCACGCCGCCGGCCACCAACCCGATCACCCCGCCGACCGCGAGCAGGCCGTAGAACATCCCACCCCCGTGGGATCCGTCGGGGTCCGGGAGGGTGATCGAGTAGTAGCTCACCACCAGCCCCACGACGATTCCCACCAGGACGCTGCCGAGCGAGAAGAGGTTGTCGAACAGGCGGAGGTTGGGACCGCCGATGGTGTCGGTCACGCGACGAAAGGTCCATCCGCCGGTGGAGGACTTCGCCGGCGGCGCCGCCGATGAGGCGGGCGGCGGGGGCGGCGGGGGAGCGGGGGGGGCACCCGCC
>MDTG01331714.1_pt1 | contig 14430 bp, 10 predicted proteins | sample 811421 | NCBI WGS metagenome assembly MDTG01 (sample SAMN05326645, study PRJNA326480) | marine metagenome | isolation source: seawater | place: Pacific Ocean: South East | collected 2011
AGACTATCAATTTTATCTCTAAAAATTTATTATGTATATACTTGGTATATCTGCATATTATCATGATAGTGCTGCTTGCATAATTGAAGATGGTAAAATTTTGGCAGCAGCGCAGGAAGAGAGATTTACTAGAAAAAAGCACGATCAAAATTTTCCAACAAATGCTATTAATTATTGTTTGATGGAATCAGGAATTAAATCTCACGAACTTGATCTAATAGGTTTTTATGATAAACCTTTTTTAAAATTCGAACGAATTTTAGAAACCTATCTATCATTTGCTCCCAAAGGAATAAATTCTTTTTTAAAAGCTGTGCCAATTTGGGTTAAGAAAAAACTTTGGACAAAAGAACTAATTAAACAAAAGCTAAATTATACAGGTAAAATTCTTTTCCCAGAGCATCATGCTTCTCATGCAGCTTCAGCTTTTTTTGCATCTCCATTTCAAGATGCAGCTTTTCTTACTATGGATGGAGTAGGAGAATGGTCTACAACTAGTTTTGGAGTAGGAAATGGAAATAAAATAGAAATTATGGCAGATATAAAATTTCCAAATTCTTTGGGTTTGTTATACTCAGCAATAACATACTACACTGGTTTTCGTGTTAATTCAGGGGAATACAAAGTTATGGGACTTGCTCCATATGGAAAACCAAAGTATAAAAAAATAATATATGATCATTTAATTAATGTCAAAGAAGATGGTTCTTTTAAAATGAACATGGATTATTTTAGTTATGCCGTTGGACTTACCATGACAAATAAAAAATTTAATACATTATTTGGTGGCCCTCCTAGAAAACCAGAATCAAAGTTAACTCAAAAAGAGATGGATATTGCTAGATCTGTGCAAGAGGTAACAGAAGAAATTGTATTGAAAATTGCAAAGCATGTAAAAAAGACCACTAGAAAAAAATACCTATGTCTTGCAGGTGGGGTTGCATTGAACTGTGTTTCAAATGGAAAATTACTTCGTGCCGGTGTTTTTGATGATATATACATTCAACCTGCTGCAGGCGATGCTGGAGGAGCTATTGGAGCTGCAATGATTGGATGGCACCAATATTTTGGTAAGGAAAGGAAAACTGATGGAAAAACCGATTTCATGAATGGTGCATACCTAGGACCGCAATATAGCAATGATAGTATAAAGGCATATTTGGATAAAAATGGTTTTGCTTATTTAAAACTAAGAGACGATGAACTTCCTGAAAAGATAGCAGACTTAGTATCCCAAGAAAAAGTAATAGGGTGGTTTCAAGGAAGGATGGAGTTTGGGCCTAGAGCCTTAGGAAGCAGAACAATTATTGGCGATGCAAGATCGCCTGAAATTCAAAGAATAATTAATCTTAAAATAAAATACAGAGAAAGTTTTCGCCCTTTTGCTCCATCAATTAGGGAAGAGGATATATCTGAATATTTTGATATAGATCGCCCTAGCCCATATATGCTTCTGGTTGCAAAAGTAGTAAAAGAAAAGCAATTTTCAATGACAAAAGAACAAGAATCATTGTTTGGTTTAAAGAAATTAAATATTCCAAGATCTGAAATACCTGCCGTTACTCATGTTGATTATTCAGCTCGAATTCAGTCTGTAAGTAAAAAAACAAATGAACGATATTATCAAATGTTGACTGTTTTTAAAGAAAAATATGGTTGTCCGGTTGTTGTAAATACTTCATTTAATGTTCGTGGTGAACCAATAGTGTGTACTCCAAGTGATGCTTATAAATGTTTCATGAGGACTGAAATGGATTATTTGTTGTTAAATAACTACTTACTAAAAAAAGTAGATCAAAAAATACTCGTAAATGATTCTAATTGGAAAAATGAATTTGAGTTAGACTAACTATGATTGCAGAATTAAACAATATTAAATCAACTTGGAAAGACTTAAAAAATTTTGGCTTTACAATTGGCTTTATTTTACTAATTATCGGCGGATTTCTTTTTTATAAGGATCAGGAACTGTTTGCTTACTTGCTATCAATTGGTACAATATTTATTAGCCTAGGTTTAATTGCTCCGAAAGCATTAAAACCTATATTCAAAATTTGGATGATTCTTTCAGTAGTTATTGGTTGGATAATGACAAGAATTATATTGAGCGTTTTATTTTATTCAATAATTACTATCATTGGAATATTTACAAGGTTACTTGGAAAAGATTTTTTAGGTTTAAAATCAAATAATCGCGAGACTTTTTGGAGTATTCGTAACAAAGAACAAGAATTAAGCCAAGACTATGAGAAACAATTTTAAATAAAAAAAAACAGAATTATGTCTAAACTTTCAATATTAAAAGAATTTTGGGATTTTTTATCCGAAAGAAAAAAATGGTGGCTTGCTCCTATTATAATTTTTCTTTTTCTTTTTGGATTCCTTATATTTCTGACCGAAGGTACGGCTGTAGCTCCTTTTATCTATACTTTATTCTAGTCTAATTAATGTTTACATAGAGAATTTGTAATCAAATCCATAATTAATTGTGTAGCCTATATTAGATCTTTGGGCTTTATAAAAACCACCATCAGAAACAAAGAAAAAATTTTTAAACACCAATAATTTTAATTTATATTTAGCATAAAAAATACTTTCCGATTCTCCGCTGGGGAAATTACCTTTTTGATAATCCTTGTAAGGATCATATGCTCTCTCAAGAATACTTTCTTCACCACTAACTATGTATCCATAAGATATTTGGCTCATAAAGTTATTTTTTTTATCTATCCTAATACCTGCTTTAATTTCCTGTGAATCGCTTCCTATATACCAACCTAATGGCATTCCTTGATGTGTAAAATTGTTGGTGCCAAAACTATGACGAAAAGTAGGAGTGCCTACTTTTATAATTGAGCTAAAGAAGGTAAGATAACTTTCTTTTAAGATAGGCTTTGACAGCCCTATTCGTGCTGAAAAAGCTTTACCATGTTCTTTTTGTAACTCAATTTCAGGATCAAATACAAATTCATCTAATAAGTAATTCACTGATATCCTTATTGAATTTTTAATTAATTTATCAATATGTATTTGCCAAACAGCATTCGAATTTTGATTACCTAGAAAATTTAGCCTATTATTAAGTTCAATTTCTAAATGGCTAGAGATTGGATTCAAGTAAGAAATGTCAAAAGCTCTATCTTGTCCAGAGTATACAACTGTCTCACTAAAACCAATAACAAGTGATTTTTTATTAGTCCATTCTATACCCCTTGCAGTAATATATCTATTAATAGAATTTCTTTTTTCTAAGAACCCGTATATATATTTTACCCTTAACCTTCCGTAGTCAGATTGTAAATTAAAATAGTTATAGGACCTACTCTGGTCGCTCAAAGCTAACTCGATATTATCTCCAGCTCCCCAATTTTCATTCCCAGTTCGAAATTGAAATAATACCCAGTTATTTTGAAATCCAAAGCCTGAAGCATGAGTATTTTCCCCATACATATTTAATTTTAAGTCATAAATATCTTGACTCATTTCATGTAAATTGTAATTTATATTTAAATATGCAAAAATTGATTTTCTCTTGAGAAGAAATCCGCCTCCAAAAAAGAAGAGTTTACCTTTGGACGATAGACCACTTTTGATCATTGAATTAAAGTTGTAATCCTGATTATCGTTTTGGAATTGCGATAAATACTCTGAATTAAAAATACTTAAGTGTTCCCAGTTCATCCCAGCATCGTGCTTCCAGTCTTTTAAAATATTCGAACCATAAAAACTAAGTAATGATTGTGGAACTAAAACAGAAATCTGAAAAAATAAAATAAGTATGTAAAAAACTTTTTTCATTAACGTATGATATGATATCAGAATTACAAATTCAAATGCTAATAAAACTTTTGATGGAAAAGCTTTTAAGCTTCAATCTTTATCGGATATATTAAGTCTCTGTGCTGTTTAAGATCTGGTTGATATTCTCTCGGATTATAAGTTGGTGAAATCTGCTTTAGAAGCTGTAAGATCTTGTCAGTTTCCATAGATTTTGCAGCTAAAAATATATTATCTAAACTTTTTTCAAAAACAACCCAAGGAATTGAAAAGTTTTTTTCCATTAAAATCATTATTTTTTTATGTGTCGTAGGTACAATTTTTTCATTTATCATTTGTAATTCTTCGTATAATTTTTCACCAGGTCTAAGTCCCGTGTAAACAATCGGAATATCTTTTTCAGGCTCCAATCCAGACAATCGTATTAGATCTTTGGCCATCTGCACAATCTTTATTGGTTTACCCATTTTTAGTAGAAATATTTCCCCATCTTTGCCAATTGAACCACACTGAATAATTAGTTGCGAAGCTTCTTGGATCGACATGAAATATCTCGTCATTTCAGGATGCGTGATTGTAATAGGCCCACCAGAATTAATTTGCTTCTGAAAAGTTGGGATAGCACTTCCTGAGCTTCCTAAAACATTACCAAACCGAACAGCCATATAACACGTCTCTGAGACTAAATTGTATGATTGAATAAGTTTTTCTGCAACTCTTTTTGTTGCTCCCATGACGTTAACGGGGTTGACCGCCTTATCAGTAGAAACCAATACAAATTTATCAACTTTATATTTATCAGATAATTTTACAATATTTAAAGTCCCGCCGATGTTAGTATTTATTGCATTCCAAGGATATAGCTCTTGGATTGGAACATGTTTATATGCTGCTGCATGGAAAACTATTTGCGGCTGATTTTCCATAAAGATTTTATCACACTCTTCATAGTTTTTTATTGAAGCCAAAACGGTTTTCAAAATGGTATTTGATCTCAATTGCTGAAAGTATTGTTCCAGATAATATATTTTTTCTTCACTAAAATCAATACATACTATTTCTGCTGGGTTAAATGTTAAACATTGTTTAACTAATTCTGATCCAATAGAACCTCCAGCGCCAGTGATAAGCACTCTCCTACCTTGCAGCATATTTTCAATTGAATTCATATCAAGTTTAATTTCTTCTCTTCCTAAAAGATCAGAATATGAGACATCTCTAATGGAAGATAAATTAATTTCTCCATCAATAAGTTCGTTAATACTCGGAACTGTCCTATATCTTTTACCTGATCTTTTACAAACATCAACAATACGTCTCATCTGATCACCATTCGCAGAAGGAGCAGTAATTAATATTTCATCATAATTAATCTTTAGATTTTTAAATTCATCTAAACCACAAAAAATTCTCTTCCCATGTAGTAATGCTTTTTTCTTGTCCTTGTCATCATCGATAAACCCCACAATCGAATATTTACCATTATTTTGTGAAAGAATTTCTCTAGCAATTTTGTCCCCTGTTTTTCCCGCTCCTACAAGAAGTAGCTTCTTCTTTTGTACTTTTCTGTAATTGCTTGTAAATGATTCATGATAATGACTGTAGTATACTCTTATGCTCAGCCTCGAGAATATTGATATAATAGAAAGTAGTATGGGGTATAGTATCAATACAGATCTAGGGTATCCACTCGGGCCAACGAATAGCAAAACACCTAGATAACTGATTGAACAAGATACAAATAAAGAGAATAAAATTGCATACAAATCAAATAGGCTAGTATATCTCCAAATACGTGAGTATAGCCCAGAGAGAATAAAAGTGGCTACATGAATAAATAAAAAAAATAGCACCCAATTTTTAAAAACACTAAAAAATTGATTTGGAATATTGAACTCAAACCTTAACAAAAAACTAAGATAAAGAGCCAAAGGCACTGATAATGCATCAGTAAAAAGTAGGACTAGGTTGTTTTTTTTCATTATTTAAGAGTCAATGTAACTATTTTTTGTGGTAAATCAATTTTAAAATTTAATTAATAAATTTAATCTTACCTTAAAAGTTATGTTACATCCTTACCCAACAAAACTTTGTAAATAGTCATAAAAATAATTTTCAAATCCAACCAAAATGATCTATTTAATAAATAAAAAGAATCTAAATTTACTTTTTCTTCATTGCTTAATTGATCTCTACCATTAACTTGAGCCCACCCAGTAATTCCAGGTACAAGACATTGAATATTTTTTTCGTTCCTTAATTTAATTAGATCCGCTTGATTATGAAGTGCGGGTCTAGGACCTATAAATTTTAGATCACCTTTCAAAATATTGACGAGTTGAGGAATTTCGTCTAAGCTAAGTTTCCTTATTATAGGACCTATTTTAGTTAGATGAGAATTATTATTCTCAAATAAATGAGTAGCAATATCTGGGGTCTCTTTTTTCATACTTCTAAACTTAAATATAAGGAAATGCTTATTATTTTGCCCTACTCTTTTTTGTTTAAAAATTATAGGGAAGCCATCGTCAATTATGATTAGCAGGGCAACGATGATAAATACAGGCCAAATAGCCAATAAAATTACAAACGCTATAAATTTTGATATCAAGGTAAGTTAGTAAGATTAAATGGTAGTTTAAGATACTCTCTAATTTTATTCGATGGATAAATATTATTGGATAAAAGTTTAATTGAATTTTCTTTAAGGAAAATATTTTTGAAATATTTTCCTATAAGAAAAATAAACAGCACGAAAAAATTAGGTAGCCTAATTACTACTTTCCTTTTTCTTAAATCAATAATATTATTAAATGTATATGGTTTTTCATCAGCTAAATTGTAAATACCTTGGGGAACGTTCCTTTCAATTATTCCATCAATAGCATATTTTAAATTTTTTATATTACAGAGGGATAATTTTTTATTCCCATTTCCTACTTTGTAGTTAAAATTCCATAACTCTGACCTTCTTTTAAGATTTAGGGTAAATTTACTTGAATAAATTGGTGCTAATCGAAGAATGTATGAAGCGCTATGGTAATATTTTAAAAGGTATCTTTCCGCTTCTAATTTTGTTTTCCCGTACGGACTTTTTGGATTTGTTTTTGAATTCTCTATATAATGGTTAGTACGAAGTTCTTCACCATAGACAGAAATAGTACTAGTGTAAATTATAATAGACGGCAATTTCTTTTCTTTTTCTAAACTGGATAATAAATTTTTCAATGTATTAACATTCATTTTACGGAAGATTGGATATTGCTTAGACTCTCCTTTAGAATGGGCTAATCCTACCAAAAATATCAAAACATCAAAATTCTGACAACTCTTTGCAAAGCTTTTTGTCTTATATTCGTTAGTCAAATCAATTTTTAAAGCCCCATCTTTAATATTTCCAGATTTTGAAAGGCCCAATACATTATGATAATCTTTTAACTCACCTAATAAATAAGATCCTAAATGTCCTGTTGCTCCTGCTATTAAAACATTTTTCACTAGGTGTTAATTTTTATGGTGTGTATTAAGTTACTTATCATTTTTTTTATAATAATTTCACGGTTAAAATCACTTACAAATTTTGAATTATCAATTTTAATATTATCAAGTTCTAAAATTTTATTGACTTCACCAATTGCTTTTTCATAATCAGCCGGTGGAAAAATAAAAGATGCTTTTAAATTATTTTCTATAAAATCTTTTGCTACCCCTGCTACTCCTGCTAATAAAGGTTTATTAAATGAACCGTATTCAAAAATTTTTGAAGGTAATACTTTTTCGAACGCTTCTACATCATTTAATTGAAGAAATAGAACATCCGAGTAATTATAAATCTTGATTAATTCTTCACGCTTAACAGGCTTAATTATTTTTACATTTGACAAGTTTTTTTTATAGATCTGTTCCTCTATCATAAATATCGAACTTCCGTCACCAATAAGAGTAAAACTAATTTTTGGACCAAAGTATGAAGCGATTTTTACAACTGTTTTTTCAAGTCCTTGCCCATATCCAATATTTCCTGCATAAACTATATTTAGTATGTCTCCCCTTTTAAAGTTTGTATTATTATAATTCGAACGATTTTTAATAAAGACACTGTCAATTCCATTTGTAAACATGTTAATTTTTTTGTGTTTTGGGTTGATATGGTCATATTCAAAAAAACCAGGTGAAACAAAATTTACCCAATTAGATTTTTTAATAATAACGCTCTCAATTTTTTTAATAATTTTTATTAGCAGCTTTCCAAAACTATTATCTGCAAATGAAATAGAACTAAGATTATCGGAAAAAACATCTCTTATATCAAGAGCAAGTTGTTTTTTAAAAACAAACGCTATTATGTAACCTAAAAATCCTGAACCAAGCCTCGAAGAGGTTGAAAGAACTAAATCAAAAGATTTGTAATTTTTTCCAACATAAGAGAAAGCTTGTACTGCAAAAAATATATAACAAACTATTTGCATAAAAAATTTATTTTTATGCTCAGGAGTATAAAACCTCTTAACTAATAATTTACCAATCTTTTGATTTTTTTTTACCCCCGAAATATGACCATACCGTTGAGGCAAAGTAGTTAAAAGTATAATATCTGAAACTTCCTTCCTATTGCTCAACTCATTAGATAAAGCTTCAGAACGAAAAGCTCCAGCACAGTAATCTGGTTTAAAATAGAAAGATAAAAATAAAATTTTAATAGTACAATACCTTGAAAATGATCTTATGAATAAGTGAAAAAAATCTAAAAGTAATTTTTGATAAATATTTCTTCCATTTTTTGTGATAATCTAAATAAACCTTTTCACCTGTAATCAAATACATAACGTGCATCTGAACTACATGCAGCTTGTGGTAGAAGGGACTTGCAATCATGGGTAGCAATGTACCTGAATGTTCATATTTTGACCAATAACCAAGATCATAAGTATGCAAATTTTTTACAATTGTTAATGAAAAATTTTTAAATGTATCCTCTGCTAAATTATCACTAAAATAAATTGAATAATCATAAATTCCCCAAAGTGCCCAAACGAAACCATTTAAAATATGAGTGGGGGGATCTACAATATATTCTTCTATCCAAGCATCTCCATTTTCATCAGTGAAGCGAACTCCCCCATGCTTAACATCAACCATAAAAGATTTAAATATAGAGTGGCAAGCTTGAGCATATTTATCGTCGCCTGTCTCTTTGAGTGCTCTAATAAGAACAGATAATGCTTGGCCTTGAGCAAGCCCAGAATACCAAGGCTTTTTTAGTGTATCTCTATATTCAAAGTCAAAATTATGCATCAAAACACTCAGGTTGTTTGAATTTAGTATTAATTCATCTTCTAGCCATTGAGCACATTTTATAAATTTTTTAAAATATTTATCCTCTTTTTTTTTTAACCACAAATTATAATTTCCTAAACCCCATTGAGCTATTGCAATTGGATTGTATTGCTTTCCTATTCGTCCCTGATAGTCTAGCATAGGTATGCCCCTCCCGTCTAAACAACCATTGTAGTTAGCCTTATTATAAAATTCCATATAATAGGGTCCAACACTCGAATTTTTAAAAGAACTATTTTCTTTTGGCTCTCCATGCCAAAAATTTAAATGACTTGTTTTCCTTAATAAATAGGCATCAATAATTCGTTTCCAATAAAAATATTTACTCATAACTTTAAATAGACAAAATATGGGAAATAATTCTGCAAGAGGACTTACCATCCCACATAGGTGGAACCTCCCCTTTTTTCCAATTTCCGCTTAATATTTTTTTTAATGCTGGACCGATATTTTTCTTCTGCGTGCCAATTAATTCATTTGTTCCCATTGAGACCGTTTCTGGCCTCTCCGTGGAGTCTCGAATAGTAATGCATGGGATGTTCATCACAGTTGTTTCTTCTGTCACACCACCTGAGTCGGTCAATACCGCCAATGAATTCTCCACTAGATAATTAAATTCAAAATAACTAAGTGGCTCAAAAACACAGAGGTTTTTAAAGATTTTTTCTAAATTGTGGATTCTTTTTTTTAATCTTGGGTGTACTGGGAAAAGCACTGGATAACCATTTGAGTTAGCCGTTACCTCTTCGATAAACCCCTCCAATAATTTTCCAGAATCCACATTGGAGGGTCTATGTAGCGTCAATATAAAGTATCTCTTCCTTACCAAATTTAAGTCTACCCAAAAACTTGGTTTTTTAAACTTATTTTTATTACTTAACAGGGTATCAATCATCGTATTGCCAACAAATATTATTTTTTCTTTAGGCACTCCACTCCTTAATAAATTTTTTCCAGCATTTTCAGATGTTGTATAAAAATAATCAGATAAACTATCGGTAACTATTCTATTAATTTCCTCCGGCATGCTAATATCTCCAGATCGAATACCCGCCTCAACATGCAGAACTTTAATCTTCATTTTTTTTGCTACAATTGTGCATGCCATAGTTGAAGTAACATCTCCAACAACCAGACAAAAGTCTGGACTCCCCTCTTTTAGTAAAGCTTCATATTTTAACATAATAGTTGATGTTTGCTCGGATTGTGTTCCGCCTCCAGCTTCAAAGTTCACATCTGGATGTGGAATCTTTAATTGGTCAAAAAAGTTAGCACTCATATTCTTATCATAATGCTGACCAGTATGAACTAATCTAAAACCAATTTTTTTCCCGTTTAATTGTGCTTTTTTAATTGCTTTAATGATAGGAGCTATTTTGATAAAGTTTGGCCTTGCGCCAGCTATCAAATCAATCTTTAACATAAACTAATAATTATTATTTAATTTTAAATATTCAATTTTTTTATCTATTAAAAATCTTAAATAGAAATCCAGATATTTTTTTTAAGAGATTCCAAAATTGCAAAAGAAGCTTGGGTAACATTTATTAATTCTTCAAAAGGAATCAAGGGGTTACCTCCTTTTCTTGTAGATTTTACTAATTGGTTAAATTGATTAAAATGGCCCTTATCAATTTTTGAAGTTAAAGTTTTTAATTTAGGTTTACCAAAACACTCCGATTTTTGATAATTATTTACTATCAATGTGCGTTCTTGCGAATAAACCTCAATTCTCTCCTTAGCATATTTTTTTGATCCATTTGAAAAGTAGTTAATAACAGCATTAGATCCATTTAAAAACTTTAAAATTATTGAAATATTTTCAGTGCCTAAATCCGTTTTAGGACCTAGCGAATTAGCACATACTCTCTGAACCTTTGATCCTGTAAGGTATACACAAGTATCTATTAAGTGACATGCTTCACCAATTACCCTGCCACCTCCGATGCTAAGGTCATTCACCCAGTGGTTTTTTGGAATAAAACCCGCATTCATATTTGCTATAATATTTAAAGGCTCAGAATTCACCCCTAGAGATTCTTTGATTCTCATCACATGAGGGGAAAACCTTCTGTTAAACCCAACTGTTAGGTTTGGAGGAAGTTTTGTACTTCCCATGTATCGATATTTTTCAATTATATTTTCTAACTCCTTGTTGTTTAATGCTAAAGGTTTTTCAACAAAAGTATTTTTACCGCTCTGTAATGATTCAATCACTAACTCTGCGTGAGAATCATGCCTAGTTGTTATTAATACAATGTCAATATCTTTATCAGATAAAACTTTTTTATAATCTGAAGTACTAAACTCTATATTATATTTATTCGCTAACAATGTAGGATTTAATCCTTTTGCACTAGCTATCATCTTTATGCGAGCGTTGCACTTTTTTAAAATAGGTAACATTGTTATACTTGTGAAATTTCCAGATCCTATTATTCCAATCGCACCATTGCTTTTAGAAAATTTTATCGATCTTATCTTAATTAAATTTTTATCTTTTTTATCATGGTTACTTACACTGTATTTAATTATTGAAGCAATTGAGTTCCTTGTTCCAATATTTCCGTATACTTTTTTATAATCGGATAGGTTTATTTTTTCAGTTATAAGATTATTTACATTTACAATTTTAGAATTTATTAAATCCAAAACAGTCTCAAAATTCCTCTTTTCCGTCCATCTTACATATGATATTGGATAATCTACACCTTTTAATTCGTATTGGTCATCGTAGCGCCCAGGTCCATACGAACAAGAGACTTGGAACATTATCTCTTTTTCATAAAAATCTGCTCTATTTAGGTTTAGACCAACAACACCAATAAGAATTACCCGACCTAACTTTTTACTCATTTGGGCTGAATGAGATATTACATCATTTGATTGCGATGATGCTGTAATTAATACTCCATCAGCCCCAATCCCTTGAGTGATATCTAGAACTGATTTCACCGAGCTGTTTTTTTTGGAGTTTATTACTTTCACTCCATAAGATTTTGCCAGATTACATTTTCCTTGGTCGAAATCAATTCCAATTACTTTGCAACCATTAGCTTTTAATATCTGACAAGTCATGAGGCCAATTAATCCCAAACCAATTACAACTACTACCTCACCAATTTGGGGTTTTAGCAGCCTAACCCCCTGCAAGCCAATTGAACCAATAACAGTAAAAGTTGCGTCATCATCGCTCACAGATTCAGGAATTTTAACTGCAAGGTTTCGAGGAACTGAAACTATCTCTGCATGTGGTCCATTTGAAGCCACTCTATCACCTATAGAGAATTCTGAAATTCCTTCTCCAATATCTATAACTCTTCCAACATTGCAATATCCTAATGGTATCGGTTGTCCTAATTTATTGAATACATTTTCTAATGTTGGTAATAATCCTTCTAATTTTATTTTCTCCAGGACTAACTTTACTTTATCTGGTTGTTGCCTAGCCTTGGCAATTAAGCTTGAGTTCCCAAACTCAACCAACATTTTTTCTGTTCCAAGGGAGATCAAAGAGCGAGAAGATTGAATTCTAACCATCCCTTTCTCGACGCTCGGGGCCGGAGTATCAATTAAATTAGTTTCGCCATTTTTTAAAGATTGTATAATCTGTTTCATCTATACTATTTCCAAGGAAACTGTTTCAACCAACTTTGTAAAGACAATAAACTAAGAATATTATGACTAAAATCATGTTTATTAGACTTGTTTTCAGAAAGCATATATTTTATCATTTTAAAATTGAAGATGCCTTGGTTTTCTATTTTAGTTCTATTTAATTCTTTTTTAATCATACCATCAAAATCGTTCTTTATCAGGTTTTTAATAGGGGCACCAAAACCAGTTTTGGATCTATAGATAACTTTTTTTGGCAAATATTTTTCCCCAACTTTTTTTAAAATATATTTTGGAATATTTTTTTTCATTTTAAAATGATCAGGAATATAGTTTGAAACCTTAACAATGTTCAGATCTAAAAAAGGCACTCTTACTTCTACACCTTGGGACATAGAGAGTTTATCAGTATAGTTTAGATTGTGATCAATTAAAAATGTTTTTTGCTCTAAATACAACATTTGACTCAATTTTGTTAGGTTTGATTGTTTTTTAAGTAGATTTATCCCAAACGAATATGGATTGTAATCACCTACTAAATCTCTAACTTGCTTATTTAAAATTTCATAGGCAAACTTATTTGAAGGCAACCAATTAAAATAACCCATGAGGTGATTAAAGTCACTTGCTCCCCAATCTCTACTTAGTCTTTGTAATCTGCCTATATTTTTGTTAGCACTTGGCAACGATCTTATAATTTTTGAAATATATGATAAAATAATTTTCGGCATATATCTGGTCTTTTCGTTTATCATCAAAGCTTGATGTCGTCGGTACCCTGAAAAAATATCATCCCCACCTGTCCCTCCAATTAACACTTTTATTCCCATTTTTTTTGCACGTTCGCAAATTTTAAAAACACTAATCGGTGCTAAATCTGCTTGTGGTTCATCTAAATGCCAAACCATTTTATCAAATTCGCTTACCCAATTATGACTATTATCAATAATATTCAAAGAGACATCAAAGCGCTTCGAAATTTCAATTGCAAATGGAAGATCATCAAGAAAACCTTCCCCTTTAGAGTTTTTATATTGATCAACTGTAAAACATTCAAATTTTCTATTAGGAAATTGCGATTTAGCAATACCAACTAATAAACTAGAATCTAACCCTCCAGATAAGAAAAAACCTAATGGTGCATCTGAAAGCATTTGTCTTTCAACTGCTTTATTTAATGCATCATCGATTTTATTTACCCAATCTTGTTCGGAAAGATCATTGTTTTCAGAGAAGTTCTGGCACCTAAAGCTTCCATTTTTGTATGTGATGTCCATCCTATCAAGATCCACTTCAATTATTTTACCAGGCACTAATTTTTCAACGTATTTATACATTGTCTTAGATCCAGGAGACCACAAGAAAGTTAAATAATTAATAATAGAATTGTAGTCTAAGGTAAAGTCAAAATCACTAATACTAAGGAAGGATTTAATTTCTGATGAGAATGCAATAGCGTTACCTTTTTTATAAATATACAATGGTTTAACGCCATATTGGTCTCTTACAATGGAAATTTTATTTTTTTTTATATCAAATACCGCAAATGAAAAAATGCCATTTAAATACTGAAGACTTTCCTCTTTCCATTCAGACCAGCTATATAAGAGGGTTTCAGTATCTGATTTAGAAGTAAACCGATATCCTTTTTTTGTTAATTTTTTTCTAATATCCCAGTGATTGTATATCTCTCCATTATAT
>MDTG01251664.1_pt1 | contig 14429 bp, 13 predicted proteins | sample 811421 | NCBI WGS metagenome assembly MDTG01 (sample SAMN05326645, study PRJNA326480) | marine metagenome | isolation source: seawater | place: Pacific Ocean: South East | collected 2011
CAACGTCCAGATGAACATCGACCTCGGCGACAAGCCGATCGCAATGGAGGAAGGCCTCCGTTTCGCAGTCCGCGAAGGTGGACGTACGGTCGGTTCCGGCGTCGTGACCAAGGTCGTAGAGTGATCTGCTGACGTATCTTCAACTGGTCCGGAGTGCCTTTCCCGCTTGATTCGGGAAAGGCACTCCAGGGCCATGTCTTCTTCGGGCTCGGCCCGTGGAGAAATCAGATGGCCAAGAAGTCGACAGATCGTGAATACGTCTGGCTGCAGTGCACCGAGAACGGTGATTTGAACTATCGGACGAGCATCCGCGTGAAGGGTGGCATCGACGAGAAGGTGAAGGCTGGCTTCAAGAAGTTCAGCCCCCGACTCCGAAAGCACACGCTTCACAAGATCAAGCGGAAGTAAGTTCGTGGAGTGGCGGGAAGTCCGGCTTCCCGTCCAGAACGCCGGTAGCTCAATTGGCAGAGCAGCGGATTCCAAATCCGCAGGTTGAGTGTTCGAGTCACTCCCGGCGTGTTCTGAAACGCCCCTGTGGGTGGGCGTGCAAGGAAAGGAAGACAGTACTGTGGCAAGTGGAATCTACAAGAGCGGTCAGGGGTACTGGGTCAGGCTGATGTCCGCCATCGCCTTCGGCGTGGTGATCGCCCTGGGCCTGAAATGGCTCTGGGACTTCATGGACACCCTGACCTTCGGCGAGATCGAAGCGACGTACGTCAAGGTCGCCGTCATCCTCGTCTGCGCATTCCTGTTCGGTCTACTCGGATTCTGGGTCATCGGCTCGAAGCGACGAACCGTCGAGTTCATGATCGCGACCGAAGGCGAGATGAAGAAGGTCAACTGGTCGTCGAAGCGTGAACTGCAGCGTTCGACCTGGGCCGTCATCTTCATGACCTTCTTCCTGGCCTTCTTCTGCTTCTTCTTCGACCAGATCTTCTACTTCATCTTCTATTCTGCTGGCGTGCTCGACGCCTCCAACTGATCCGGGAGCCGGATGCAATGATCGACGATCAAACGAGTGATTCCAGCCAGGCAGACCTCGAGGCGACGACGGAGTCGGCGCCCATCGAAGGAGCCGTCGCTGCGGAGTCCCCGGTCGACGAAGCGAAGGTGGCCGACGTTGCCGAGGGTGAGGACGAGGCGTTCGATCCGGCGGTCGACATGCCGATGTACCGTTCCGGCATGGACTGGTTCGTGCTTCGTGTGGCCTCCAACAAGGAAAGCTACGTCCGCGACACCCTCCAGAAGAAGGTGCAGATCGAGGGACTCGAGGAATCCGTCGGTCGCATCATGGTTCCCACGGAGAAGACCCGCACGCTCAAGGGCGGAAAGACGCGGATCACCGAGGTCAAGCTCTACCCGGGCTACATCTTCGTCGAGATGAAGCTGGACCCCGCCGGTCGCATTCCCCAGGATGTGTTCTTCCTCATCAAGGAAACCACCGGTGTCGGCGACTTCGTCGGGACCGCAGGTCGTCCGACCCCCATGTCCGCGGGTGAAGTCGAGAAGATGCTCTTCGACTCCCGCATGCCCGAAGAGGATCCGACCGTCAAGCTCGAGTTCGAGAAGGGCGACAACGTCACGATCCAGGAAGGCCCCTTCGAGAACTACGACGGCACGGTGGACGACGTCATGCCCGAGAAGGGACTCGTTCGCGTGCTGGTCACGATCTTCGGTCGTCAGGCCCCGGTCGAACTGGAGTACTGGCAGATCGCCAAGGCCGACGAATAGGCGGAGTGGTTCGTTCCGCTTTCGGGAAGAGCCGCAGGCCCCTACCATGGGGGCATGACACTCGACCAGTCGGACATCAAGCAGTTTCGTGACGACCACGCTCGTACGCGTGAGCAGATCAAGCGTGCGATCGTCGGACACGATGCGATCATCGACGGCGTGCTCATCTGTCTGTTCGCAGGCGGCCATGCGCTGCTCGAAGGTGTTCCGGGTCTCGGCAAGACGCTGCTGATCCGATCCCTCTCCGACGCACTGCGTCTGGACTTCTCGCGGATCCAATTCACTCCCGATCTGATGCCGGCGGACGTCACCGGAACCACGATCGTCGTCGAGAACGAGCAGGGCAGGGAGTTCAGCTTCCGGAAGGGCCCGATCTTCGCCCAGATCGTGTTGGCCGACGAGATCAATCGTGCCACTCCCAAGACGCAGTCGTCCCTTCTCGAGGCGATGCAGGAACGTTCGGTCACCGTCGGTGGAGAGACCTATCGACTGGACAAGCCGTTCTTCGTCATGGCGACGCAGAATCCGATCGAGCAGGAGGGCACGTATCCGCTGCCGGAAGCCCAGCTCGACCGCTTCTTCTTCAAACTCAAGGTCGGCTACTCCACCCGTGAGGAACTCGCGGAGATCCTGAACCGCACGACATCCGGCGAGGAGACGGAGCTCGAGCCGGTGCTCGATGCCGAATCGATCCGTGCGCACCAGGACCTGGTGCGTCGGGTCGACGTGCCGGCATCGGTGCAGGACTACGCCGTCCGCCTCGTCATGGCGACCCATCCCGGAGGCGAACTCGCGACGCCTCAGGTCAACGCCTATCTCCGATTCGGAGCCTCGCCTCGCGCGGCACAGACGCTGATACTCGCCGCGAAGGTCAATGCACTGCTGGCGGGCCGCGATTCGGTCGTCGCCGACGACATCCGGGGCATCGTGCTGCCGGCGATGCGGCATCGCTGCCTCCTGAACTTCGAAGGTGAGGCCGAGGGCCTGACCACCGACAACGTCATTCAGAATCTTCTCGACACCCTGCCCGCCGACATCGGCTCGCTCAATACCTGAAATCGGATTCCTCGATGCTTCAACTGCTGACCGCCGCCCTTGCTGCTTCGCCGTTCGCTCCGCTTCCCCAGGCGGTCGATCAGGACATGCTCGCTTCGCTCCAGGTTCCATCCCTGGCGATGATGGAGGATGGCGAGAACGATGTGGTCGCCGTTGCCGAGGAGGACGTCCCCGAATTCGCGCAGAACGTCGACTGGACGTCCGGAACGCGGTTGTCGTTCACGTTCCACTACGCGCATCTCTTCAACACGAAGATCGACGACGACATGGGCGAGTTCGACATGGATCAGCTGCGCTTCCGGGTCAAGGGAAGCACTTCGATCACCGACACCTTCTCCCTGTCCTACGGATTCAGATTCGAGTACGACGGCTTCAACTTCGCCGAGTCCGGATTCTTCGGCAACGGTCAGCCGTGGAGCGACATCTACACGACGCAGTTCAACCTCGGCGGCTTCTGGTCGATCGACGATCACTGGTCGGTCTTCGCGGGTGGCGTCGTCCGGTTCGCCCGTGAAAGCGAGGCCGACTGGGGAGACAGCCTCGAGGCGGGTGGCGCCGCGGCGGTCAGTTATCGCTTCAGCGACACCCTGACCATGGGCGGTGGCCTCGGTGTGATCACCCAGCTCGAGGACGATCCGCTCTTCTACCCGATCATCATCGTCGACTGGGAGATCATCGAACGTCTCGTGCTCACCACCCGCGTCTCGACCGGGTGGGCCAACGAATCGGGTGTGGAACTCGTCTATCGGTGGACCGACAATTGGGACGTCGGTGTCGGTGCGGCCTACGACTTCCAGCGGTTCCGGATCAACGACGAGGGACCCATCGCGGGCGGGGTGGGTGAGTTCACCGCACTCCCGTTCTTCGGATTCGTCAACTGGAAACCGATGCCCGCCTTCAACGCCTCCCTCTACGTCGGTGTCAACACCTACGGCGAACTCAAGGCGGTGCGAAGCAACGGCAGCACCGCGGCCAGTTCCAACTACGGCATGGGCTTCGTGCTCGGTGCCCAGGGCACCATCTCATTCTGATTCCTACTGTCGCCGTCGAGGCGCCGGAAGGATGAAGTCGCTGCGGGTCCACGTGGAGATGTCCAGGTGGACCGGGTCGACGTGCATCGACCAGGGCACGCTTCTGTTCGGCGAGGTCTCGAAGTTCTGGTTGTCCCCGTGCGTCCGGATCATCGACAGCAGCATCGAGTCGGAACCGTCCGGAAGCCAGTGGTAGGGAAGCACGAATCGGGCCAGCCATCGATCCTCGTACGAACGCACATGCACCTCCGGGGCGTCGTCGTTCGGCCCGATGATGATCTGCGGTTCACCGACTTCTGGAATGCAGATGCCGTATCGGGACGGAGCCCTTTCGTGACGAGGTGGCCCGATCAGAACGGTGACCGCCTCGATGCCGCGAAGCTGATCGAGCGATCTCATGAACGAGGAGAGGCGTCGACTGCCGGTGCCGCTTTCGGGTCGACGGCATTCGATGAAGAGTTCCCATCGATCGGAAAGCTGCCGGATCTGGCACCAGGTGGATCGTCGGGGGGATTCGACGGGGGGCGTCTGGTTTCTCGACGAGTTCATGGTCACCGGCGGCTGAAACGGGCCCAGCAGCGGGCCGGGGGGTTCGGCCTTGATCTCCTTCGGTCCGAACGCCAGTGACATGACATGGTTGCGCACGACGACGTTCAGATGCTGGAGTTCCTGCGCGTCGATCTCGGGATAGAACTTCGTGATCAGACTCTGGGATGCACGCGGGAGCGTCACCCTCGTGACGACCCCCGGAGCAAGGGATGCTCCGGTGGGGACCGAGTTCTGGTTTCGCCAGATCACCTGGGCGAGCTCGGGAGTCCGATGGGGATTTCCGATCGCAACGACGATCTCCTCGCCGAACGCCTGTTCGATCCACACCACCATCGGTATCTGACGATCCGCCCACGCGAGGGCGAGATCGACCAGTGCTTCCTCGTCGTCCGCATCAAGCAGGATGCCGAGCAGTTCGTTGATCGACGTGATGTCGCTGATCCAAGCCGCGAATTCGTCGCGACCGTCGCGGCAGGTGCACGTGAGCAGATCCCGGCACTGCGATGCGACACCTCGACTGCGTCGAGCCAGACGGTCGAACCCGATGCGCCACAACTGGGCGAGATGTTCCGAAAGCATGCGCTGGACATCGCTGGCGTCCGGCGGGGGAGGGGGTTTCATGTCGAGGCGATTCGCAAGCAGCGTCCATCGCCACCAGGCGAAGGCGTTGTCCGGCTGCGGGCGGGCGGGAGAGGCATTCATGGAAAGTTCGTGCCGTGGAGCCTGCGCCCTGCCGAGTTGGAGGATGGGGAACGCCTCGGGCAGTTCCATCCATCGCAGGGCGACCCGTTGACGTCCCAGGATCAGATCGCCGGTCCCGTCGTCGGGCAGTTCGACGAGCAGGTACGGCCCGTCGGCCGTTCCCCGCGTTTCGAGCTTCGCAGTGTCGTCGGTCGGCAGCGGCGGCCTGATCGTCCGGATTCTGTCACCGACGCTCCAGCGGGGATTCCCGGATCGGATCGAGGTCTCGATCCACCCCAGACGACCGGTCAGCGGCGTGCGTTCACCATCGTCGTCGAGCATGACGGGGATGTCGATCGGCCATCCGGCGGTCGCATTCCGCGACACGAGCGGCATGACCAGAACGCCACCACGGGGTGCGATCAGTCGATCACCGACGACACGAAGATCCTGCGCATCCAGTTCGGCGTGCAACGTCGGAGTCGCGATGCACGACGCCAGGAGGGCGAGACAGGTGGACCAACGCGTCACGCGAGTGTTTCCCTTGGACCCTGCTGCATCCGCCCGGCGATCAGTGCGCAGGCTTCCTCGATGGCGTCGTCCAGGACCGAGTTGACGACGAAGGCGTCGTACAGATCGTGGGTCGTGGCAAGTTCGATCTCGTGCGTGGCTTCGGCGAATCGCCTCTGGATCGCCTCCTCGTCGTCGCGTCCCCGCGATTCGAGTCTGCGATGCAGTTCCTCCTCGCTGGGAGGAAGGATGAAGAGCATGAAGGCCTCGGGCATCGAACGCCTGACCTGGCCGGCACCCTGGACGTCGATGTCGAGAATGACCAGCCTTCCTTCGGAGAGTCGTTGCCGGACCGGGTCGCGGGGAGTTCCGTAGGCATGCTTGCCGAAGACCTCCGCGGACTCGAGGAAATCACCGGCTTCGAACATGGCCTTGAACTGCTCCGGTTCGACGAAGGTGTAGTCCTGCCCGTCGACCTCATCCCGTCCCCGGGGTCGCGTCGTCACCGAGACGCTGAAGATGCCGTCGAACCGCTCCAGAATCCGATGCGCAATGGTGGTCTTTCCCACCCCGGAGGGGCCAGAGATCACCAGAAGGAGCCCGGTTGAGCCTGAATCGGTCATGAAGGGCAGTGTACGACAGATGCCGTTGCGGTTCAGTGAGACCGCGTACAATGCCCGTCTCGTGACGATGCCGAAGGTAGCCATCGTGGGTCGCCCCAATGTGGGGAAGTCCAGCCTGTTGAATCGGCTGGCCAGGAAGCGTGTGTCCATCGTGGACCCGACGCCTGGTGTCACGCGCGATCGTGTTTCGGTCTTCGTCGATGTGAATCCTCCGCTGGACGGCGGGGTCGGTACGGTCCCCATGCCGGTCGAACTCATCGACACCGGCGGGTGGGGCATCTACACGACGGAAGAGGGCCGGTTCGACGATGCGGGAATGGATCTCAGGTTGCTCCGGAAGGACATCGAGCATCAGATCAATCAGGCGATGGAGCGTGCCGATCTCATACTCTTCCTCGTCGACTGCCAGTCCGGATTGATGCCGCTCGATCAGACCGTGGCCGACATGCTGCGTCGCCGCAATCTGCTGGAACGCGTCGTCCTCGTCGCCAACAAGGCCGACAGTGAATCGTGGGAATCCCATTCGCTCGAAGCGACCGCGCTCGGCATCGGCGATCCCGTCTGCTTCTCGGCCAAGAACGGCTACGGAGCGACCCAGCTCAACGACCGCATCTGGCGGGATCTGCAGCATGTGGATGCCCGGGAGCAGCGCGACGATGAGATGAAGCTCGCCATCGTCGGCAAGCGAAACGCAGGGAAATCGACGCTGATCAACGCCCTCGCCGGCGAGGAGCGTGTGATCGTCTCGGAGATCGCCGGCACGACCCGCGACTCGATCGACGTCAGATTCGAGATCAAGGACAGGTCCTTTCTCGCGATCGACACCGCCGGCCTCCGCAAGCGCAAGAGCTTCGCGGGAGACATCGACTACTACGCCTACCACCGGATGCTCCAGTCGATCCGACGTTCGGAAGTCGTCCTCTTCATGGTCGACGCGACCGAGCCGATCTCGAAGGTCGATCAGAAGCTCGGTCAGGAACTCCAGCGTCAGTACAAGCCGACCGTCATCGTGGTCAACAAGTGGGACAAGGTCGCTCCCGGCACGTCGCCCGAGGACTTCCTCGACTACCTCACGAACAATCTTCGTGGCCTCGACTGCGCACCGATCGTGATGATCAGTGCGGCCGAGAAGCAGGGCCTCGAGGACGTGGTCGCGATGGCCTTCAATCTCTACGAGCAGTCAGGTCATCGCGAGCCGACCGCCCGGGTCAATTCCATCGTCGACGCGATTCTGAAGAAGCGTGGTCCCTCGTCCCGTCTCGGGACGCAGGCGAAGCTCCTCTTCGCGTCGCAGGTCGACGTCCGTCCGCCCACGCTGGCCCTGGTCGTCAATCGCCCTCAGCTGTTCAAGGGTCGCTACGAGCGGTACCTCATGAATCGGCTGCGGGAGGAGCTTCCGTTCTCGGAGGTTCCGATTCGATTGGTCTTCTCCAAGCGGAAGCGGATCGATCTTCAGGAACTCAAGGAAGGCAAGAACAGGTCGGAATGAAATCAGGCCTGACGGCCCGATAGGGCGTTTCGGGCCCGTTCCTTTTGGCCTTCTCTCCGGTTTCGGGCTTGCCTGACTCCGGGGGTATGCTCCAATTGAGGACCATTCCCAGGAGGCGAAGAGTTCCATGTTGATCGCACTCATGCTGGCTTCGGTCCTTTCGACCGCGGCCATCGACGAACCGGCATCCGTATCACCGATCCTCGTTCCGCTGACGGCGGACAAGGTCCCCGCCCGACCGGGCAAGGAAGTGCGGATCGATGTTCCCCTTCCCGGAGGGGATTCCGTTCCGTGCATCCTGGAACCATTCAGCGTCGTGACGCCTGAAACCAGATTCGTGATCGGCAGTCGCAGCGGAAACGACGTCGATCTGCAGTTCGATCCCACCTCGGTCAGGCTGCTTCGTGGAGCCGTCGAGGGTGATCCGGATTCACATGTCGTGCTCGCCGTGCACGGTGCCCATCTGCGCGGCCGCATCCATCGCGGGGACGGTTCCATCTACCACCTGGCCGAGACCACGGAGCCCCGTCTTCCGAATTCCAGACCGCCGCACCTTCCGATGTGCGGTCTCGATCACTCCGAACACGCCCATGTCGGCGCTCCCACGGGTGCGCCGCGTGGAGACGACGAATCCCCCGATACCGCGATCTACCGGCTGCGCATCGCGGTCGAGACCGACTTCGAATACCGCCAGCTGTTCGAGAGCACCGACGAAGCGGCGGCCTACGCGGTGCTCTGCTACGGGCTCATCGGCGACATCTTCCTCCGCGACGCGGGCGTCCGGGTCGAGATGACGTACCTGCGGCTTTGGGAGACCGAGGACGATCTCTTCAACGTCGAGGATCCACTGTCCGAGTTCAGGCAGTACTGGAACCAGAACATGGATGATGTGCCGAGGAACCTCGCGCAGTTCTTCTCGGGACGCCGTGACATGCCCTACGGCGGGGTCGCCTGGCTGTCGGCGATCTGCCGCAGCTACGGCTATTCCGTGATGGGATACGCTCTCGGATTCACCGGTGACATCTCCCGTCCGGACGTCTTCAACTACGACGTGCACGTCGCGGCCCACGAGATCGGCCACAACTGCGGTGCGTGGCACACGCACAACTACGATCTCGACGAATGCGATCTCCTCGAATCCGCTCCGGTGCGCGGCCCGATCATGAGCTACTGCTCCCAGACGAACAGCGGTGGCAACGCCATGACGGACGTGCGGTTCCACGTCGTCGTGCAGCAGGCGATGAGGGATCACTTCAAGGTGGCGAATGCCGAATATCCCGCGTGCTTCTTCCTCGACTGCAACGGGAACGGGCTCTCGGACACCGGCGACATCATCTCCGCCGTCAGCGAGGATCTCAACGGCAACCTCGTGCCCGACGAATGCGAGGACTGCAACGGCAACGGAGTGCTCGATCCCGAGGAGGTCCAGGGGACGCTGCTCGATCTCAACTTCAACCTCATTCCCGACGAATGCGAGCCGGACTGCAACGGCAACGGGTTTCCCGACGACCGGGACATTCTCGACGGGACCAGCATCGACCTCTGGGGCAACGGCGTCCCCGACGAATGCGAAGAGGACTGCAACGGCAACGGTCAGTCCGACTACAACGAGATCCAGGCCGATGCGGAGCTCGATCTCGATCGGGATCTCGTGCTCGATTCGTGTCAGGACTGCGACGCCGACGGCGAGCCGGATCTCGAGGAACTCGACGGTGCGTGGGCGACCTGGGTCGGCTCGGATGCGCCACCGCATCACGATGGACGAAGCGATGGTCATGGTGCGGTGAGCCGCATGCATTCGATCGTCGGGACCCGGACCGGTGGCGTGCACGGCGGAGACGTGCCGACCACGTGGGAGGTCGTCATCACCGACGACCGGCGAGTGCTCGCCACCTCGCCGACGGACGACCGGGTCGTCGAGTTCGACGATCACGGCGACTGGGTCCGGGACCTGGTCACGGATGCGCAGGGACTGGATGCGCCGACCGGCATGGCATCGACTCCACAGGGCACCCTGCTCGTGAGTTCGACGGGAACCAGCGAAGTGCTCGAGTTCGACATCGAGACGGGCGAGTTCATCGGTGTCTTCGCTTCGGGAAGCCCCTGGACCTTCGTGCCCCTGAACATCCATGTCACGTTGGACGGGCGTGCCCTCATCGCCTCCGCGGTCGGAATGGTCGAGTCCTACGATGTGTCCACGGGAACGCACCTCGGGACGCTGATCGGCAAGGACGACAATGGGGGAATGGCCAGCCCCCGCGGCATCGCAGAACTGCCCGGCGGAGACATCGTCGTTGCCAGCATGGGGACGAGGCAGATTCTCCGTTTCGACGGAACGCACGGCGACTTCCTGGGGGTCTTCAACCAGGGGGGGACCGAAATCGCCTTGACCCTCGACGAGCCATGGGGGCTCCGGCTCGGCGCCGACCGCAATCTCTACGTCTCCCGCCACGGTGCGTACCGGGAAGGCGAAGGTGACGGGCACGATCATGGTGACGATCACGACGACGATTCGGACGACGGAGTCGACGGGGACATGCAGGACGGCGAGGATACCGGCGACCTGCACATCAACTCGACCCGCATCTACATCTTCGACGGTTCATCCGGCATCTTCATCCGTTCGTACGTGACCGGGCACGACACGGATCTCTGGCAGCCCACCGGATTCGACTTCATGCCCGGATCGGGCACCGACTGCAATCGCAACGGACGTCCCGATGCATGCGATCTGCTCGACGGATCCAGCGTGGATCTGGACGGCGACGGAACGCCCGATGAATGCCAGTGCCCCCTGGATCTCGATCGCGACGGAGCCGTCGGTGTGTCCGAGCTGCTCGCGGTGCTGATGAACTGGGGTCCATGCCCTCATTGTGACGGAGACTTCAACGCGGACGGCCGCGTCGACGTCAGCGACCTGCTCGAGGTGATCGGCGTCTGGGGAAGCTGCCTCTGATCGTCACTCGAAGACGACCACCCGTCCGGGGCCCGGCAGGATCCGGTCCTCGAGATGCCACCGGACCGCTCTGGCAAGCACCAGTCGCTCGACGTCCCGGCCCTTGCAGGTGAGATCCTCGACCGAATCGAGATGGGAGCAGGAGATCACGTCCTGCGCGATGATCGGCCCCGCGTCGAGTTCGCTGGTCACGTAGTGGGCGGTGGCCCCGACGAACTTCACGCCCCGCTTGCGCGCCTGGTGGTAGGGACGGGCGCCGCTGAAGGCGGGCAGGAACGAATGATGGATGTTGATCAGCGGACACGGTGCGTGTTCGATGAACTCCGGGGTCAGGACCTGCATGTACCTGGCGAGCACACCGAGTTCGATCCGCTGCTCGACCAGCAGGTTCCTGATCTGCGCTTCCTGCTCGCTGCGATTCTCGTTCGAGACGGGCAGGAGGTGGAACGGAACGTCGAAGGCCTCGGCGGCCTTCCGACCTTCCTCATGGTTGCTGATGATGCATCCGATCGAGCAGGACAGTTCGTTCCACCGATGTCGAAGCAGCAGGTCCCACAGGCAGTGGTCCTGCCTGGACACGAGGAGGGCGACCCGCTTCGGCTGATCGTCCCAGGACAGCCTCCATTCGAGTTCCTGTTCGGACGCCAGATTCGAGAAGCCCTCGGCCAGGCCGTCCCGATCCGCGCCTTCGCCCGAATCGAACGAGATCCGTTGGTAGAACAGACCCGTCTCCGGATCGGAGTACTGGTCGGCATGGAGAATCGTGCACCCGTTCTCGAAGAGATGGCCGGACACCGCCGACACGATGCCGGGTCGATCGGGACACCAGAAGAGAAGCGTTCCATGCATGGAGAAGATGGTATCGACCTGTGGCCCGAAGGTGGGCAGGTCAGTGCGGTGTGTTCGTGGACGGATTCAGTCCGAGCCTGTCCCCGTCACGGCGCAGGGCGTCGATGCAGCGTTGGATGTGCTCGGTGGGATCGAGGCCGAGGGCCTCCATCCCCTCGCGGATGTCGCGTCGATCGCATCCGGCGGCGAAGTTCTCGATCTTGAGCTTCTTCTTCACCGACTTGGGTGCCAGATCCGCGATGCCGTTGGGTCGGACCTTGCAGCACGCAACGAGGAATCCGGCGAGTTCATCGACCGCGAACAGGTGGTGGGCCATCTGCGTCGTGCGGGGCGTCCCGCTGTATTCGGCATGTCCCAGGATCGCCTCGAGGATCTCCTCGTCGACGCCGCCCCGTTCCCGGAGGAACGTCACCCCCACGAACGGATGCTCCTCGGTCGTGGGATGCTTCTGGTAGTCGAAGTCGTGAAGCAGGCCGGCGATGCGCCATCGATCCTGCTGCCCGGGTTCGACCGTTTCCGCGTAGGCGCCCATGCAGCATGCAACGGCTTCCATGTGGATTCGCAATGCGTCGCTGTCCACCCATTCGTGCATGAGGGCGCGGGCATCTTCGATGGTGATCGGATCGTTCATGGTGTCAGTGTACGTGCGCCTCGCCGCGAGGTCACACCAGGATGTAGTCCCGGATCCTGGATGCTTCGTCCGATCCCCGCATGGCTTCGACGATCGCGAGCGCGAACTCGATCGCGGTACCGGGTGTCTGCGAGGTGATGACGTTGTGTTCGGCGTCCACGCACACCCTCGCATCCGGATCGAACTTGTCGCCGAGCCGACTCGTGAACTCGTCGGGGGGCCATGCGTGGTCCGGCATCCGGATCGGCTTGGGGTTGCATGTCGCCCGTGCGGACTGGTCGAGCACGCCCGCCGGCTGCAGGACCAGCGCGGGCGAGAGGCAGATGGCGGCGATCAGACGTCCCGCGGCATGTTGCGATACGAGCATGTCCCGAAGCAGCGTACTGTCGCCGAGGTTCATCGCTCCGGGAATGCCGCCGGCCATGACGATGGCGTCCCATTGCGATTCCGACGCCTGCTCCAGGGTGCAATCCGGAATGATGCGCAGGCCCATCTGGAGCCGAACCGGATCGATGGATCCGTCGATGCCGGCGATGACCACGTCGAGGTCGCCCCGGCGGAGGACATCGAAGATGGCTGTGAACTCGATCTCTTCGTTTCCGGCGCTGACCGGCAGGAGTACTCGCATGGGTTCAGTCATTCTGCTGCATGCGGTGTTCGATCCGATGCAGCGTGTCCCGGATGTCCTCGAGCACCGATGCGTCGTCGCCGAGCGACGTCGCGGATACGGATCCACCGTGCGACTTCCGATCCTCCAGGAGGTCTCGCTGGGCGAGGACCTGGTTCCTGAAGTCGATCACATCCACGATGCCCGTGAGTCCCACCAGGGCTCCACTGCCCGCTGTGGCGCCGCTTGATCCGGCGGTTTCGATCGTGAGCGTATGCAGCTCCATCATCCGCATGATCGGTCCCTGCTTCAATGCAAGGTCCGTGATCTTCTCAAGCGGTACGGTCTTCTCGATCCGATTGAACAGGCCCTTTCTCACCACGAGACTCTTCTCGGTCAGGGTGCAGCTCATTCGTTCGAGGTATTTTCTGCTCACGGCGAGCCCGATGAGAAGCCAGATGGGCAGCAGCACGATGCCCACCACGGTCACCATCAGCACAATCGTGCCTCCCAGAAGCCAGTAGTGGCAGACCTTCGGGTTGAATTCCGCCTCTTTGAGGATGATCGGTTCGCTCATGATGGCCCATGGTAGACTCTGGTTTCAGTTGATGCGTTTGAAACCCCTCATCGGACCAGGCTGACGAGGGGCCTCCAAAAACCCCCCTGGTGACATCCTGAGTGCCGGTTGATCCCGAATCCTCTTCAAGGATTGAGGGATGCATCACTGAACCATGCCAATTCTCCCATTACCCGTATATGAAGAAGACGTCGATCCCGCCAACCGCGATGCGTTGACGCTCGAGGAGCAGCTCGCGAAGCTCGAGGAACCCAAGACCATCGCCGTCCGCTTCGGTCGCATGCGCATGGTCGGCGAATACAAGAACGCCATCGGGATCATCCCCGGCTGCGGATCCAAGCTGGTCGTCCGCACCCATCGAGGCATCGAACTCACGGAAGTCATCACCACCACCTGCGAGAACGCCGGCTGCGGGAAGTCGGTCACCCGCAAGGAGATGCTCGACTACATCGAGAACTCCGGTGGGCGGGACTATCCCTTTCATACCCGGGGCAGGATTCTCCGGGTCGCCACGACGCAGGATCTCTCCGACCAGGAAGCACTGCAGGCTGAGCTCGGTCGCTACAAGCGGGTCTTCAAGGAGCAGGTCGAGTACTACAACCTCGACATCAAGTTCGTCGCCGCCGAGCCCATTCTCGGTGGTGAAATGGTGACCTTCTACTACATGTCCGAAAACAGGATCGACTTCCGTGAACTCGTCCGTGATCTCGCGGCGGAGTTCACGGCCCGCGTCGAGATGCGGCAGGTCGGTGCTCGCGACGAGGCTCGCCTGGTGGCGGACTACGAACGATGCGGACAGCACTGCTGCTGCAAGAACTTCCTCAAGGTGCTTCAGCCCGTCTCCATGCGTTCCGCGAAGGTCCAGAAGGCGACGCTCGATCCCCTGAAGATCTCGGGTCGCTGTGGCCGACTCATGTGCTGTCTTCGATACGAGGATCAGACCTACAAGGAATTGAAGAAGAATCTACCGCATCGCAAGACGCGCGTCGGGACCAGTGAAGGCCCCGGCATCGTGAAGGACTCGAAGATTCTGACGCAGCTCGTGCTTGTCAAACTCGAGTACGACAATCGCGAAGTGGCGATCCCTCTCGAGGAACTCATCGATCCGGACACCTGTCCCACCAGGGAAGAAGTCGAAG
>MDTG01293882.1_pt1 | contig 14429 bp, 20 predicted proteins | sample 811421 | NCBI WGS metagenome assembly MDTG01 (sample SAMN05326645, study PRJNA326480) | marine metagenome | isolation source: seawater | place: Pacific Ocean: South East | collected 2011
ACAAGGAATCGACATTATGTTTGATGGCGATGAAGCAGGAAGCAGAGCTGCAGAAGCTGCCAAAGGTTTAGCTGAAAAGCTAGATATGTCAGCAAGGATAGTAACTTTACCAATAAATACAGATCCTGGTAACTTAAATCGTGACCAGATAAACAGATTGAAAAAGAAATTATATGGCGAATAACTATAAAAATTGTGCTACTAATCGTTCCAAGAATGACTTGTGGACTGAATACGAGTATACTTTTTGTGAAGAACAAGAGTGGGATATAGAATTTTGCTCAGATACATTAGGAAGAACACCAGTATCAATTAGAAAAGCTAAACAGAAATACAATCTAACTTTTCACAAACCTTCCCTATGGGAGAAAGGTGGCAAGAGATGGCATCCACTAGCTAAAGCAATACTTTTTGAGTATAAGAGAAAACATTTAGAAGATAAGACTCCTATACTACAAGATGAATGGTTTGAAATACAAAGAAAATTGTATGATGTAGAAGGTTTTTACAGAAATTACAAGCAGTGTGATATGCAAACAGAAGCTAGAAGAATGGTTAATCATCGTCAGACTGAATATTCAAGAGCAGATATACATGAGTCTTGGACAGTAGTTAAAGAGCCTACAGATGCTAAAGATACTATAGAAGTAGTATGCCCTGTAGGACACGAGTTCACACATCATTTTCATGCGTGGGCAGATAAAGACATAGGTTGTTTAGCCTGTGCAAGAAAAGAAGATTCAACATTATACTTTTTAGATTTTGGAGAGTTTGTAAAGATAGGTATTACTGTCAAGACTCCAGAGAAAAGATTCCCTGAGTATGATTTTCTTACATTACTAACAATCAATAATATAGGTTGGGGACATGCCCACTATATAGAACAACAAATTATTAAAAACAACAAAGAGTTTGCAACAGAACCTGAATTACTAGTAGGCAATGGCTCAACAGAGTGTTTCACTCCTGCTGCAAAACAATCAATTTTAGAGGAATTAAAACAATGGCAGTAGCCCTAATAGAAACAAAAGCATCATCGACCAACTGGGATAGATACTTTGATTTTGAGATAGACCGATATGCTCTATGCTCAAATTCGAGTGTCAAAAAAGTTCTCAAAAAAGATGTAGATATAGAAATCGATGTCGATGCGTACGAATGGCTCATTCTTGTAGGTTCAGAGGCCTTCAAAATGTATACAAAAAAGACTTCGGTAACAGAGTTCAATGGAAAAGTTTGCGAATCTAAGTTTTTAGGTTTAATTAATCCTGCAATGATTAAGTTCAAACCAGAAGCAAAGACAGAGTTCGAGCGTGCTGTTGAGAGTATATCGAAATATGTAAGCGGAGAATTGCGACAAGAGAGGCTCGGAGAAGATGCATGTTATGGTATCACAGAGACAGATGACTTACTAACATATCTAAATGAAGTTCTAGCAGATAGTAAAGACTATGTTGCTCTTGACTCAGAAACATCAGCATTATATTGTAGAGATGGATATATGTTAGGATTCTCTATGTCATACAAAGCTAATCATGGAGTCTATGTTGACTGTGAAGCAATTGATGAAGAATGTGAAAGAATTATGCAGTTGATATTCAATACTAAACGAGTTGTCTTTCATAATGCTAAGTTTGACTTACAATGGTTTGAATATCATTTCAACTTTGAGTTCCCAAGATTTGAAGATACAATGATGATGCATTATATGTTTGATGAACAGCCTGGAAAGCATGGTCTAAAACAGTTAGCAATTAAACATACTCCATACGGAGATTACGAACAAGAGCTAGACCAATGGAGAGAGAACTATTGTAAGACTCACGGAGTACTAAAAGGAGACTTCAGTTATGACTTGATTCCATTTGAAGTAATGAAAACTTACGCAGCAATGGATGCAATAGTTACATTATTACTATTTGAAAAGTTTGAAGCTCCTCTTAAAAGTAATGATAAGCTATATTGGGTATATAAAAATCTACTCATAGAAGGAATAAGATTCCTTAAAGATGCAGAATCCAATGGTGTGCCTTTCGATAAGACTAGACTAGAGTTTGGACAAAAGAGAATGGGAGAAGATATTGACGCAGCAGTTGCAGAACTATACAAGTTTCCAGAGGTAAAAGCCTACGAGAAAGCTAAAGGTTCTGACTTCAATCCTAACTCTACAGTACAACTTAGAGAGTTACTATTTGACTATTTAAATCTGACCCCAACGGGGAAGAAAACAGGCACAGGCGCACACAGTACAGATGCAGAAGTTCTCGGACAACTTGCAGAAGACCATGAAGTACCTAAACATATTCTTGAGATAAGACAGAAAGTTAAAATTAAATCTACTTATCTTGATAAAATTATACCGAATCTTGATAGAGACAGTAGACTTAGAACAAACTTCAACTTACACGGAACTACGAGCGGAAGGCTATCATCTAGTGGTAAACTAAATATGCAACAACTTCCAAGAGACAATCCGACTGTAAAAGGTTGTATCAAAGCAAGACAAGGTTATAAGATAGTTGCAATGGACTTAACAACAGCAGAAGTTTATTGTGCAGCTGTACTTGCTAAAGATGTAGGCTTACAGAATGTATTTAAGTCAGGTGGTAATTTCCACAGTACGATTGCTAAACAAGTATTTAAGCTTCCAGGAGAAGTAGAAGAAGTTGCAGAGTTTTATCCTGCCAAAAGACAACAGGCAAAAGCCGTTACCTTTGGTATTATGTATGGAGCTGGCCCGAAAAAGATTAGTGAGCAGGTCACGAAGGATAGTGGAGAATACTTTTCACCACTTCAAGCGAAAGAAGTTATTGATGATTACTTCGAGGCTTTCCCTAAACTCAAACAATGGTTAGACAATACTCAAAAATTTATTCAAGCAAATGGATATGTATACTCTCATTTTGGAAGAAAGAGAAGATTACCAAATGTCTTTAGTAAAGATAAAGGTATTGCATCACACGAAGTTCGTAGTGGTGTAAATGCTCTTGTTCAATCTGTGTCTAGTGATATTAATTTATTAGGTGCGATTGATATGCAGAAACATATTGTTGCTACAGGCATGGACGCCAAGATATTTGCACTTGTTCACGATTCAGTTCTAGCAGAAGTAAAAGAAGAATTAGTAGAAGAATATAGTGCAAAACTAAAAGAGGCTATACAGAAAGATAGAGGACTTATGATACCAGGAGCTCCAGTCGGATGTGACTTTGATGTTGCTGATGATTACAGTTTAGGTAAGTTCGAGAAACTATATGGTATTTAAAGACTTAGATGTATGCTTTATACATATTCCTAAATGTGGTGGCACAAGTGTCACCTCACAATACTTAATAAGTAGAAACATAAAAAACTATTTAGGAAAGACTTGGAGAACTGGACTAGAAGTACAGTACGAAAGAGCTATAGGAAGAAAAGGAGAAAGACAAGTTCTTCATAATATGCATGCAGATGCAGACCAATACTATCCTGTGTATAGAGAATATAATATGATAACACAAGTAAGAAATCCGTATGATAGATTTGCTAGTGTGTATAAACATTTATCTAGTATAGAATTAGTAAAGACTCCTTTTGTAGAGTGGGTTCCTCGTACTATTGAATGTTTATATTCAGGTAACTGGTCAGCATGTTTAGATGCAGGTCATCAATATATACAGCACTTGCATATTGTAAATCCAGGATTTGATGCAAGTATTTTATTTAAACATCAATATAGTTACATTAGACCTGAAGTAGAAGTACATAAGTTAGAAGAAAAAACAATTTGGAAAAGACTAAAATTAAAAGAAGGTATACATAATGTAAGTGAAAAACATTATGAAACAAGATATAGTACACAAAACAGTATACTAGTTAGAGATTATTATGAAAGAGACTTTGAAGAACTCGGATATTGATAGTATTATACCATGCGGTGGCGGTATTGAAACTGCAGCTGCTGTTGCTTGGGCAGTTGGGCAAGGTTATAAACCTGTTCTATTTACAGAAGTTATAAACAAAGATTGCCCTGCACAAAAAGGAATGACTAGAGCAAGTGAATATATTGCAAAGTATTTTGATTTAGAATTTTTCACTAGTTATAATGATGTACCTATGGAGAATGAAAGCGTCCCGCCTAGCGATTATATAATTCATAACGCAATAAAATTAGTTCTAGGGAATCCTAGTCTTAGATTTAAGTATATTATTTGTGGCGGCAATGCAGAAGATAGTATGCAACAAAGAGTACAAGTACGATATGTACAAAAGTTAGTGGCTGCAAGATGGAGCAATCAATGGGATATGCACGGAGTAGATTGGAAACATTTCTTAACAGTACCTCATGCACTATTTCCTATGGAATATTTAACAAAGTCAGAGATAATAGCAATAATGATGAGAAAACATCCAAAGCTAGTAAAGAATCAATGGACTTGTATAAGTCCTGTAAAAGAAGAAAACAATTATAAACAATGCGGACAATGTCCCAAATGTAATGAATGGAGTTCAGCACTAAGACAGGCTAAAAACTCTAATATTAAAGTTATGGAAGGAAGAACTTATGAGTTTGATATGCGTCAGTAAAGAGTGGCACGAGTTAACAATAGAAGAACTATATAGAATTATACAATTAAGAATTGAAGGATTTATAGTGAAGAATAAAACTTGTTATCAAGATTTAGAAGCACACTACGACCAAAATGGATGGTACCTAATGTGGTACGATACAACCTTAGGAATGAGCCCACAATCAATGGTAGGGCAAACACAGTTTTGTACTAATAAAACTTTTTATGGTAGTGATGGTACAGTTTATAATTATCCTGCATGGCGCAGACAAGCATGGGTGCCAGGATATAGAGATGTTAAAGTTGAACAACCACATACTGTTGAAGCTTGTATGAAATATACAGGAAAACCTTATATGATGTGTGAGGTAGTGGAATGGGGATATGTAGAACATATTATATCTTTTGAAGGAGGAGGATATCGTTGTGTTACAGATGAGCCTTATTATGATGACGCAGGTAGACCTAATTGGGTATGTGTTAATGACAACCTAGATTTTAAGGAGAGATATGGGATTACGATTAAATAGTAAAATTCCTTGTAACCCCATAGAGTTTGATGTAGATAAAGAGTGGTTATTAGACAAAGCTTTACAATGTACAAGAAAACAGTTTTATCATCATGGAAACGAAGAAGAAAGAGTTGAAGGATATACATATGCTCATATACGATTTCCTGAACTAGATGCAATAGCAGGGAATCATGGGTTAAATCTAAAAGGCAAATACAATATGAAATTTGTATACATTGCTCCTCACGCTGTTATTGATTGGCACAAAGATTGGGGAACACAATGTGCATTTAATTGGATAATAAATGGTAATACAGCTGCCATTAGGTATAGAGATAGACCTTATGTATATAGGTCTGCACTAATAAATACGCAAGAAGAACATATGGTCAAAAACAATGACAAAGAACGAATAATATTTAAAATATCTATATTCGATAGAAGCTATGAGGAGATATGCAATCAATTCAATTCCCGATTTATGTAATCCATAGTGATAATGTAGAAGAATTAGATGGTATACTTTGGTTAGATGACCAAGTATTAGATGATAAGAATATGCAGGGAGATAGTCTGGGAATGAGAAGGATTCAGACTCCTATGAAAAGTATCTATCCTTTAAGATATATGATTGAAGATGAAATCAGTATGTTAAAGCATAGAGGAACAACTTTTATAGACAGTAATGGTAAAATTATTGTCAAAGAAAAGAATAGAACTGCTAAACTTATATATCATAAGATTAGAAAAAGAGAATTAAAAGAAGTAGCTACTGTAATATGGCTGATAGGAGTACCTTTTCCTTTTATAGAGAAAAGACCACCACCAGCTGAATGTACATGGGCAGGAGTACTACATTTATCAGGAATACCTTGGAAAGTGTGGGAATATTGTGAAGAAAAGAAAAAGGACAGTTGGAGAAAAGTTTGAATTTACGAACAAAAATTAATGAAAGAATGGATATATTACAGGGATGGATGGAACAAGATTACCATCTAATTAGACCTGAAGTAGTATATGAACATACATTAACTGTTAGTAAATTTTGGTCTGTACTATCTGAAGAAGATAGAGATTATATACAGGCTGTACAATCTGCAATTGATAGTGAATCAAAAATATCATGGAAAAGATGAATCATATAGGCAAAGAAGCCAGACGTAAAAAGAAAGAAAACTTCGCTTGGTGGATAAAGTGGGCATCTTCTGTGGCTATTTTAGGCGCAATGTCAATAAGAGCCGCAGGTGTATTGCCTTTGGCTGACTTGGTATTGTCTTTTATAGGTGTTTTCGGCTGGACTTTAGTAGGATTACTATGGAAAGACCGAGCAATAATAGTATTAAATGCAGCAGGACTTACAATATTAGCAATAGGATTATTAAAAGTTGCTTTTGGATAAGTAAAAAGGAAAAATTATGATGAATACAAATGAAGCACAAGAACTAATGATAGCATTAGAAACTTGTATCTGTTATGTAGAGTACACTAGTTTAAATAGTGGTACTAAAAAACAAAGAGAGATGACTACATGCCCAGAGTTTATACCTAGTGGAAATGGATTGTCTTTTAATCAGAAAGCAGCTCAAATGGATAAGTGTTTAGCTTATGATATTGAATTTGAAAGATGGGATGATATAGACCTAGAAACTATTACAGATTGGTATGTAATACAGGAAAGCGAAGAAGAAGATGGATAAAAAGTATTTTGTTGTAAAAAATTATCTAACAGATGATGAGTGTGATGATTATTTAACACTATGCCGAGTGCTTGACCCAAATCCAACTCTAGAAGTAGGACTGAAGAAAGAATCAAATAAGAATAAACATGTAGCAGTGAATAGAACTTATTGGACTATACGCAGTATGACAAAACATATGAGACCTCTAAAAGCTTTAGCAGAAGAAAAGTTTGGACTAGAGCCTGACTCATTAAGGTTTAAGTTTGGACGTTTTGCTCATATCATGTGCTATGATACACCAGGTCAAGGATTAGAATGGCATGCAGAACCTAATATATCTAAAGTGTCTGTATCTATTAATTTATCTGATGAATGGGAATATGTTGGTGCAGACTTTGAAATGAAGATGGCTCCTAACTTAGACTTAAAGAAAGGAGATGCAATACTATATAGCGGTAGTGCTATGCATCGTGTTAGTGATTTAATTGGCGGAAGAAAGTTTAGTTTCGTAATGTGGCTAGCATGATTACATACAGTAGTTGGGTTACTCCTGAAGAAGTAAGAGAAATAGAACAAACAATACTAGTAAAAGAAAAGTATGTATTAGATATTCCTCCGAAGTGGCCGACTGCATTTAAAGGATTAACAGGTAAGTTTTCTTGTTATAATTGGTTAGATGATTTTGAGTTCTTAATACCTAAATTACAAGAGATATTAGAGGCTCCTCATGTAGTACAATGCTGGGCTAATATTTTACGAGAAGGGGAAGGCGTTCCAAGACACCAACATGCAAGTGGTAAAGATAGAAACTTCAAATGTGGTAATTTATTTATATCAGGAGATACGAGTATAGGTACTGACTATGATTGGATAGGCAATATTCCTAGTACTCCTGGAGATTTACAATGGTTTGGTTGTCATTTATTTCATGAAGTAAAACCAAATACAAGTAAGAAAGAAAGAATTAGTTTGGCATTTGACTGTCATCCTATACAAGAAGATATGAGTGTATTTAAAAAAGGAGAATATAGGAAAATATAATGTGCGGATTTATAGTAACACAGAATAAACATATGGCAGTAACAATGTTACAACGACAAGAGTTCCGAGGACCTGATGGTATGGACTTTTGGTCTGATGATAATCTAACTCTTGGACACGCTTTATTAGATATTAGTGGGCAGAATCAAAAACAACCATATAAAACTAAGAAAGGGCATATAATTGTATTCAATGGAGAAATGTATGACACGACACAACCCAATGATACAAAGTTTTTAGCTAACGGATATGATATGTATGGTTTGAGCTTTCTAGAATTTACAAATTGGCATGGCTCTATAGCAATATATAAGCCTAAAGAAAAGAAACTCACACTAATCAGAGACCAGTTTGGTGCAAAACCGTTATGGTATTACAAGAAAGGAAAAGCTTTTGCTGCTACTACAAGTCTTAGAAGTTTCATAAACAAAACTAAAAATGATTCTATGGATAAGAAGTTTGAGTTTAATCCTTTATGGAGTGGAACAGACTCCCCTTATCATAATATTCATAAAGTAGCTCCAGGACAAGTAATAGAACATGATTTAGAAACTAATGTAACGGTGCATCGTAATTTATGGAGAAACTATCAGATAAGGTCATGGGAACTTGATAAAAAAGAATTCAGAAGAAGAACATTAGAATCAGTAAGAAAAATTGCTAAGAATAAACAGAAAACAGCAATATTTCTAAGTGGTGGATTAGATAGTACATTTGCTTTATCTTGTATAAAAGATATGGGATTAGACTTAACAGCGTATATCTGTCAGTATGATAGAACTAAAGCGCAGTACACTAACCATGATGGCTTCAGAGGAGAAGGAATCATGGCAGAAAAAACATGTAAAGAATGGGGAATACCATATAAAATTGTTGTATTAAAACAAAAAGACATGGCACACATCTCAAGAAAGTGGATAGCAAATACTCACTTTCCTTGGGTGGATAGAAACAGACAAGCCCCAAGATACCTACTAGCCCAGGCTGCTAGTAGAGATGGTTGTAAAGTTGTAATTACAGGAGACAGCGCAGATGAACTTTACACAGAATATAGACATCATAGCAAAAGGTTGACAGACCCCAGCTGGGATAAAGAAACAGTAAGAAGATGTAAGAAAATGTCTTGGTTTCCAGATGAAGTTTTCTCTAATGATGCATTGAATAATGGATTATTCTTTGATTTACTAGCTACATCTGAACAGAATATATTAGCAACAGACCAAACTTGTGGAATGTTTGGAATGGAATCAAGACCTGTATTTCTTGGTCAAAACTATGTACAGTATGTATATATGTTTAGTGGAAAGACTAAGTTTACTCAAAGAACAGGTTGGCATCTAGGAACATACAAATACCTACTTAGAGAAGTATTCGGAGATATGTTGCCAAAACATGTTAGGGAAAGAACAACAAAAGTAGGTTGGTCTAGTCCTTGGAATAATAACTTCGATCCTTTAGTAGAGCAATGGGCAAAAGAAGATTTGGACTATCTAACAGTATTATGATAGGTTTTACATGTGGAGCATTTGATTTATTACACGCAGGACATATAGTAATGTTAAAAGAGGCAAAGGATAATTGTGACTATTTAATAGTAGGATTGCAAACAGACCCAAGCATAGATAGGCAAAATAAAAATCAACCAGTACAATCAGTATATGAACGATACATTCAATTAAGAGCAGTAAAATATATTGATGAGATTATACCTTACGATACAGAACAAAGTTTACTAGATTTACTAGAAGCTACGGAAATACATCTTCGATTTGTTGGAGAAGATTATACAGACAGACATTTTACAGGCAAAGGATTACACGAAATCTATCACACAAGTAGACAACATTCTTTCTCTAGTAGTGAGTTAAGAAATAAAATAAATGAAAGCAGTAATAAAAAATAGAATACAAATAATGGGTACGCCTGAACTTTTCAATAAGATAGAAAAGGAATTGACATATACATTGCCTCCTCGTATGCCACAAGACCCACCTATGGTGTTTAAAACAATTAGGTATATTAGAAGTGGGCTAATTTCTATACCTGTAGGAAGAATAGACTTAATCCCAGATGATTACGAAGTTTTTGATAAAAGAGTTAGTGTAGAAGCAGACTTTCCTGAGTTTAAGTTTGATTTACGACCAAGTCAAAAAGCGGTATATGATGAGATTGATGACTGCGCTATAATAAACGCTTGGGTAAGTTGGGGAAAGACTTTTACAGGTTTAGCTATCGCAGCAAAACTTGGACAAAAAACACTCGTTGTTACGCATACAACTACATTAAGAGCGCAGTGGGAAAAAGAAGTGAAAAAAGTCTTTGGAATTGAAGCAGGAGTCATAGGTGGTGGTAAGTTTGATATTGATCCTCCTATCGTTATTGGGAATATCCAATCTTTATACAGACGAGTGGACGACATAAAACAAGTTTTTGGAACTGTGATTTTAGATGAGATGCATCATGTAAGTAGTCCAACTTTTACACGCATAGTAGATGAAATGCCTTCTAGATTTAAAGTAGGACTAACAGGAACACTAGAACGAAAGGACGGAAGACATGTAGTGTTTAGAGATTACTTTGGGCATAATGTATTTAAACCACCTAAAGAAAATTATTTAGTACCTAAAATACATATTTACAAAACAGATATACGATTTATAGATGGTTCGTTTACGCCTTGGGCAGAACGAATCAACGACCTTACTCATAACGAAGAATATGTCCATAGTTTGAGTATGATAGCGGCAAAGTATGCTGCAGAAGGACATAAGGTATTGGTTGTCTCTGATAGAGTACACTTTCTGAAAAGATGTGCTAATCTAGTAGGAGATGCCGCAGTATCAATAACAGGCGATATGAATTTTGATGAAAGAGATAGTGCAATGAAACAAATCAAAACAGATAAAAATATTTTATTTGGAACGCAATCTATTTTCTCAGAAGGTATATCATTAAACGAATTGAGTTGTTTAGTATTAGGTACACCAGTTAATAATGAACCTTTACTAACACAGCTTATAGGTAGAGTAGTCCGAAAAATGGATGGCAAAAGACAACCAGTTGTCGTAGACATAAATTTAAAGGGCAAAACAGCAGCTCGTCAAGCAAATGCAAGAATGGGCTACTATATTAGAGAAGGCTATGAGGTAGCCGTATTATGAATAAAACAGAAAAGAAAGAAATTCGATTAAATCTTGAAGAAATGAAAAAGATGAAGATATTTCTAGCAACTCCTATGTATGGTGGTCAATGCTACGGTTTATATACTAAGTCATTAATGGACACAACTAGTATGTTTATGCACTATGGGATTGAGATGCAGATTTATTATTTATTCAATGAATCTTTAGTAACTAGAGCAAGAAACTATTGTGTCGCAAACTTTTTAAAATCTGAGGCAACTCATATGCTATTTATAGATAGTGATGTTGCTTGGCAAGCTATGGACTTAATGTATTTTACTCATTTAGTTGCAGAAGACCCAGAGAAGTATAGAGTCATGACAGCACTATATCCTAAGAAAACTATAGCTTGGGAGAAAGTATTAAGAGCTGCTCAGTCAGGAAACTTTGATGATAACCCAGTAGCACTAGAAAAGGTTGCAGGAGATATGGTTTTTAATCCAGACCATACAGCATACCCAGACGGTAGAGCTCCTATTTATGAACCAGTAAAAGTCAAAGAGGCAGGTACTGGATTTATGATGATACATAGAAGTGTATTTGAAGACTACGCAAAAGCACATCCTGAACTAGAATATACTCCAGACCATCTTAGAGAAGGAGAATTTAAACCAGGTGAAAAAATCCATGCTTACTTTGATTGTATAATCAATGAAGAAAATAGATATTTAAGTGAAGATTACATGTTTTGTGAAAATCTGAGAAAGTTAAATATAGATATATGGACATTACCTATGATTGAGCTTATGCATTGTGGTAGTTACATCTACCAAGGTAAACTAGTGGATATGGCACTGAGTGACGTTCATGCAACACTTGCTCCAGAAGATGTTGGAAAAATTCGAAGTAGTCGTCCGTATGAAGATGACAAAAATAGTTCTTGACAACATCTTATAAATTTGATATAATATGTTATTATTTAATTGGAATGAGATTTTAAAAAGAAGCAAAGGAAATGTTATGGACACCATTACAATCCTTAGAATTATTACTTTTAAACTTACACCCAAAAATTACAACGACCGAGTGTTCAAATTTTACGAACACTATTACGGCGGTCAGTCGTTTCTCTTGAATCCTGAGGAATTACTGAACGCTGGTCGCAGCTACTCAGATAAAGAGGTAGTGGAATATGCAGGAGTCGCATCGTTCCGCAATTACTTCGAGTATGTGCAAACCAAAGACTCCACACTTGACCTTCTGATGTTACCAATATCAGAAGATATTATTACTAAAAACAGACTGCTCGACATAAAAGACGGCAGGATTCATTTTATGTTTGAGGAGACACTATAGGAGAATTATTATGGCAATAGGCTTTAATGTAACCAAGGGCTCAGCCCAAAAAGATAAAATATCAACTTATAACTACGCGGATAAGGAAGACCACAAGGTAAGACTAGTGGGCGACTTACTCCCTAGATATGTCTACTGGATTAAAGGAGAGAACAACAAAAACATCCCTATGGAATGTTTGTCTTTCGACAGAAACTCTGAAACCTTTAATAACATCGAACACGACCATGTAAGAGACTTTTACCCAGACTTAAAGTGTGGATGGTCTTATGCGGTCCAATGTATTGATTATTCAGACATGTCAGTTAAGGTATTGAATCTTAAAAGAAAACTATTTGACCAAATTATTGTGGCTATGGAAGACTTAGGCGATCCAACAGACCCAGTAACTGGTTATGACATTCATTTTAAAAGAAAGAAAACTGGACCACAGGTATTTAATGTGGAGTATCAGTTAGCTGTCTTAAAATGTAAAAATCGTGAACTAACAGATGAAGAAAAAGACCTCATCAAAGACCTTAAATCTATGGATGATGTACTTCCTAGACCTACTGCTGATGCGCAGTTAGAGCTTCTAAGAAGAATCAACAACCAAGATGGTGCTGAAGAGCAGGTAGATTCGGAGTTTGACGTATCATGATTGGGGTAGGAGAGAAGTTTCCTCATTTCAATTTGAGGGGTGTCAATGAAAATAATGAGTTTGTGAATGTATCAGTAACTGAACATTACGAGCCATTAAAACATGATTATACAGTTGTTTACTTCTATCCAAAAGACTTTACCTTTATCTGCCCAACAGAAATTTTGGGTATGGACATATTAACAGATGATGCTAATGTGATAGGTATAAGTGGCGATAATGAGTTTTGTAAATTAGCTTGGAAAGAATCTAATCAACTCATAGATGGCATACACCATTCTCTAGCCGCAGACTGTGGTTTGAGTTTATCTCGTAAACTAGGAATAGTTGATGAAGAAGAAGGTGTTTGTTATAGAGCTACATACATTATTGATAGAAATGATGTAGTACAACATGTAAGTGTTAACGCACTTGACACAGGCAGAAATGCACAAGAAGTCTTTAGGACACTACAAGCTATTAAAGCTGGTGGTCTAACAGGCTGTGAATGGCAACCTGGAGAAGAATTCGTAGGATAATGAAAGGATATATACTAACAATCTGTTTAGCCATGACAGGAACAATAGCAATGGCATATAATAATTTAGAATACAAAAATGTACCTCGTGTACATGGTTGTACTGGCGAGTGTTATGCAGAGTATGTTGCACTAAATGGCACACCTGCAGAAATTGAACAGAAAAAACAAGCATTAGCACAAGCAGATGAATTTAGTAGTATCAGAAGTCTATGGGCTGGCTGCGCAGCTTGTCACGGAAACGAAGGACAAGGTGGCGTTGGCCCAATGTTGGCAGGTCAAAGTGCAGACAATATTATTAGTAAGTTAACTACCTATAAAAACAGAGGTCAGATTGGAGCTCAATCTGCTCTTATGTGGGGTCAAGCAGGTATGCTTACCGAACAAGAGATAGAAATTATTGGTAAGTTTGTACAAGGAGGCATGCCTAAGTGATTTTATTTACAGCAGACTGGCATATTAAGTTAGGTCAGAAAAACGTACCTGTGGCGTGGGCTTGCTCTCGTTATGAAATGTTCTTTGAACAAATACAGAATGTTATTGCGGAAAATGACTGTAACTTACATATCATTGGTGGGGACTTGTTTGATAGAGTCCCCAGCATGGATGAACTTACTCTTTATTTTGATTTTATAAAAAGAGTAAATGTAAGAACCATTATTTATGATGGCAACCATGAAGCCACTAGGAAGAATAAAACTTTCTTTACTAACCTTAAGAAAGTTACCAGTAGTATCAATCCTCTAGTAGAGGTAGTTGACACTACATATTACGAAGATAACTGGGCAATATTGCCTTATGCAGACTTACATAAAAAGAACGCAATAGAAAGTATTGATGCAGATATCTTATATACTCATGTTCGTGGAGAGATACCACCACATGTAGTACCAGAAGTAGATTTAGAAAGATTTGATAAGTTCAAAGTTGTTTTTGCTGGAGATTTACATGCTCACGAGAATACTCAAAGAAACATTGTATATCCAGGCAGTCCTATGACTACATCATTTCA
>MDTG01339634.1_pt1 | contig 14429 bp, 9 predicted proteins | sample 811421 | NCBI WGS metagenome assembly MDTG01 (sample SAMN05326645, study PRJNA326480) | marine metagenome | isolation source: seawater | place: Pacific Ocean: South East | collected 2011
TCAACCCAATCGGTGATGTTGTAGGTCCACTGCTCAACGTCTTGACCGGCGCACCAGCCTGCTCGACCAAACGGCCAGGAGCCGAATTGGTTTGCAACAACACCGTTCCTGACCTCATTTTCACATCCCTCGCTGTCGTAAACGATCGGGTGCCATTCGTAGGTGCTGTGAGTACCCATCGTGTAGTGGTGTTCATGATCGCAAAATTCAGCGCAATTGGCCGTGTCTTGGTTGAATCCATGGCCGGTGATGGTGGCCACAATCTCAACGCTGGTGGTTGCGGTTGGGACGGTAAAATTCAGTTGCCGGACGTGCCGTGATTCGTTGTTGTAGGTCCCGTCAAACTGACCACCGCTGAACGCGTAAGTGGCGTCGACGGCCCGTTGTCCACTGCCCCAGTCGCTGAAGAGGAATGTCACCGTCAAATCTCCTTTGTTCGCACCTGCGTACTTGAATCGACGGTCTTCTCCATCTTCAAACATGAACAAGTAGGGTGAAATATCGGTCAACCACATCCCCTCTCGGCCGTAGGTGGTGATCCAACGGACGGATTCGGTGTTGCACACAGAGGCGTTGTCTTGATCGCAAACGAAGAGGTAGGCGAGGTAATCCCATTCGTGGCAGCCACCGTAGGTCTCGTCTGAATTCTGGTACCTGTTCTTCCTCTCAAAACAGGCGTGTTCGTGGTACACTTCCAACGTGTCGTAGGTGGTGAGGTCGTCGGGCAGGTCAAACGTTGCGTTGCTGAACGATGAGTAGCCACCGCCCCATCCGCCAGAGTGTCGCTGGAAATCCATGATCTGGACAGCGTGGACGCCCGGGTCGAGCGATCGAATCTTTGTGGGGAACTCAGCAACCCATTGATTGGGCTCGAACGAGAGATGGTACGGATCGTTGGATTGCGTGGTCCAGGCATAGAGGGAACCGGTTTCTCGAGACAGTTGAAATCGGTCAATGCCCATGAAAAACGGATTGTTGAACGACGAAATCATCGAGCCAATGCCACCGCCGAGGTTGCTCGCATCTACGTCAATGTAGTGGATACGGTTGTTCCACTGAGCTTCCTCGCTGTTGGTCAAACCCGCTTGCACGGCGTTGCGTTGTTGAATGACGTCGTTGTGATAGCTGTTGTCAAACGATCCATAGAACAGATGCGTGTTTTGGGGTAGATTTCGTATGAATTTACCCGGGTTCTGCCCCCACGTAGCGGTGTTGCTGTTTCCGTTGTTATCGGTGTACTTGAACATGAAAAAGTACACGTCGTGGCCCGTCCACTCACTCTTGAAATTGAAGCTCCCATCAAGGGTGGGGAAGGTGAACTGAGGCACGGTTTGCATGGGCCCAGTCAATCCGTTTGCATCCGTCCAATCAATCGGTTCTTGAACCACAGCGCAACCAAGCGCATCGATGGTCCAACGCTCTGGAGAATCAGGGCACAGGTCCACGTTTGCGAACACACCGTCGCCGTCGATGTCGGCACAACCCACGGTGTTGACCACGAGTCCGGCTGGGGTCCCTTCGCACTGATCAACGAAATCATTGACGCCATCAGCGTCCGTGTCTCGTTCGACCGCAGCGCAACCCACCTCGTTGACACCCGTGGCGTTGAGAGGTGTTTTCGGGCATTCATCCAGGGCGTCGCCCGTGGCGTTGACGTCGTTGACGCCATCGTTGTCGTCGTCGTCGTCTTCCGTTGCGTCTTGGCAGCCGTCGTTGTCCCAATCGCTCAAATCATCAGAAACCCAATTTGCTGCACCTTTGGCACAGGCATCGGTGATGTCGTTGTGGTCATCGTTGTCATCGTTGTCGTCTTCGTCCAGGTCTGAACATCCATCGTTGTCCCAATCGCTGTAGCGATTGGAGTACCACCCCTTTCGCCCAACCGGGCACAGGTCGTCCGTGTCCAGAACCCCGTCGTTGTCGTCGTCGCTGTCTTCATCAGCATCGTGGCATCCGTCGTAGTCGTAGTCCGCAGAGGGTGTGCTGACCCATCCGTAGGACGCAGGGCAGAGATCGTAGGTGTCGACGATGCCGTCGTTGTCGTCATCGTCGTCCTCATCGTTGTCGCGGCAGCCGTCCTCATCACCATCGGTCGCTTGGGTTGACTGCCAGCCTTCGTTGGCACCGATGCCTGAAGGGCACCGGTCGGTGGCGTCTTGAACCCCGTCTCCGTCAGCGTCGTCTCCAGCACCTTCGATGATGACTTGCGTGATCGTGGTGTCGCTGGTTGCCGTGTAGAGTCCACAGTCCGCTTGTGTGGTAATGGTGTGAGATTGAGTGGCTTCGGTAAAGTCCAGCAGCAGTTTCCAAGCCCCGACTTCGTCCAGTGCGATGTTACCCTCGTTCCCGTTGGAAACGGTGTAGGACAGGCTGCACGATTCGACGGCTGAGTGTTGGACGCTGCCTTCAAACCACATCAAATTGGGCTCTTCTAGGACAAGCCGACTTGGGACTGACAAAATCGGTGCCGCTTCCAAGGGTGCAATGACCTCGAGTGATAACACCAAGAGAGGTGCAGCGGGTTCCAGCGAAGTGGAGCCCGTGTTGGTAAAGGAGATCGAAACGATGTGCTCGCCGGTGTTCCGGGGGGTGAATCCTAGCTGGTACCCTGCGTCATTCTCAATCCACTCAAGGTCCTCAAGGGGTGAAAAGTCAGACTGCAACACCGTGTATTCCACGGTGAATGCACCGGAACCTTCCTGTTGTACGCCGAGCACGAACACGGCCTCTTCGCCCAGTTGAAGTTGTTCAGGTGCAAGGATCCACGTGGTGCTCAGGCTGTACGCCTCTTCTTCGACTTCAGCACCCTCCGGAGCAGGTTCGGTTGCCCCAAGGCACCCCGCAAGAGACATGAGTGTGACCAGCAACAGGGCAGTGGTGGTTCGTGCATCCATGATTTGTGCTCGTTATGGCTGTCTTTGAATGTGTTGATTAGGTCATGTCCAACTCGCTTCGTCCGTCGTGCAAGGGCAGGTCGGTCAGCGAGACGTTGCCTCCGGCGTGGGCCACCATGAGCGGTTGAACCCAAAGAAGAGCGCCACCCCGGTTTTGGTCAATTCGCAAGATGCACTCCCAGTGGATTCGCAACAAATCGGTGTGGACCGAGCCGGGCCAAACAGGATGGGGTGGCGCCAACTTGAGCACATCGCCCTCGACCCAACGCACCGGTTCGCCTTGAACCATGACCCGCATCGGTCGTAAGTACAAACCCCCCTTGACCTCCGTGAGTTCCATGGGGGCGTCCTCACCGCCTGCCGTCCCGTCGTCGAGTCCTTCTTCGTAGTGGTGCGGTAGCGCAGTGGACAATCCGGGAGGTGGTTGTCGACTGGGGTCGCGATTGAGCGTCTCGAAGACCACCTCTCTCGACGGCGGTAGAACACCGACACGGAGAATGGCGTCAACGTGATTCCATGACGGGTCCCACTCTGGAAATTCCACATTAACCTCCAAAACTTCGTCGGCGACGCTCGGTCGTTGGAACTCAATAACCGGCGTTTTCAAATTCCGTTTGAGGAAGTTGTTTTGTCGACGCAGTTCCATGAGATTCGCTGCAACTCGCACCACGAGAGGAGCAAAGATCAGAGGGACCACAAACACGGCCAATGCAGGGTAGTCCAGCAGCCCCCAGCGCACCGTTTCCAGACCGTAAACGGGCAGATTCATGAACAACAACAATGGTGAGATGAACAGGTAGAACAGGCAAACCAACAACACAATGACGACGCCGTTGATGAACTGTCGGAGCACGTGGTGGATGGGATTCGGTATGAGATACCACCCTCGACGCTGCCGTTTGACGACGCGAGCATACTCACCTTCTTCGAGGTGGGAGCGCCCGTCTGAGCGGTCCACCTCATCTCCATCGAACAAATAAGAACGCTGCATAAGCCAGCCAGAATCTTCTCCCAACCGGAACGCCGGTGGTCTTGAATCAAGCGCTTCCATCGCCTGTTGAAGGGTTTCGTATTCGCCGACGACCATGTCGCGCGTCGCCACAGGCAGTGCTTCTGGTTCCCATCGTGCGGCTTCAAATGGAGGGTAGCGGATGTTGTGCTGTTCAATCAGAGGCTTCATTGCGCCACCTCATGACAACAACAGACGAACCCCTGCTTTCAACGCCAGCGGGCGAAACGCTGGAACTTGCTTGAGCAAGGCCATCCCGAGTGGTACGGGTTTCTCGATGTCGCCAATGGCGTTGATCAGATTCAAGGTGTCGGGATGGGCAAAATTGATGAAATGCTGGTCCAAGACGTCGTCTGTGCAATCGCTCACCAGGAGATTGCGCAGTGTTCTCGCCCGCTCCTGCTCTTTTTTCATCATGTTCCAAGGCTGTTTGGTGAGTGCTTTCAGATGTTTTTCGGTGAGCGTGTTGGCCCGGACCAGCTCGGAAAGACCCTCGTGAATGCATTGAATTTGATGGAAACCCGGGCCGATTCCACCTCCTGTGGTTGGCTTTGCCATGCCGGCAGCGTCGCCGAGGAGCATGATTCTGTCCTTCACGGTGTGCTTGACCATTCCCGAGGGGACGGGTCCACAATAGCGAGCTATTTCCGACGTGTTGGCAAACCGATCGTTCCACAGAGGATGGTCCATCAAATCTTGATAACACGACTCCATGCTCCTGCCGTTTAATCGGTCGGCCGTCGACCAGAGACCGATTCGATGGGTACCGAAACCGGATGGAATCACCCAAGCGAAAAAACCCGGGGCAATAGCGCTGCCACTGTACATTTCCAGCCAACGGTCGCGCCCTTCGTAGCCGACAACCTCGGTCTGAAATCCAATCATGAGTTCTTTGGGTCGGCCCATTTTGAAGGTTCGACGGGTCCAACTGTGCGCACCGTCTGCACCGATCAGCAACTTGCAGGACACGTGGACGTTTTCGTCTCCACGGCGCACCGTGAGCTGAACTCCATCCTTGGTTCGATTCGCTTCCAAGGGGACGGTGTTCAGCCAGAGTTCAGCCCCTGCCTCCATGCCCTGCTGAACGACAAACTGATCGAACCTTTTCCTGCACACCACGTACGTGCGAAGCGTTCCTTCGGTTCCCACAGGCACAAGTGTGCCGCTGGGCCCGTGAATCAGGGCGCCATCCACCTCTTCGAGGACGGTGTGGTGGCCTCCAACAACATCCATGGCCGAGGGGGTCACGAGTCCTGCACACTGGAAGGGTCGCCCGATTTCTTCGTGTTCTTCAAGCATCAAGACTTTCAAACCGTCCTGACTCAGGAGCGTGGCAGCACGACCACCAACGGGACCTGCGCCAACGATAACGACATCGTAGTCCCACGGGTCCATGCTTTTGCCTGTGGAAGGCATGGTTTCAACCTTCCTTCACGGAACCCGTGTCTCAGGAGCGTTTGGCAAACTTGTATCCAACCGATTGGTTCTTTTTCATGTACAACGAAGCGCTAAACGGGTTGCTGGTTTTCTTTGATATAAAATCGTCAAACGGACCCACAGAACCCGTTTCGATCAGCGCTTTGGCTTCTTCCCGAGTGAGGTCCCGTTTCGAGATGCAACGCTCGATGTGAATTTTACAGTCGGTTGAACTGTCCTGAACGGTGTAGTGTGTCTCGGTTTCGACGATGTTTGCCTTGGTCTTGGGACACACCGCAACCACGCCGGAGACCACCGGGAATTTCTTTGCGTCAGCCGCTGCCGCTCTGGGAGGGAAATCGTACTTTACCTTGTTTTTGTCCAATTTGAGGAAGGCGTTGAACGGTTTGTTTCTTCGTGAGGTAAACTCTTCAAGGAGTGTGGATTTGCCCTCTGTAAAAATAGGCTTGGCTTCCTCTGGCGTGATGGTTCGCTTGCACATCACGTTCTGCATACCACGGAACGTGCATTCAGAGTTGTCGCACAGGTAAGCGGTTGACGTTATTCGAATCGAGCCGTGATTGCACACAGGACACGGAGCGAGCACCTCGTCGTCTTCGCTTGCTTCCCCTCCAGCAGAACCCTTGCTGACCACCTTTCCGTCGTTTGAGAGTTCGACGGATGTCTCGTAGCCCTCGCCCGCTTGCGAGAAAAACCCGTGGAGGTTGTTCAGCGAACGGTCTTCGATCAAGCGCGTGGCGGTGGTTCGGTCAAACCAACGTCCTGAGGTGTCCTTCCAGAAGACAAACGGGCACCCCTTGTTTCGCCCTTCGTTGTGTTCGCACTGGTACGCGAGGGTGTTCTCGAGCACCGCCCCTCCACACGACGGGCACGCTCCGAGGCTCGGTTCGTGTTCGTACAGTGTGTTGCGATCGTGGTCTCGAATTCGCTCGACCATCGTCTGGGTTTGCTCAATGATTTTTTCCATGTAGGCTTGCATGGGTTGCTCACCTCGTTGAACAGCGAGGAGCGAGGCCTCCATGTCGCCGGTGAGTTCCGGTGATGTGATCCATTCAACTGGAATCCGGCGCAAGACATCGATCATTCGGATGCCGTGGGGCGAGGCGCTGATGGTTCCGTTTCGTGAGCGGCGTATGTAATTGCGATTCAACAGTTTCTCGATGGTGTCGGCTCTGGTTGCGGGTGTGCCCAAGCCCTTTTCTTTCATGGCATCCGCCAAATCCTCGTCTTCAATGTGCTTGCCGGCGTGTTCCATCAGCTGCAACAAACTGGCCTCCTTGAGTCGGTTTTTGGGCTTGCTGAGTTCTTCAGAGAATTCGTGCTCTTCCAGTGCTGCCTCACATGGGTTGCTTGGAAGGCTGCCCCAGCCCTCAGGAATTTTGTCCTTCTTTGGAACGACAGCTCGCCAGCCCTTGACCTTGAGGGATTCGACGTCTTTGACAAATCGATGACCGGATTTGGTCGCCGTCCGTTTGGTCACGGTCCACTCAGCGGGGGGGTGCCACGACGCAAGAAAATTTCTCGCAATCAAATCGTAGAGCTTTGCGTGGTCTCCCCCAAAGTTTCCTGGTGGGGTTTGTCCGGTTGGGATGATGGCGTAGTGATCGGAGACTTTTGAGTTGTTGAAGTTTCTTTTTGAGTTTGCGAGACCGTCGCTTTGGAGTCTGCGAACGTGAGTTGTGTATTCACTGATGGAGGAAAGATTGTCAAGTGTTTTTTCTACGGTTTCTTGCATGTCTTCTGGCAGGTGCTTTGAATCCGTTCGTGGGTACGTGGTGAGTTTGTACCGATCGTAGAGATCTTGAGCCACACCGAGCGTTCGTTTTGCAGACCAGGACCACAGACCATTCGCCCGCTTCTGCAGAGTCGTGAGATCGAAGTTGAGCGGGGGCTGCTCTTTCTTGGTTCGATTTTTTTCTTCGGCTGTGAACGGGCCGTCTTCGTTGAACATCGCCTCTATGGCTTGTTTTTCGGACAGGTCCATGATTCGGTGAGCCTTGTATTCGGGGCGTTCTGGGTCGTCTTTGTGTCCGCTCCGCTCCCAACGACCGGTCCAGCGTGCGTCTCCTGCTGAGAAGGTCGCAGTCAATTGCCAATAGGGCACCGGAACATGGGACAGAACGGTGAGTTCATGCTCCACCACCAAGGCCAACGTTGCAGTTTGGACTCGTCCCAGCGAATTTGCCGAGCGGTCCCGGTTTTGAGGTAGCCGCGTCGCTATTCGAGAGCCGTTCATCCCAATGATCCAATCAGCGCGGGAACGGGAGTAGGCAGCATCGCTCAAATCTTGGTAATTTTCGCCACTTTCTCGACTTTCGAAGGCCTTCAGCATGGCTTCGTACGTCATGGATTGCATCCACATGCGTGAGGTTGGAGTTTTGACTTTGGAATGTTCAAGAATCGTCCGAAAGATGAGCTCTCCTTCCCTTGCCGCGTCGCACGCATTCACAATTTCTGTCACCGATTTATCTTTGATCAGCTTAAGGATGGCCGACAATTGTTTCTTGCCTCGCCCACCTTTCGGTTTGTATTGAAACGCATCGGGTACAAACGGCAATCGGTCGACGGTGCCTCGCCAATTTTTGAAGGAATCATCGTAATCATCCATGTACTTGAGTTCGAGCAGATGACCGATGGCCCACGTGATGATGATGTCCTCACTGTGCCAGTGCGTCTCCATTTTTTTCCCAACGCCCAGGACGCTGGCGAGGTCCTCCGCCACACTGGGTTTCTCAGCGATGATGACGATGGACATGATGTGAAAGCCCAACGACGACCATACTTGAACCCTCCTTTGTCTTCGTAATGGTTGTCCTCGTGCGCATGAAATGAATCATTTCATGGCGTGTAAATTCATGATGAGCTCATCCTGCTGCGGCTTTCCTCTTCGTTCCAATCTTCATTGGGATGGGGACCTCCACAACCAAGACAGCCCGGATAACCTGCGCTGAGTAAATCGTCAGCAACACCGGTGATCACCCTCCAACCCTCGAGGGCATTCATCGGCAGCCACACCGCTTGGTTTGCCGGCTCGTGCGGTGAACACTGGGCGATCAACGTGTTGTCCTCTGCATCCACAAACTGAAGCACGTTTTCGCTTGCAAGTTGGTGGGTTGGAAACACGGTGCGAGAGGGTTGAACATCGCTCAATTTCAAATTCAGCGGATGGAGTTGTTCTGCAAGCCACTGTGGGCCAAGCACGCACAGGGCTGGGGTTCGTAACAGAGTCCGGGCCACTTCCCGCACCGCCGGCCACCGGGGGTCTGTGACTCGCATGATTTCCCGTAGATGGAGGCAAGTCTTGAAGGATGTCGTTTGGAAGGGACACCCATGGGCGTCGGTTATCGTTGGTTTGGCCGCCCGTTGTTGCGCTTCCAAGATTCAGAAAAAGCGCACGGTCGCTCAATCGTTATGCTCCGCGCTATGTCGGGAAATCCACTTACTCGTAATCTTCTAAAGTTGATGTACAAACCCCGAACATCGCTGCCCGTCAAACTTTTTGGATACACCTACGATCACCCATTTGGTCTTGCGGCCGGTATGGACAAGAACGCCCAGGCCTTGCGGGGTTGGGAGGCCACCGGGTTGTCGTTTGTTGAGATCGGCGGCGTGACAATGCTCGAGCAAGGCGGCAACCCCAAACCTCGGATGTTTCGGGCGCCGCATGCGCAAGCCTTGGTCAACCGAATGGGGTTCAACAACGACGGCAGCGAGAAAATAAAGCAGACTCTCAGACACCACTTCGAGCGCCACGGAAAGCCACAAGTCCCATTGTGGGTCAATCTTGGTAAATCAAAAGTCACACCGCTTGAGGACGCCCCGTTGGATTATGCCACCACGCTCGAACGGTTGTGGGCTTACGGAGATGTTTTTGTCATCAACGTCTCCTCGCCAAACACCCCCAATCTTCGGGAGCTTCAAGGCGACGAGGGACTGAAGAGCATCCTGCACCTCTGTAACGAGGTCAACGGGCAGATGGCCATCGAGGCCGATGGTGATTTGAAACCTCTTCTGGTGAAGGTGGCGCCCGACATGACGGCTGAGCAACTCGTGCACATCGCACAAACAGCAAAGTCCAACGGTGCCGATGGCATCGTTGTCTCAAACACCACCATTGAGCGTCCCGATACCTCCTTTCAGCGCGACAAAGCTGTCTTTTCTGAGCAGGGTGGATTGAGCGGTCAACCACTCAAAGAGCGATCCACTGCGATGATTCGAACGGTCCGTCAAGCCGTTGGGGGCGACTGGCCCATCATTGGCGTAGGGGGCATCGCCAACGCCAACGATGCATGGGACAAAATCGCTGCGGGCGCCACGCTGGTTCAAGCCTATTCAGCGTTCGTCTTCGAGGGACCTGCGATCACGAAAAGCGTCGTGAACGGACTGGCAAAGCGTCTGAGAGCATCTCCGTACTCATCCATAACCGATGTCGTTGGTTCCGAGGTCCTGAAAGAGGATTGTTAAGGGTGCACTCGGTGGAACAACCATGTGGGCACGGCGAACGCGAGTTCTCGTTTTGGGCGCTGTTCTGACGCTCGGTCTTCTTGCCACAGTCCTCCTGCAATCACCTGCTCCCACCCAAACCGTTGATGAATTGATGGCGTCGCCTGACCGCCACATCGATGAGGAAATAGCCTTGCGCGGGGAAGTTCGCGACGGAACAATTGACAACTCGACCATGACGTTTGTGCTTGAGGGCGCTTCATCGAGCATCACCGTTCGATTCACTGATGCAATGGTGTCCAACGGGCTCGATGACAATCGAACCGTTTACGCCGAGGGAACGCTTCTGTACGAAAACGGTGTGTACGTTCTTGAGGCCGAGGTCATCAAAACATCGTGCCCATCAAAGTACGAAGAAGAGGCCTCAACGGAAGAATAACCCGCTGCGTTGGCTTCATATAGGCCAACGAATGGCCTCCATGTGGGATAGGTGGGGAGCTCGGCGTACCCTGTATCACAAATCGTCGTTATGGTGGACCGAACGCCTTGGGGCGGCGAAAGCGGTCAAAAGGTTCCCGTAGGCAGACGTTGATGTCTCGCCCCCACATGACTCGGGTGTCATGAACCGTATCCGGAAGGAAACGGGGACTGAATAACCGGGGGACTAGGTCAGGCCGGGAACGGAGCAGCCCTACCTGGGGCCATGGGTGCTGTGGGGAACCGGGATGGAGGAAGCCTGCGGATTTGGCCATGCGAAGCGCACGTCCACCCTTGGCACTCCCACCTCATATGTCAAACACAACGTCAGCGTACCATCCCGGACCGGTGAACTCAGGCACCTCAGCCCACTGGCTTCCAACGACTTCCCCTTCCATGACTTCCCTCACAACGAGGTCGTGCGTCGTAACCGCTTTGATCTCAATTTCCCGTTCGACCACGTTGGCATCGATCCACGAGGCTTGGACGATGGCTGTCATACCGTCTTCGTTGTGTTCAATTTTTACGTGCCCGTCCACGTACCATTGTTCCTTTACCTCCGCTCTGTAAACGATTTCATCCAGCCAAGCAAGATAGAGGAAATGAACGTCGTCAGGTCGGTGTTCGGAACGAACACGCCATTCGCCCGTGTGGCGCACATGGGCATTGAGTGTTCGAGCGCTTTTTTCGCTGATGAGATAGGTTTGCACCCCGTGGGCTGCCTCGGTGAGCAAAGATGCGAAATTGTTGGCAAACACGCGCATTCCTATGTCGGCCGTTGTTGGCCATAGCCAAGCGCTCATGGCATCACCTCACCGTTTCGAAACCTGCAAGTTCCACACGTGTTCGCCCACGCGGTGGATGAGGTCGTCTTTGCTCAAAACAAAGGAATCTGTTCGTTCCGCTCCCAAGATGCATTCGCATGCTGCGTTGGCCAGCAGTGCCGTGGAGCGAACGTCAAGATTGCGTGAAAGGGAGAACGCAATGGCCACGGCCGCAGCATCGATCAAACCGATCATTTGTCGTATGTCCACGAGCCCGCACGGTGCATGAACGGTTTCTTCCTCTGAGGAGTAGATGGTCACACCCGCTTCACCGGACAGAACCACCAAATGTTTCCAATTGTATTGAATCAAAAGTTTCTCTGCTGCTTCCGCACCGGTCGATGCACCCAAACGACGGCGCATAAGTTCCAAGCCTTGGGATTGAAACAAGATCCAATCCACACCCTCTGTGCGGTGAAGTCCGGTCAGTTTAGGGTCAGCGATCACAGGGACGCCTGCTTCGTTGGCAGCAGTGAACAAACGTTCAGCTCCCCGATCGGTGATGACGCCCTGGCCGTAGTCCGAGGCGATAAGCGCAGAAGCCTTGTCAAGGTCGGCGATGGCTTGTTCGAAAAGCGCAACAGAGGCGTCCTCGGGCACGGGGTCGTCTTCTTCGATGTCCCAACGCAGCAACAATTGCTCGTCTCGAATCAAACTCTCCCTCGAAGCGAGCATTCGTGTCTTTACGGTGGTGGTCCGGTCTTCAACGATGGCGATTCCGTGCGTGGTGACGCCTTCATTCTCCAGGGATTCAATGATGCTCAACCCGGCATGGTCGTCCCCCACCACGCCGAAGAGGTGGCTCTGCATGCCCATGGATCGCAGGCCTCGAGCCACGTGGGCGGCCGCACCAACGTCCTCCTCACGGGATGTTTCCCGAAGAACGGGAACCGGAGCACGTGAGTTGAGGTTGTTGGCATAACCGTGGATGTAGCAATCCATCATCACGTCGCCGATCAACACAATTTTACCGCTCTCGTTCGATCTCAATTGGCGTTTGAGTTCCGAGAGCGTGTCGTGGAGCATGGCTTCTTCGTCGGTCATTCCCATTGGTTCACCTCGTGTCTTCTCGAGTCAGGTCGTTCATGATGCGCTCGTGTTCTTCATTGGAGATGTCGAGCGTACCCTTGAGTGTCATGAGAATGGCGTGTTCATCCGCCGTAATGACGTTGTCCTTCATTGCGGTGCGGACAGCAGCAGCGTAGGTCTGGTGGTGCTCTGAGAGCACTGGACTGGTGCGAGCGCGCTCCAACAGCGTTTTGTGCGTCAACTGGTCGATTCCAAAGTGGATTCGGAATGTTTCGAGCAAATCGACCTCGTCTTGAATAATCTCTCCATCGTCCAGTGCCTGCATTATCATGTCAAAGTAGACTTCTTCCGGTGGGGGGATTTTCAACGACTGCCGTGCCTCGTTGGAAAGTCGACGGACACGTTCAGGATGCATGCCAAGAAACTCCACCACCTCGTTGAGCAACGATTGCTCGTCCTTCGTGATTTTTCCATCCTCCCAGGCACGAGCAAACATTCGGCGAACCAATTGTTCCCCATACTGCGCATCAATCGATGCCATGCCCTCGGGGTTTGAAACGGGCGATACCAGCGCTCGTTCGTGGTGGTTCATACCTCCGTCAACATGAGAGAGCAACTCGAGCAAGGGCGTTTGCGTTGACCATAAGCTTGAGAGAGCGATGGTTGCACCGTCTCGAATCACCTGCTCCGACAGCACACGATCGCGCAATGTTTCTGCCGCAAGTTGTCCAATCTCAGTGAGCGTGTAGACCCGTTTTCGTTGTTTTCCGCCCGGGATATGACGCTGGGCAACGGACAATTGACCGTTTTTTTCCATCCTTTTCAGCGTCCTTGGGATGTGTTTGCGCTGAACGTGGACAGCCGCTGAGATGCCGGCTTGGGTCAACATCGCAGGAGCCTCCCATCCGCCACTGGGCAGTTGATGGTTGATGAGATGGAGAAGAGTTCGCTCTTCGGTCGTGAGCGTGCCAAGATAGCCGTCGACCATTGGAGCCCCTCATGTAACCCTCGCACCGATAGCACATAGGACAATCGGTTTCAGGCGACGGAATCAAAAACACCGCACTCGTGGTTGAAGCATGGGTGGACGCGAACGCACGTATCGTCCACGAGCGCGCACGGTTCGTTCGCTGGACGAGGCTCGGTCCTCCAATGCTCCACCGTCACAACCTCTCCCTGCACCGGAAATGAGGAAAGGCGGTTGGTTTCTTCCAGACCCCTTATCGCAGCGACTGCATCAGAAAAGTGCACTTGGACGACGAACAGAGGGTGGTGTTCTTCTGTCTCCGGAGGAGGTGATGTTCTGTCATTGGTACAGACATGTCCCCCTGCCGAACGGAACGCGCTGGTTTGATGAACAACTTGCCGATGATCCGTCACTGATTCAGCGAACCATCGCCCTTGATGTGTTACGAAACGGCGGAGAACGGGTCGTCCCCGTGGTTCATCTCGAGAAGCGTTTTGGACCCCTCCCCCACGGTACATGGGCGATTCGTTGGGAGCGACATGAGTCGTGGACGTCACACAACGGGTTCAGCCAGGTCCGCATTCAACGCACGCACGATCCACTGGATTGGACGGAGTTGGCCGCTTGGGTTGAGAAGGTGCACGACACCGGTCACGTTGCGGAACTGTGCGTTGTTGACGATGAATTTGACACAACGATCTACCATCTCTCACTCGCGCAACCGAGCGGTAAGCACGCCACCCTGGCCAGCATGTCTTCCGAAGCCATACGCACATTGGAGGCGGCGTGTGAGAGCGCTGCATCGGTGGACGGTGGATTCTTTGTAGGCCATCAGGACGACTGGCCTCTTCCCACCGTTGGTGTTCCACATTTTTCTGGTCGATTCCTCCGCGTTGAAGAGCACCAATGGATCCTTGGCCGGGAGGTGAACGACGGGGGTCTGTACGCCTCGCTCATGAACCGTGGTCTCCTTCTTCGCCCAGGTTTCAAGTACGGTTGCCGCTGGCGCGCTTACGAGGAAGACATCGATGTGGCCCATGCTCCATGGCTCATTCAACCCGAACACGAGGCACCCTCCACCTGGGAGGAGGTCTGTCTCGCCGTGCGTTTGGCTGAAGGTGTGAACAAACGTTGGTTGTGCGCTCGGGACAACGTTTCTGAACATTCATTCCTGAACATCAAACGAGTTGGCTGAATCCATTCCGTCGATCGGTCTGCCCCATGGATCAGTCGCTTCCACAACAGGTACTTGGACATCATCCAGCGGTTTCGGGGCATCGCCTTCAGTCTTTGCACCCGCAACCACCGTGGTGAGGGCAGAGAGCCCCAGCACGGCAAGCATCAATCCA
>MDTG01001899.1_pt1 | contig 14426 bp, 13 predicted proteins | sample 811421 | NCBI WGS metagenome assembly MDTG01 (sample SAMN05326645, study PRJNA326480) | marine metagenome | isolation source: seawater | place: Pacific Ocean: South East | collected 2011
GCTTGAGCCTCCAGCAAGATTAAAAGCAGCGCTTCAAGAACAAAACTTAGCACCTGATTTCTTCATATCTCCAAAGCCTGGTCAAATTCTCCAACTCACTAAATAAGTCTTATAATTAAACCATGAATCAATTAAATGTATTTGGTGAGCCATTACCAATTTGTTGTGAAGATCCTATGACAGGGTTCACACGTTCAGGCTCTTGTGAAACCGTGGATCAAGATCATGGCATCCACACAGTGTGTGCTCACATGACCGATGAATTCTTGGCTTTTTCTAAGGCCCAAGGCAATGATCTATCAACCCCTATGCCTGAGTATGGCTTTCCTGGTTTAAAAAAAGGTGATGATTGGTGTTTGTGTGCACCCAGATGGGTTGAGGCCTACGAAGCAAATTGTGCTCCAAAGATTTATCTAACTAAAACCCATAAGAAAACTTTAGAGTTAGTCCCTTTAAAAATTCTAAGAGAATACGCCCTAGATATAAATTAGTTTGTAACCAATCATGTTCCGAATCGTTCTATAGATAACTAACTATGGAAATCATTATGAAAAACGAACTTATGACATACAACAGAGCGCTTGCAGTGGCTAAAGAAATTTATCTCATCTACGATCTCAAGGAGCAATTCTTTATAGATTGGAAAAACATGAACTGATTGCTTTAGATAGAACACCTCCCCGATATATGCACATAAATTAAAATTATTTAAGTAATTAATATCAACGTAGTCCAACAAAACTTTTGATGTGGCTGAATTATCTTTTAAGGTTTTGAGCTATTTCTGCAAAATAATTTTGAAATTCAATAAGTTCTGCATTTAATTTATCAGCTGAATTTAATTGTATTTCCTTATCTCTTTCAATTAATGCATTCACAGCATCTAATCTATATTGAGGAATAGAATCTAAATCATCTTTATATAATAAATATAAATCTGCTATTTCTACATATGAGTCTATTAGGTTGTTGTGAGCTTTAATGTAGTTAATCGAGTAAATATCTAAATTATCTACATATCTATTACCCTTAGTCATCTGGGGTATTAACTCCACCGTAGATCTAAACATTTCAATTAATAACTTAAGCTCAATTTTAATTTCTTTGTTCCTAGATAAATATTCTTTTACTTTTGCCAAGATTCCTTTGTTAATTTTTACTACTATTTCTGGGTTGATAGATTCTGACATTAAATAAAATGCTTGTAATCTAGTTACATCAGATAGAACCTTCATTCCATATATATCAAGATCAACTATAATTTTTGCAAGATTTTGATCGGGGTATATTTGCGCATTAATTTCCATGCTTTCAGCCATCAACATAAAGAAATCTGCTGTGAAGATATATGATTGTGCAGTTAGTTGATCATACTCTTCTATGTCTTCATCAATAAGAATTATTATTTGTTTGTCAGAGGAATTAGCAAGATTTCTTTCATGATCACTAATTTTAGTAATGAGCTTATAATTCTGTTCGTAAAAAGAGTTGAAAAAACTCAGCTTAGAACTAGATGTTTTTTTAATTTCAGAAAAAGCAGCTGTAAATTCATTATGCTTGTTATTAATTTTAGCTTGGACTAATTTTAACTTTTTAATGAATGCAGTTTTGTTAATGCTATCTGTTAAAAATTCATTTAACAAAATATCATTAATCTCAAATTGAAGATTATTCTGATATTCCACTGCATCCAATGCTAGATCTGATAATGAAGCAAACCTTTGCATTTCAAGCCTCGCAGTATCTTCAATTAGTATTTCAGCTAGCTGATCTCCACTAAGAGTTTTTGTTTGAGCAAATGAAGACAGAAAGAAACTAATTAATAAAAAAATTAACCAACAGAAGGTTATATCTGTCAAAGTTTTCAATCTGTTAAAAATCATACTAATATAAAGATATGCTTTTTTTCATCAAAATGAAAATTTTTTTATTATTAGCTATCTTTTTTTCAAATCAAACTTTTGCTTTATCTAATTTTGAGTGTGATTCGGTTGATGAAAATTTATCTGGAATGGTTTGTTCGCTCGAAGATGGGTCAGTTAAAACTATCTCAACTCTTTTTCAACTTGGAAAAAACTATGAAGCAAAAATAAACTTCCCATCTGGAAAAACTTGGGATGTTTTTGCAAAAAATTCATCAATCAAGATTTATATAGATGAAAACACATCATTTTCGGGTAAATTTAAGAATAAAAAAATTTATGGAGATTGGAAAGTTGCTAATTTTGCTACATACACTGGAGAGCTTGATGGTATTGGTATTTCTGGAGATGCTGAAATTAATTTTGAATCAGGTAGTTATTTTAAAGGCGAGTTAAAAAATAATATTAGACTTACAGGAACATATTATTGGCCAGTCAAAAAGGGAATGGATAAAGCTGATTACGAAATTTGCTATAAATATGAAGATAATCGTTGTCTTAAAAGCAAATATTTTTTTGCAGAGGGAGAAACTCAAGAGGGTGAATTAGATCCAGAGACAGGCGCCCTAAATGGATTTGGGAAAACAACCTTTTTATCTGGTGCAATCTACGAGGGAAGTTATCGACAGGGCTTACGTCATGGTTATGGTGAATATTATTTTTCTGAAGATCATGAATTTCTGCATTATAAAGGTCACTGGAAAGATGGAAAGGAGCATGGTTTTGGGGAAACTGAATGGAAAGGGGATGGCTATGAATCATATGTTGGCAGATACGTAAAATTTCATGTTGGAGAATATAAAAATGGACAACTTTCAGGCCAGGGGACATATTTAGATAAAAAAAGAGACATTATTTATCAAGGCGGAATTTTAAATGGAAATAGGCATGGTAAAGGATTCACACTAGCTTATATAGATGGATCGTTATTTTCATTAAATGGAGAATACAAGAATGATATTGCAAATGGTTTTGGCAAACTTCAGTATGGAGATGGCTCAACATATGAGGGTAATTTTTTAGATGGTGATCCTCATGGTTTAGGTACTATGACTTACCCAATTTCAGGCACCATCGATAGGGGAATTTTTAGTGATGGTGATTTAAATGGCAATGGCCAAAGAATAATATTAAATGCCGATGGCACCACATATTTAATTATTGATATTAATTTTAAAAATGGAAATATGCATGGTAATGGTGAAGTAACTTTTGTGGATAATAATACTTCTTACGGCGTTGAATATATTGATGGAATTTATCAAGGTGAGCTTCAAGATTTATTGGATACCCCTAATTTAGATCAACCTAAAAGGCTTGCTTTGGTTATCGGGAATGATAATTACCTAAATGGCCCTTTAAGTAACGCAGTTTCAGATTCACAAGGTATGGCAAATCAACTTGAAGCCTCTAATTTTGATGTTATGCATGTAACTGATGTTGACTATGATAGTTTTGAAAGAGCAATAATAGAATTTAAAAACAAATTGAAATTAATGGGCCCCTCAACAACAGCTCTTTTCTATTATGCTGGCCATGCATCAGAGGTTGACGGTATCAATTATCTATATCCAATAAATTCTGTTATTAATAACAAGTATGATTTGAATATTAAAGCTATCAACATGAACAAAATCATGTCTGCTCTTGAGCATAATATTCAGGCGGTAAAAATTATTATTTTAGACGCATGTAGAGATAATCCCTTCATTACTTTTCAAAGATCACCATCAATAGGGCTGGCAAATATGAATGGTCCTAGCGGAACAATCATTAGTTACTCTACCTCTCCAGGCCAAGTTGCATTAGATGGAGAGGTCGGTGGATATGGAATTTATACTGGAAATTTAATTTCTTCAATGAAAACACCAAATCGAACTATTGAAGATGTATTTAAAGAAACTAGAAAAGCTGTGCAAAAGTTAACAAATAATAAACAAACTCCATGGTCCTCATCTTCATTGACTGCTGATTTTTATTTTGTAAAAGAATAACTAATCTTTTGTAACAATCATTTCTTTTATTCGTAGTATTTATATATAGGCAATTATGCGCTATATAAAACAAGGAAAATACTATGAAAAAACTACTTTTAACCTCAATGATTGCTGTTGGCTCTATTGGAGTTCAGGCTGATTATAATTATCTTAACTCCTATACATATGGAAATACTACTTCTACTTATGGTCAAGTAGGTGGTAATAGTGTGAATTTATCGACTTCAACATATGGAAATAATACTTCTACTTATGGAACCATCGGGAGAAGTTCTGTAAATATTTACAGCAACAGTTATGGTAACACTACATCGACATACGGAAATGTAGGATCTTCAAATATTAATGGTCAATCTTCAACTTATGGAAACTCAACGAGTTCATGGTGGACTATAGACTAAGTTAAACCTAATTCATGCTCTTGTTTCATCAAGAGCATGAACATTTTTATAAAAGACATAAATATGCAAAAATGTATGAATGACAAATTTCGAAAGCATGCTTTTATCAGAAGGGCTAAGGGTTAAACTGATGAATATTGCAATGTCCAAAACCTTCAATAGATTTGATGCAGATGAGCTCATTCAAACCACTTATCTCAAAGCTCTTGAACGCCAGGATCAATTTTCTGGTGATAAAATAGATCCCTGGGTCGTTACAATTTTAAAAAATACATTTATTGATTCTACTCGCAAGAAGAGACCAGATTTACCTGGCGATGATTTACCGGAACTCTCAGAGGAAGGCGATCAACAAGCAGAGTTACTGGAAAGAGATAAAGATCTGTGCCTTAAAAAACTTGATGAGACTGAAAGAGAAGTAATTGCGATGAAACAAACCATGAGCTATGAAGAGATCGCCGATGTTCTCAAAATTAAAGCTGGTTCATTACGGGTGAAATTGTTGAGAGCAAAAGAAAAATTTATGATTTGCATGGGTTTTGATAATGACTGATCAAGATAAAATTTTACTTATGTCCTATTTGGATAATGAGTTAAGTGCCAATGAAATCTCACAGGTAGAAGCATTGATCTCGACTGATACAGATGCTCAAGATTATCTCAATCAACTTAAAATGACCAACAATGAAGTCGATGCATTTTTTAATTCAGAAGATATGAAGTTATTAGATTCATCAACATCTCAATTTGTAGCTAGTTTGAATATAAAACCAGTAACTTCAAATACAAATTTTAGTGAAGTGCTTGCAGGTTTCTTTGCTCCAAAACAGGCCTTAAGTTATTCCTTTACAGCAGTTTTGTTTTTAGCCGTAGGTTTATTCTTTCAAGATCTTACCTACAAAGAAATACTCTTTGACCTCAATGGAGACTTATATGAAAAACAAGTCTTTGTTACCAGAGGTGCCAATGTGGATGCAGGCCTAAAAAATGAAATGCACGCCATGATCAATGAAATGGTTCTAAACAAATCACCGGAAGGGAATTTAACCTATGGCTCAAGTGTTTATGCTATATTTCTTGAAGACAAAACCATTGAGACAGACGTATTAAATTGTTATGCCGGTAAGTTCTTTATTGCAGGAGATAATCAAGAATTCATTTTCTGTGAGTCGCAGCAGGACACTTCTCTTATTTTTATCAATTAGTTTTTTCCTCTCAGTTAATTTATTCTCTGAAAATTTAAAAAAAGTCTCTGAAACTAACCAAATTGAACACTTCGTCATAGAAGGAGATACTCTTTGGAGTCTTTCACGAGAGTACGATGTATGGATACAGGATATAGTTCGCATCAATAATTTTAAAAAATTTTCCAGTGGCGTTCCAATTGTTAGATCAGGTACGTATATCAATATTCCAAATTATTCGGTAGACAATTCCTATAAGTACTATTGTTTAATTTCAGATACACAAATAAATCTAGACATTGAATTTAATACAAAAGAATTATTTTTGAAATGCTCAGATCTGTTAAATAAAACTCTAGACAAGAATCTATTATCACAATCTATTCCAGATGAAGTCTTTTGGAAAACCTATTTATCCGATGAGAGATACCCAGTATTTTTTTTAAATACTTTTTTAAGACATTGGATGAAGCTAGAAGAGACAGATCTTAATCTTTTAAATAAGAAAGAATTATCAAAAATAAAAAAAATCCTGTTAGAGGGAGCTCTTAGGGGAGATAAGATTAGCAGGGTAGAGATTTTAATGTTAACTAGAAGTGAGTATTTCTCTCAAGATCTTTTTATAGAGTTAGGATTTTCAAATAGAGATGAATTCTTTTATGAAGTGCAGAAAAACTATTCTGATGATGAAATTAAATTACTTGATGATTTTTATAATTCTAAAACTGAGCACATTAAAATTTATTCTAAATATATAAATTATGATATTTCAAATCTACCTGATTACGATAAAACTGCATTTTTCACCTTAATGATTCAATCGTCTTTTGCCATGGGAGATTCTTCATTTTATAAATTGATGCAGGATGCTAGAAATTATTTAAATGAAAAAATTGGTGATGGATTTATAATTGAGCAAGATGAATTAAATCTTTATTCAATTTTAATTTTTAATCATTTGCTTTTAGGTAATGAGCAAATTGCTATAGACATCTCTACTGATTTTGATGATAGGTTTCAATTTTCAGATACCACAGATGATTATGCTGAAATTTGGTCAAGATTTCATGGTAATACATTCTGGGAATATGAGCATGATATTTCAAGCACTGACACGATTCATTCAATAATTGGAAATTTAATTGAACTGTACTCCAGAGTTTACCCTGATATAGATTTTATCGATTATGGTACTTATTTAAAGATTAGCTCTGATGATTATAAGGGGGGCTATCTGTCTTCAATGATGTATTACCAACACCTCCAAGAACATGCCGCAAGGCTTGCAAGTTTTGCAGAGTGTAGTGAAGCAGATACATTTTATAGACAATCTCAAATCGTCTTTGAAGAATATAAGATTGACCCATTGTGGACTGAACATATTGAATATAATACAAGTGAAGGGGCAAACGAAGGAGACTTATCAGATTTTATTCCACCACTGAGTATTGCTAGATGTTTTTATCAGCAAAAAAATAAAAAAAAGACAGATATTTATCTGAAAATTGCACAAAAAAAACTTAATTTATCCAGACCTTTGAATCCAGTCTATCAGTCCTCTATTAATATCTTGAATATTTTATCTAGCTATAGCGTCAATGGTTTTGATGATCTAGCTTTGATGAAAATCAATCAAGATGCCAATGATCTGGTTGAAAAAAAACAATTTATTAGCTCTTTAACACTTCCCTATATTTTTAAAAATTATATCAATGACTATATAGAGTTTTATGAGCTTCATAATTTAAATCAAAGCATTCCAAAATCGCCTCTAAAGATTTTGCCCATTGAGCTTATTGTTCTTCAAGAACAACTAAATGGAAATAAAAAACTCCAATCTCTAAAAATAAATTCAACAAAGAGATCTATTTTAAGGACAAATAAAAACTTAAAAATTAATCAAGAAGAAATTGCATTAGTTGAAAATTTTTTAAATTCTAAATTTGATGATTCAAACTTTAAAAAGCTTAACAAGTTATATGATCAGAGAAAAAAGTTAGTTTCTCGTTTATATAAAAATAATAAAAATTTAGATAGCTTCTTAAATCCTAAAGTTGATGACGTGCTCGATATTATTAACTCACTAAAAAATAATGAAATTATGTTTTCATATATTCTTGGATCTCTTAATAGCAAACTCCTCATACAAAATAATCAATTTAATGTAATTATTAATATTCCATATTCCCAAAATTATATTGAATCTTTAGTTTCAGAGGTTCGAGATACTCTTGATTTTTCCAATGAACAAGATTTTAATTTTGAAGCAGCCTCAAGCTTGCATGACATTCTGATCGCACCAGCACTTCCTTATTTGCAAGAAATATCGTCAATTTATATATATGGTTCTGAGCTAGAAGCACTTCCTTTTGGCATATTAGTTGCAGATTATAACAATGATGCTATTACAAATTATCAAAAATTAATATCAGCTAATTGGTTAATCAAAGATTTTAGTTTTGCTCGCATATTTCCTATCTCAAATACCCAAAAAAATACCTTATTTGATAACTCATTCCTGGGTTTTGCAAATCCAGATTCTTTTGAGGATCTTGAGCTACCCAAGCTTGAGGGTGCCGAGGATGAGATCAAGTTCCTAGCCCTTGCTTCAAATCAAGATATTAAGAATCTATATTTTGGAGAAAGCGCTTCAAAAAATAGATTTATTCATTTAATGAATGAATCATTCGAAAAAATTGCATTTGCTACTCATTCCTTACCAGCTGGATGGTCAGGAGTATCAACTGAGAGTTCTTTGGTTTTAAGTGGCCAAGATGGAGATTATTTTCTCACTCCTTCTGAAATTATAAATCTTGAAATTACCTCTGACATTGTTCTGCTATCTTCATGTAACTCAGAGCAGCAAGGTATGAATTCTTTGTATAAATCCTTTTTAGTAGCTGGCTCTAACTCTGTTATTTATTCAAATTGGGAGTTAGAAACGAATTCTGCAAAAAATATTACACAAGAATTATTTTCAAGCATGGTATTTGAATCTACCCCAAAGCATATTGCTTTACAACAGGCCTCAATTGCTGCTCTTAATAGTTACTCTGATCGTCAATTTTCTCATCCAGCTTACTGGGGCAATTTCTCAATTGCTTATAGCAATCTATAAAGTTCTGTAACATTTTCAGCCTCTCATTCGTTAACTCTTTGTAAACAAAGTATTGCAACAAAGTTTTAAGTAACAAAATAACTTTTTAATCGTAGTAATACTATATATGGAGTATTAACTATGAATTTTTTAACCAAACAATCCTCTTCACACATGCTATATAAATTTGCATGGTCATTAGAAATAATCTTATGCCTATGCGGTATTTTGATTGCCTTTACTTTGTCATATTTAGGTGTGGCAAGTCTTGAGAATGATGCAACATTCAGCATGGCGCAATATCTGACAATCGCCGTAGCCTTTTTACCGCTTTTTGCGATAGCTTTAACGGAATTATTAAAGATTCCTGCAGTTACGGGCTTTGTGTATGCTAAATCAATTAAAACAAAGCTTATTGCAGGCTTTTTTCTTATCGTGGTTTGTCTTCTTACTTTTGAGACAATGTTCTCAGGACAAGAACAGGCCTTTGCAATAAGAACACAGCAGATCCAAGTTGATAAGGGCATTCATAATAGGTTGCTAGAGAAAATGCAATTGTATGATACTCAAATTGAATCCATCTCTGGGCTAACTCCTGAACAAATTAGACAAACATCTACCGATGGATTAAAAACTCAATTAGAGCCACTCGAAACGCAAATCGCTGAACTTAGAGCTCGTGAGAATGAATTGAAGCTGTCGATGAATCCAGCCGAGGTAAGTGAACAAAAAAGACAAATTAATAATTTAGAAAAGAATAAAGATACAGCCTATGTTCAATACCAAGAAGAATTAAAGAGCCTCAATGCAGAGTTAACACAATTAAATAAGAATGAGCAGATTGAGTTGGCTGATGCAACTTTTTTTAAAAACTCTATTAGGAACAAATACTCAGATCAAAGAGATGTTATTAAAGCAGAAAAAGCATCTTTAATGCTCGCTTTAAATACTAAAATAAAATCAATTGATAGAAAAATTGCTACTGCAAATAACCTTATAGAAAAATTAAGTGTTCCAAGCAGAAAAGTTAAAACATCTATCAATAGTATAAGTACTGGGATATTAGCGCTTCAAAAAGAAATCAATCTCAGGATTGAAAAAGCAAATAATGAAGTAGATGCAACTCTGGCCAGTACGGCTTCCAACAATCAAAGGATTAATGAACTTCAATTAGCGAAATTGGAGCTTGGGGCTGAATTAAATATAGTTAGAGACAGAATTGCAACTAGCTCAAATCAATCAAATATTCACAGATTGGCTGCTTTATATTATGGAATTGATAATCCTGCAGACGTTTCACAAGAAGATATCTCAATTTTTGCTTTATTCTTCATGGCAAGCATTGCTTTTGTTGTAGCAGTAGCAGGCCCGCTGATTGCTTTTATCTCGATGAGAAATCACGTTGAGGGAGATGCACCTAAACCTAATAAAACTGCCCTGGCAATCAGAAGGGCTGCTGTAGCATTAAGAAGAAGACTCTTGAAACCAAAAGTTGTAACTCAAATTAATGAGATTGAGGTGGAAAAAGAAGTTATCAAAGAAATACCTATTGAGAAGATTGTATATAAAAAGGTTGAAGTGCCAACACCTTTTGAGGTGACTAAATTTGTAGGTGTACCTGTCCCTACAGATCCCAAAGACCTTCCATCTGCTCCAGAGGTAGATACCAAAAAAGTCGACAGCATTTTTAATCAAGGAGAAGCAGCATGAATGCAGCAGTCTATGATTCAAGTGCTGTTGATGCATACATCCATGAGCAAACTAAAAGAGAGCAAGAAATTACTAGAACTCGAAAAATAGAAAACTTTGCTAAAGAAGCACCTTATTTATTATTGCTCTGGGGTGGCAGGTTATTAGCAGTTGGCCTTCTTATACTGTGTATTGGATATGCGATTAAATTAGCTCTGAGCTGGCATCACATAGATGAGACTATTGTCTCAGGCCTTAAACCTAGTGTTTATAACGGATATCAAAAAGATGAATTCACTCAAGAAGATGTATTAGTCGATGTGGAGGGGATACTTGAAAGAGGTAATTTCAATAATCATGAGAATGGATCAATATCTAGTCAAACCAATGGAGGCATAGAAAGCTCCCTCCCAATAATATCAACTCAGCAAGAAAATATTCAAGATACCAGCGAGCTTCACTCAGGTATTACTAATTCAGAAATTGCTACCACCATTCCTGAGCCATCTATAATCCAAGCTCATGATCAAACCGCATCAATTGAAGAGTCTCAAGCATTAGCCTCTAATGAAGCAGCAACAAAAAATCCATCTGAGGAAATTGAAAATAATCTTGCTCCACCTGAAGAAAATACTATTAGAAAATATACTGTTTTTGATCGGATTCCCTTTAATGGGAGTGTTATTGAAACAGTTATTGTTGGCAGAAAATTTGATGAGCCTGGCGGACCCATTGTGGGGAAATATTGTTATATCAAAGTACCTAATTCTAAGGGTATTTATGAATCAGTTTACTTTATAAGGGATAACTCCGAAGGTAGAAACGAGCTTCCCATAACTCAAACTTTATCAAAAGATCTAAAGATTGATGAAAAAGAATTGTTAGCAGCGAAATCAAAATGCAAAATTTAAATAAATACTTTTGTTTAGGTTTTTTACTATTGTTTGTAACTGAGGGCTTTGCTGATGGTACGAAGATATTTAATACAAGAGTTGATGGCGTCGCACTGATTCTTGGGGATGGTGGGTTAGCATCTGGTGCAATTATCAGCAGAAAAGGACATATTCTGACAAACTGGCATGCTGTGCATCAAAACAATAATATGAAAATTATTATCCTTGGTGATGGCAATATTGATGATAATACTTATAAGTTTCAAATATTAAAGCAGAGTCAATCTCAAGATCTCGCACTCTTAAAGTTAATCAATCCTCCAAGCAACCTTAATGTGCTTTATTTAAGTAGAGTGGTTCCAAAAGTAGGCGAGCAAGTTCACGCAATTGGTCATCCAGAAGGTGAGATATGGTCTTATAGCCTGGGCTACATAAGTCAGCATAGAGATGACTATGAGTGGAGTTACGATGATTCAGGAAAATCCTTTACTGCTGATGTTTATCAAATGCAGACACCCATAAATGAAGGTAATTCAGGCGGACCACTATTAAATAAGTTTGGAAATATTGTTGGCATTAATTCATTCGGATTAGAGGCTAAACAAGGATTGAATTATGCGGTCAGCGTTAAAGAAATTATTAAATTTTTAGCCAATTAACAATTATTTTGTAACTAATTCAATTTTTAATCGTAGTACTTATGATGTTGGTTAGAAAATGTCCTCCCACTAATCAATCTCGAAGCCGGTGAAAGTCCAATGAAATGGTGAGCTAGATTTATAACACTATGTCTCCTAAATGTTATAGCTCACTATTTCGTAGGGTTAAAGTTTAAATTAGGATATTAAATGTTAAAAATACCAGTCAACCAAACAAGTCCAGAATACAGAAACTACTTACTGGCTAAGTCATATCTAGAATATATTCAATGGCAACTTGCAGATCTTGATTCCTTTTCCTCATTTGCTCCAATTGCAGAACGCGCCGCAAAATTCAATCAACTTCAAGAAAGACTAATAGATTTAGATGAAGCACTCCATAATGCCCATCAACTTAGGGAATTTATCAATGAGGACTTTGAAGAGGCATATGAATTATTGATTGAACATACAATCAATTTTTACAAGCATATCAACAATCAAGTGAACAACTGCCTAAAAAAGACTGATGACTCAGATAGCATTGATCCTGAGGATAAAGAGTTTTTTAAAGTTTGTTTAAATAAGTGGAACCTATACAAGGCCTACCTTCCTGCTGATCACTATGAGACTGGTTTTTTAGAGGCAGCTATTTACTCAACGCGTGCATTTTTAGAAGGTTTTGATGATGAATCTTCATATAAAATCGGTAAAGAATTATCCATGCAGTCAATGGATGAACTTGAAAAAATATATCTTTCTATTACAAAAAATACTTATTTAGTTGAAGAGTATGCTTCTCTTAAAATCTTAAATGAAAACACTACTGATGATCTGAATGATTTCAATCGCTTTCTTGCGCTACACTTATTTTCAATTGCTTGGAGTTATCGTGAAAGTCATCTATCTGCAAAAATATTTGATGGTTTAATTGTTGATGCGGATCATCTCAATGAGGAAGGCGTTAATTTGATGATTCAGTTTTACGAAACCATAACGACTGATTATCAACAAGTTGCAGCTGGTAAAACACAAATCTCAATAATTATCATTAAAAAAATATTTGATATTGCTGGATGTGAGCTTCGTGAGGTGGATCTATTTTATCCTCCACAAAATCCTGAAGAAATCAGCGAATCAAAAGAATTCAAATATCTAAGAGATCTTTTGTAAGGCCTATGCAAAGAGTTAAATATGTTTTAAATAAACCCAATCACTCCTTCAATATTTTGATAAATACAGATATAGCTAACTATAATTTTTTTATCAATATTACTGATATACCTAAAATTACTGGATGCATTGCCAGGGCAGGGAGTTACGAGGCTTCGAGCTATGAATTTAAGTCTCAAGCTCATGCATGGGCATGCTTTTCAAGCAAGATAAAAAATTATGTCCATTAATTTATTTCACAACGGATTCATGCTGATTTTGTTACAAAATATAACGACTTTTTTTGCAACAAATGCATTCCATTTGAGTCTAAGTATTAGGTAGTATTAATTAAAGATATGGAAGCAACCAATTCACTAAATATATTCACATCAACGCAAACTCGTGTTGCTGAGGCTGCTACTCCACCGAAACTAAATCCACCATCTTTAAGAGAAGCTTTATACATAGTCAGTTCAAAACTTCTTCCTTTTGCCTTGAGTCTCAGTGGCAACATGGATGATGCAGAAGATTTATGTCAGGTAACTTTGCTAAAACTTATAGAGAACAAAGATAAATTCTTATCTGCTGAATATCCTCTTGCTTATGCAAAGATAATTTTACGAAATGGTTTTATAGATAAATGCAGAAAAGATTCCAAGATTGATTCATTGGATGAACTTAATCTTGAGCCAGCAATAGATGAGAACAAATTTAAATCTCATGAGCATCAAGAACTTATGAATTGTCTTAAGCAACAAAATGAAACTGATAGAACTATTCTGGCAATGAAAGGGGCGGGACATGACTATGATGTAATTCAAAAGTTCATTGGCAATGTCTCCAAGGGTAATCTAAGAACCAAAGCTAAAAGAGCGAGAGCATTACTTGCAGATTGTTTGGGGAGGAAGCAGAAATGAATCAACGCCTCAAACTTCAATTGGCTGGATATGTCGAAGATGGCATGGATTACTGCAACTCCGCTGAAGTCAGAAGCATTGTTGATGCATCGGATGTGGCTAGAGAGTTCTATGAAAGACTGCTCTTTGCCAATAAACGGCTTGAAAGCTTCTTTCAATCCAAAGAGATGCACAAGACTAACAAACAGCTGCAAAAGTTTATTGATGACACCCTTGAACCAAAAGACGCGTTCTGGACTTGTTGGATTCCTGCATCAGGCTTGATGACGGCAGCTGTTGCAATGCTCATTACCTTCGGCCCCTTTATGACTCCGGTAACTGAAGTGTCTGTTATGCCTAATATTCAAGTAAATATCCCAGCTTCTATTCCAAAGCCACAAACGATTAAGAGCTATGAAGTAAATACTGTCTGGTCACTGGCTTCATCCATGACAGATGAAATGGATGCAACAATTTATCAGGTGATGTACGGAGTCTTTGCAGCTAACACCAATGCCTTTATTGGCGGTGACTTAACCTCTATAAGAGCTGAC
>MDTG01170072.1_pt1 | contig 14426 bp, 14 predicted proteins | sample 811421 | NCBI WGS metagenome assembly MDTG01 (sample SAMN05326645, study PRJNA326480) | marine metagenome | isolation source: seawater | place: Pacific Ocean: South East | collected 2011
GGATCATCAAGCACGGCGCGAAGCTGCTCTATGCCTACTGCGAGGCGACGGTGCCGAAGCTGACGGTGATCACGCGCAAGGCCTACGGCGGCGCCTACGTGGTCATGAGCTCGAAGCACATCCGCGGCGACGTGACGCTCGCGTACCCGACGGCGGAGATCGCCGTGATGGGGCCGGACGGGGCCGTCAACATCATCTACCGGAAGCAGATCGCCGAGGCGGAGGATCCGGTCGCCGCGAAGGACGCCTTCGTGGCCGAGTACCGCGAGCGCTTCGCGAACCCCTTCAAGGCGGCGGAGCTCGGCTACGTGGACGAGGTCATCTACCCGCGGATGACGCGCAAGCGGCTCTGCGAGGCGCTGGCGATGCTGCGGGACAAGCGGGACCAGAACCCGCCGAAGAAGCACGGTAACCCGCCGCTGTAGTCCGCTCGCTGGCGCTCGCTACTGGCGCTCCGGTCGTCGCTCCGCTCGAGCTGGGCCGCTCGCGATGGCTGGGAGAGGGCCCTGCTTCGCCTCCTCGCGAAGGGGGGCGGCGCCTCGCCAGGCGGGGGGTGGGGGGCTATCCTCCGCCGGATGAAGGGAGAGGTTCGTGACCCGCAGCGGGTCTGGCTGGAGAGCCTCGCGACCCTCGGGGTGCTGGGCCTGGCGCATCTCTTCCGCATCGGGAAGGAGCTGAAGGCCTACCTCGGGGACGAGAGCCTGAAGCCGGAGCAGGACCTCTTCTTCACGGTCGTCACCTGCGGGCTCTACGGCCTGCTCTACCTGCCCATGAAGTACGGCAAGCTCCTCGAGGAGGCGCAGAAGCGCGCGGACATGCCGAACCCGGAGAACCACGGGCCGCTCTTCCTCCTCTACAACCTCCTCTTCTTCTACGGCATCACGAAGCTCCAGGCGGAGCTCAACGCGCTCTGGGGCTCGGCCGGGGGCGCGCCGGCGACCTTCTGAGCGGCGTGGACACCCGCCCCGCCGACGACGCCCTCGAGCCTGCCCCGCCCTCCCCGGGCGAGCCGCGGGCCCCCGCGCGCCGCTTCGACGGCCGCGGCCTCCTCGCAGCCCTCACCCCCTGGGCCCTGGTGGCCGTCTTCTTCCTGGTCGATGCGCCCCTCTGCCCGACCAAGCGCCTCTTCGGCGTGCCCTGCCCCGGCTGCGGCCTGACCCGCGCGTCGGGGGCCCTCGCCCACTTCGACCTCGCCGCCATGTGGGCCTACCACCCGCTCGCGCCGCTGGTCGTGCCCCTGGTCGGCTGGGCGCTCCTCCGCCCCGTGCTGGTCGCCGCCGGGCTGGCCCGCCCGGCGCAGGGCGTCCTCGGTCGGGCCGTCCCCGGCTGGGTCTGGGGTGCGCTCCTGGTGCTGGTCCTCGCGGTCTGGGGGCTCCGCCTCGCCGGCCTGCTCGGTGGCCACCCGGACCCCATCGCCCCCGAGACGGGCTGGCTCAGCGCACCCTTCTTCCACTGAGCCGGCCGCCGCTCGCCCGTCTACTCGGGCCGGCTGATCTCGGCGGCGCCGCCGCGCCAGGTCTCGAAGAAGCCGACGACCTGCGCCTGCGCGTCCTCGAGCGGATTCTCGATCGGCATCGGCGAGGCCCGCTCCCGGAAGGGCGGCGTCACCGGCGCCTCGTAGCGCCGCGTGTCCTGGCCATAGAGGAGCAGGCCGTGGTTGGCGACCTCGTAGACCCAGGCGCCCCGCGTGAACATCCCCTCGCCGACGGCCACGTTCTCGCGGAGCGGCGCCATGCCCGTCGTCAGGTCGACGAAGCCCGGCTCGCCCCCGAGCAGCGTCGCGCCGATGGCCCGGGCCATCCCCTCGGTCGTCACGTTGGGCATGGTCTCGTCGTGGCGCGCCATCGGCATGAAGACGTGCACCGGGCGCCGCCGCAGCCGCCGCGCGTAGCCGATGCTGTCGCCGCGATCGAAGAGCGTCGCCCAGAGCGCGACCTCGGGGGCGAAGCTCGGCGGCAGGGCCTCGTAGTCGATGGCCGAGGGATCGAGCCCCAGCAGCGGGTAGAGCTGCGGGAGGTAGGTCGGGTTGAACGCCGGGCTCTCGGCGACCGCGTGCACGAGCCCGCCGCCCGTGACGGCGAGCACCGCGGCGCCGACGCTCTCCTCCACGGCGACGAACTTCGCGCCGAGGATCCCGCCGAGCGAGTTGCCGACGAAGCCGATGGACTCCTCGAAAGCCACGCCCTCGAGCGCCGGCGCCGCCTCCCCGAGCGCGCTCCAGTCCCCGCCGAGCATCACGCGCACCAGCGCGAGCAGGTCCGCCGCCGCCTGCCGGTTGGCGTCCCGGAAGTAGACCGGGTGGAAGTCGATGAGCGGCCCGAGGAAGTCCATCAGGCCCGCGTAGTCGATGATGATCTCCGGGCCGCGCCGATCCCCGAAGCCGTCGGGCTCCTCCGCCCCCGTGAAGACGTTCGCATCGTCGGTGGCCGCCCCGTTCCGGAGGCCGTGGAAGGGCGCGTCGATGGCCACGACCGCGTAGCCCGCCTGACAGAGCGCGTCCGCGATGCCGAGCGCGTCGCTCCGCTCGGCCGTGATCCCGTGCTGGAAGACGACCAGCCGGAGCGGCGCGTCGACGCCCGCGACCGGGAGGAGCAGCGTGAAGGGCACCTCCTCGACGCGCGGGGCCACGATCTCCTCGCCCTCGCGCACGAAGGGGCCGTGCACGTTCGGCTGCGCGCCGAGGTACCAGGGCGCCTCGAAGCTCCCCTGCACCATCCAGCCGATGGACCCGTGCGCGACCCCGCCCGGCACGCCGAGCCCGGGCCGATCGCCCTCTGGCGCGCCGAGCCGCGCGTCGAGCGCGTCGCCCGCGAGCACCTCGTCGATGGTGGGCGTCGGGGCCGCCGTGGCCCAGAGCTGCTCGCGCACCCGGGCGAGCTCGGCGGTCACGGTCTGCACCCGGAAGACCGCCAGAGCCGCCACCTCCTCCCGCGGCACGCCCTCGGTCGCGAGGCTCGCCAGCACCGGCGCGTAGCGGTCGAAGGCCTCGCCGAGGAGCGGGTCCTCGGGGCGGGTCTCCCCGTCGCGGATGCGCGCGAAGCTCGCCGCCGGCCCGAGCGGCGCGCCGGCCGCGTCCCGGACCCGGGTCGTCAGCACCGCCGCGTAGGTGCCCCCCTCGTTCAGGGGATACCCATCCGCTGGGCGGAGCGCGACCAGCTGCCGCTCGGGCAGCCAGCGCCCCTGCACCGGCACCCGCTCGAAGGCCGTCGGGGAGGCCGGATCGGCGTCGACGAGGAAGGCGCTCGCGTCCTCGCGCAGCGACGAGGCGCCGTCGGCCGGGAGGGACGCCGGGTCGATCGCGCCGTCGATGGGGAAGTAGACGGGCGCGACGACGCCGAAGCCGTCGAGCTCGCCCAGGCTCGCGCGGAGGGCCTCCGGGTACTCGGCGACCGCGACGTTCGACTCGTTCGGATAGACCCCGAGCGCGACTCGCCCGTCTTCATCCAGGAACAGGTCGTCGGGCCAGGGCGCGGCGCCCCAGGGCATGGGGTCCGCCTCGGGCGCGAAGTGGGCCCGGGTCGCGACCCCGCCGTCGAGGCCGCCGCCGTCCGCCATCGCCCCGCCGTCGTCGTCCCCACAGCCGACCGCCCCCAGGGTCGCCAGCAGGCCCACCCACCCGGAAAAAGCCAGCCAAGTCGTGCGCATGAGCGAAGCCCAGGATCTCACAGCCCCTCCCGACCGGCAAACGGGGCTCCGCCCGAAAGCGGCCCCCGCGAAGAAAGGGGGCGACCCCTCCGTCGTAGAAGGAAGGGAAGCCCGCACGGGCTTTGAACATTCCAAGGGGACGGCTAGACTCGCGGTCGAACGTCCCGAGCCCGCGAAGGGGGGGTCTCGTTCGATGGCCGATCTCCCCGCGACCCGTATCTCCGCTCCGGATCCCATGGCCCGCGTCTGTCAACGCTGCGACTACGAAAACGCCGAGGAGGCGAAGTTCTGTCTCCAGTGCGGGGCCATGCTCGAGGTCGAGGCCGAGGACGGCGGCGATCCGCTGATCGGCAAGATCCTCCTGCACCGCTACCGGGTCGTGAAGGTCCTCGGCGAAGGCGGGATGGGCAAGGTCTACCTCGCCGAGCAGAAGATGGGCACGGCGACGCGGAACGTGGCGATCAAGACGCTGCACCCGGAGCTGAGCGGCGACCCCCAGCTGGTCGCGCGCTTCCACCGGGAGTGCGAGACCGTCATCGAGCTGCATCACCCGAACACGGTGCAGTTCTACGACTTCGGCGATCTCGAGGACAAGACGCTCTTCATCGTCATGGAGTTCATCGAGGGCGAGGATCTCGCCCATCGACTCCAGCGAGGGGCCGTCCCGCCCGAGGTGGCCGACAAGCTGATCATCCAGATCTGCGGGTCGCTCGCCGAGGCGCATCAGCGCGGGGTCGTGCACCGCGATCTGAAGCCGGAGAACGTCCTGCTCACCTCGCGGGGCGGGCAGGAGGACTTCGTGAAGGTCCTCGACTTCGGCATCGCGAAGCGGAGCGAGGCCGAGGACGAGTCGCGGGCGAAGCTCACGAAGCAGGGCATGGTGCTCGGCACGCCGCCCTACATGAGCCCCGAGCAGTTCAGCGGGCAGACCCTCGACGCCCGCTCGGACATCTACTCGCTCGGCGTGATGACCTACGAGATGCTGACGGGCACGCTCCCCTTCGAGGCGAAGACGCCCTGGGAGTGGGCCACCAAGCACCTCACGCAGCAGCCGACGCCCCTCGACCACCACCCGGTGGGGGCGCAGCTGCCGCCGAACAAGAAGAACGCGATCATGCGGGCGCTCGCGAAGAACCGGGAGGAGCGCCACCCGGACGTGCTCGCGTTCATGCACGAGTTCACCGGCATCGGGGACGCGCAGGCGGCCTGGACGATGGCGACGGCGACGGGCGGTGGCGCCTCGACGACGGGCGCCGCCGGCACGCCGCGGACGCCCGTGGGGACGCCGCAGCCGATGCACGCCTCCCAGCCCGGGCTGCACCCGGCGAACACGCCGCCGCCCGGCCAGGCCTTCCCGACGCCGACGCCGACCCCCACGCCCGCGCCGAACAGCTCGCCGGCCTTCCCGGCGGCCGGGCCGATGGGGCAGAACCCGACGCCCACGCCCATGGACATGGGGCAGTTCCCCTCGGGGGCGATGCCCGTCCAGCAGGGGGGCGGCGCCGGGAAGTGGATCGCGCTCTTGCTGGTGGTCTTCGTCGTGCTCGGCGGAGCGGTCGGGGGCGGGCTCTACTGGTACAGCCAGCAGGACGACCCGGGCGAGCCGGTCGCCGTGAACTCGCAGAACGGCACCGGCCAAAACGGCACTGGAGACACTGGGAACGACACCGGGAACACCGGGACCAACCAGCTGAACGTCACCAAGATGCAGCCGCTGAACGGCGCCTCCATGGACGCGACGACCATGGACACGACGGCCATGGCGGAGATGGTGGAGGTGCCGACCATGGTCGAGACGCCGACCATGGAGCAGGCGACCATGGAGCAGGCGACCATGGAGGAGCCGACCATGGAAGAGCCCACCATGGAGGAGCCCTCGATGCGCTCCACCATGCGGAGCACGAGCGACGCCGACCGGGCCCAGCCCTTCCTGCGGAGCGCCCAGGCGGCGCTGAACGCCAACAACCTCTCGAGCGCCATCAGCGGGCTCCGAAACGCCCAGCGCATCGTGGGCCGCAACCACCGGAGCGTGCGCTCGGTGAAGAACGCCATCGCCCAGCGCGGCAGCAACCAGGTCGGCATCTACATCGTGCAGAACCGCTGCTCCCAGGCGCAGGGCCTCTACCGCCAGCTCCGCACGGTCGGCGCGCACCGCCAGGCCGGCGAGCAGTTCTACGGCGGCTGCGCCCGCCCCTAGGGCCCGCCCTCCGGTCGGGCCCTGAAGCGGGATTCCTCGGAGGAATCGCGCGGCGAGGTCGACGCGACCTCGCTCCCGCTCGTGGTGCATCGCGCCAGAGTCATCCCTCCGGCAGCCCAAACCGGCCGCCTGTCAAGTCGACCTTCTGCCCTCCCTCACGCGCACCCTCGACAGGGTCGGGGGCCTTTGGGACAGTCGCTCCCGTGGTCACCGAGTGGTGGTGCCCGTGACCGGGCGTCGGCCCTCCTCCCCCATCGGGGCGAGGCGCCCTCGCGAGGAGACGATTTCCTTGCCCCTATCCATTCCCCGATTGCAGCGCGTCACCACGAGCTGGCTGAACCGCCAGGTGACGAACGAAGCGCCGGAGAGCTCCATGGAACGGCTCACGTGGAACCAGATCTGCCGCCGGCCCGAGTGCAAGGGCCGCTGGGTCGCGCTCCACGACTGTCGCTACGACGACGACACCGGCAAGGCCACCGAGGGTGCGCTGGTGGACGTGGACGACGACCTGGCCACCCTCTGCAGCCGCGTGCGCGACCGCTGGAAGAACTGCGCGATCCTCTACGTGAGCCCGGTCGCCCACTGAAGGCCCTGCCATGCCGCGCTCCTACGTGCTGACCCTCATCGGCCCGGACAGCCCCGGCCTCGTCGAGCGCCTCGCCGAGGCCGTCGCCGACGCCGGCGGCAACTGGGTCGAGAGCGAGATGAGCCGCCTCGCCGGCCAGTTCGCCGGCATCCTCCGCGTCCAGCTCCCGGGCGAGGCGAGCCTCGAGAAGCTCCGCGAAGGCCTCGGCGCCTGCGCCAAGCACGGCCTGGAGGTCCAGGTCCACGCGGGCCGGGACGAGGCCGATGAGGCGCCCGGCGCGACGCTCCACCTCGAGGTGGTGGGCTCGGACCGGCCGGGCATCGTCCGCGAGATCAGCCGGGCCATCGCCGCCCGGGGCGTCAACGTCGTCCACCTCGAGACGCGCTGCGAAGGCGCCCCCTGGTCGGGCGAGGCCCTCTTCCGGGCCTCCGCGACGCTCTCGCTCCCGGAGGACGCCGACGAGGCCGCGCTCCGCGAGGACCTCGAGGCCATCGCGCTCGACCTGATGGTCGAGACGACCTGGTCTTCCGAGCAGTAGCGCCAGCCCTGCGGCCTGGCGCTCTGGCCGGATTCCTCGGAGGAATCCGGCCTAAACGTTCGTCTAGCCCCCGGTCGGCTCGTGCCCCGTGGTGAGCAGCGCGTGGCGGCCACACGGAACGGCGGGCCACGCCCCCGTGGCGGCCTCCGGCGGCGAACAACCGACGACGCTGCGAGCTCGCGGGCGCCGCGGCGAGCCCGCGCCCGCCTTCCGCGCCGGATTCCTCCGAGGAGTCCGGCTCAGCGCCCGGCCGGAGGGCTGGCGCTCACATCGGGCCGACGGGGATCTCGATCTCCGGCGGCACCAGGAAGTAGACCTGCCGGCTGTCGAGCGGCGAGCCATCGCCGAAGACCGTCAGCCGCGCCTCGAAGACGAGCGGCGCCGTGCCGGGCTCGACGATGTCGTTCGTGATCGGCACCACGTCCCAGCACACGCTCGTGCCCGGCGTCAGGCTCGGGAAGGCGTCGTCGTAGGTGTCGCCGTCCGTGTCCTCGGTCGGGCTCACCATGGAGCAGCCCGCCGGGTCCCCGCTGGTGTTCACCTCGAGGTAGTCGATGAACTGCAGCGCGTCGCCGTCGTCGCCGGGCTCGTCGGTCGCCTCGATGGTCACGCGGATGGGCACGCCGTTCACGATCTCGTTGATCGCGTCGGTCACCGCCGTGGTCACGCCCGCCCCGTCCCCGTCGTAGACCAGCGGCGCTCCGCCCGAGTCGAGCGAGTCGCTGTTGTTCGCGATGGCCCGCAGGTTCGCCCGCGGCTCGTGGCCGCTGTCGGCGTCGACCCCGACGAAGGTGATGCCCTGGTCGAGCAAGCGCATGCCCGCCGCGCCCGGGCTGTCGGCGCTGCAGTCGCCGCACTCGTCCGGCTCGTCGGTGATCGTCACCAGGATGCGCACGGCCTCCATGCGGTAGGCCGGACAGCCGATGCCGCCGCCGGCGCACATCGCCCCCGAGCAGACGCTCGGATCGGCCACGCAGGCCACGGACTCGTAGAGCGACTCCCGGCCGCCGTCACCACTGGCTGTTGCCGGGATGCGCGAGCGGGTGACGTCGGGGTCGTTCTGAAGCGAGAGGCGGTTTCGATAGCTGCTGGCGAACCCCTCGTAGGTTCCGATGCCCGTGAAGACCGAGGCCACGCAGGAGGACATGGTCGGGTCCTCGATGCAGCGCCCAGCGAGGCTGCAGACCTGGCCGCCGGCGCACTCGTCGTCGCCCATGCAGGCGGTGCCGAAGTCCTCGCAGACCAGGTTCGTGATGATGTTCCGCACCGCGTCGCGCATCGCCGCGATCTCGCCACTCATCGAGCCCGTCGTGTCGAAGAGAAAGTACACGTCGGCGATCTGGATGTTCGTGCGGAACTGGAGCGTGTCCCGCTCCGGCATCGGCGCTTCCTCGAAGGGCACGACGAAGACGAAGTCGCCGCGCGTCCGCGGGTTGTCGCCCATGTCCAGCGGGTCCGTCCCCGCGCCCACCTCGATCAGGTCGCTCACCCCGTCCATGTCCGTGTCCGTGAGCAGCGGGTCCGTGCCCGCCTCCCGCTCGGCCTGATCCGAGATGCCGTCGTTGTCCGAGTCCGGATCCCGGAAGTCCGGGATCATGTCCATGTCCGTGTCGACGGGCGGCGTGAAGATGTCGAGGTCGCCGGCCTCCTCGCTGTCCGGGATGCCGTCGTTGTCCGAGTCGACGTCCTGCCAGTCCTCGAGCCCGTCCATGTCCGTGTCGACGTCGCGCTCGTCCCCGTCGAGGATCGCGTCGTCGTCGCTGTCCGGATCCTTGAAGTCCGGGATCCCGTCCCCGTCCGTGTCCACGCCCGGCCCGCCACCCGCGAGCTCCGAGGCGTCGACCACGCGGTCGTTGTCGTCGTCCGTGTCCGCGAAGTCGGGGCGGCCGTCCCCGTCCGTGTCCGCCGTGGACTCGTCCGCGTCCGGGATGCCGTTCCCGTCCGAGTCCTCGTCCTGGAAGTCCGGCACCGTGTCGCCGTCCGAGTCGCGCGGCGGCGTGCTCGGCAGATCGTCGCCGGCCTCGACCGAGTCCGGGATGCCGTCCCCGTCCGAGTCGTCGTCCAGGTAGTCGGGCGTGCCGTCGCCGTCCGTATCCGTCCCCGCGCGGCGCCCCTCGTTCACGTCCGCGATACCGTCCATGTCGGTGTCGGTCGTGTCCGAGACGCCCCCGTCCGAGGGCCCGGCGTCGTCCCGCATGGGCGTCCCGCCCCCGCCAGGCGAACACGCCTCACCCAGCCCGAGAGAACACACGAGTGCCCAGAGGCACACCCAACGCCACGAAGCCATCGGACGCAGCGTAGACGAGCCCAGCGGACGAACCCAACCGTGAGCCATTGCACGCCGTGCGCTTGCTCGCGGCATGGAGTGCAACGCCTACACGCACCCACGTGCACGCCTCCATGCCTACTGCACAACTCACCTCGCGCTGCCGCGACTCCGGCCGGCGCCGAACACAGGCGCAGTCGCTTCAGCCAACTATCTCGATCCCGATGAGTGTATCCCCTTCGCCAAAATCGAGGTAGATGTCCGGCCCCTCGTAATCGCCGACAAGATCATGCAGTCTCACGGTTCGCTTCACAACGCCCGGGGCGGACCTCGGATGCCCAGGTAGCCTCAGATAGGCAACATCCTTGTCATCCTCGCTGACCTTGAGATTGAATCCGTGTTCTTGTGACATTGGCTACCTTCGTACGAGAACGGCCTTGAGCTTCGCAGTGCCATTCTTGGCGAGCTGGTAGACGGCCAAACCGTTGTTTCCTACTGGCACGAGGAATCGGCCAGCGTTTGCCGTGTCAACCAGCGTTCCCGCAGGAAACGCGCGGGACTGTGTGATCTGCCTGGTCAAGCCTCGTAGCACAGTACCAGCCTGCTCCGCGGAACTGATGCCTCTGGAAACACGACTCGTAACTCGTGGTCCTCCTCGGGCTCCCAATCTCGTGCGGCATCCGCGAGGACGCCGAGGTACGTCGAGAGGACGGTCTCGGGCATGGGGGGAAGATCGTCGTGGACGAGAATGATCCGCCTCTCCTCGACCCAATGAAAGTCCCGGAGGCAGTCGGAGAGCGCGTCCCAGTTCCGACCGAAATAGCCCGGAAGGATGAGCGCCTGTTGGAGAGAATCGAACAGTTGCTCTCGGTTCGCAATGCCCTGAGGCAGGCGTGCAACGAACGCCCCCGAGGCGGCGTCCTCACTCAATCCGAACGTGAATCCAGACGTGTCCATCTCGCAAGCTGCCAGGCTCAGGCCTCAGGACTCAGGCTCGGCACCCCGCGTGCGCCAGCTCACATCTCGTCCCAGAAGAGCGTTGGATCCCAGAGCCCCCCTGTGTCGAAGAAATGGAGCATCGCTTGCCGTGCACTCTGTTCATCCACCACCAGGGAACTGGGGTATGAAGAGCCCTGGCCACAGACCACCCACTCGCTGCCGTCCTCCGACTTGGTTGGATCACAGAGGACTTTGTTCCGATCCCCCAGGTATATGCTGACCACGTACCTACCGTCCCCCCCGCCGATGTACATCTGTCTCTCCTCGTCAACCTCCAACCCCAGCAATGTGTAGCGCTTGCCATCGAGACGTGAGAATGCTTCGAGAACCCGTTGCCTCGTCGGCGACTCAGCGTCCAACCCGCCGCCACGCGCATCATCCTCACACAGCGATTTGATACCACTCAAGGCAGCCCTCCAAGTGACCCACCAACAACGTGACCGTCCAATAGGCGCACAAACACATCGACTCCTTCGATCCCGAGTGCCTTCCGAGCGCGTTCTGAGGCGCGCCCCATTGCGACTCGCGTCTCGACGGGCTCACTGACCAAGCGGCACAGCTCGTCAACCATGGGGTGAGTTTGGGCGTCTACTCGACATGACCGCAGAAACGGTTCCATTCGTCGATGTATGCTTTCGCTGCTGGACCGGCTTGGTCGAGAATCCAACGAGATGTCGGATTCCTATCGATCGCCGACACGACAGCTTCGAGGAAGCCCGTGGCGATTGCGTCCTTCTCGTACTCGGTTCCTTCACGAAGGAGGACCTCGATTCGCTCGAAGACCTGAGCCGCCTGTTCTGAGGTGGGATTGGCCTTTTCGACGAACGATCGGCCAATTGCGCTCATTGAGGTGTTGATTGGGGGAGGATCGGGCTGCCACTCCTCGACCAGCTCCTCGATGGTCTCGTGGAGTGCTGCGATTCCCTGCGCGAGCGCTGTCACTGCCTTGGGAACTTCCGTCACCAATCCCTCCGAGCGCGTTCTATGGATCGCGCATGATGTCTTCCGCGGCGGCGCGGTCGCCGGTCCCACGCCCGAGGACCGCCACGAAGCCAACGTGCGCAACGTAGACGAGCTCAGTGGACGAACCCAACCGTGAGCCATTGCACGCCGTGCGCTCGATCGCGGCGTGCAGTGCAACGCTTACACGCAACCACGTGCACTTCATTCGTTGACGCCGCCTAGACGCCCTCGGCGACCGGCGCGAAACAGGCCGTAGCGACCTCGAGCCCAACACCTGGTCCGTCAGGCTCAGGTCTCAGGCAACAGGTTCGGCATCCCATGTGCGCCGGCTCACATCTCGTCCCAGAAGAGCGTTGGATCCCAGAGCCCCCCGGTGTCGAAGAAATTGAGCATCGCTTGCCGTGCACTCTGTTCATCCACCACCATGGAACTGGGGTATGAAGAGCCCTGGCCACAGACCACCCACTCGCTGTCGTCCTCCGACTTGGTTGGATCACAGAGCACCTTGTTCCGGTCCCCCAGGAATATGCTGACCACATACCTACCGTCCCCCCCCGCCGACAAACATCTGTCTCTCCTCGTGAACCTCCAACCCCAGGCAGGTGTAGCGCTTGCCATCGAGACGTGAGAATGCTTCGAGAACCCGTTGCCTCGTCGGCGACTCGGCTGACAACCCGCCGCCACGCGTATCATCCTCAGCCAGCGATTTGATACCACTCAAGGCAGCCCTCCAAGTGACCCACTAACAATGTACCGTTCGAAAGGCGCACAAACACATCTACTCCTTCGATCCCGAGTGCCCTCCGAGCGCGCTCTGAGGCGGGCCCCATTGCGACTCGCGTCTCGACGGGTTCCCTGACCGAGTGGAGGCGGATGCCCTCGTCACCGCTCCGTGCAGCGGACGCGGTTCGCGACCGAGCGCCTGATCCCGATGCACCCGCCGCTTCACCAGTCGACACTCGCCTCCTCGAATTCGATCGCCCCCTTTGCTTCTTGACTCGTCAGCCAACCAACAACCGCTTCAGGAGCAACATCCGGCGGCACGTCGACAGCTATGAGCCGTGCGAGATGGCTACGCTCGACCTCGCACCCCAAGCGGATCAGCTCGTCAATCACAGAGGACACCCTCTGCTCGTCGAAGATGATGACTCTCACCGTCCGATGACCGTGCCACCGGATGTGCTTCCGGTACCACAGCTCACCATCCACTTCGACTGCAGACACCTCATCCCCGAAGCCGAGCCCCTTGACGAAGAACGGGATGTTCAGGATCCGATAAATCCCCTCGCACACCTCTTCCGCCCACACACTCTCGACCTCCGCAGGCGGCCACAACTCGTCCTCCTTCTCGAGCCTGAAAAGAATCTTCACATCACCGCTTCTCACGCTTGGCATCGGTTGGACATGTGCTGTGGGACGTGCAAGTGGGCGCTAGGCCCGTTACTGGAAGAGGCGGCCACGAGTTTCATCACGTTCCAGAAACCGAAGAATGGCTTCCCGGGTTCCAGATCGAGCTCGTAGGTGTCCCCAGAGCGCGTCTCGATGATCAGCTCTCGCAGCTCTCGCTTGCTCCGCGGCCGCCGCAGCATCGAAGGGCCGAGGTCCACAGTCGCATCCCGGATGTCGTGGAGGTCAATCGAGTGAACGGGGCCATTCTGCGCGAAGAGCAGTCGGGCGCTGGTGAGGAGCACCCATTCCTTCTGACTGGTGAAGCTGGCGATGGCCATGACCTCGTCGTCGCCGACTTCAGCGACTTGCCGGAGGCGCTCTTGGATCTCGGCGCTCCAGTCATCGAAAGGCTTGGTCCTGACGCCCGTAGCTCCCCTGGCTGAGAAGTCTCGAATCCATCGAGAGACTCTGAATGCCGGATCGACGACCATGCCAAATACCCTAAAGAGTGCTCATCTCGTTGCCGGCGCGGTGGCTTCAGCCAACTATCTCGATCCCGATGAGGGTATTCCCTTCGCCAAAATCGAGGTAGATGTCCGGCCCCTCGTAGTCGCCGACAAGATCATGCAGTCTCACGGTTCGTTTCACAACGCCCGGGGCGGACCCTGGATGCCCAGGTAGCCTCAGATAGGCAACATCCTCGTCATCCTCGCTGACCTCGAGATCGAATCCGTGTTCTTGTGACATTGGCTTCTCCCTATGAGAACGGTCTCGATTTTCAGGGTGCCTGGCGATCTGGTAGACGGCCATGCCGTTGGTGGGGTGACTAGCCAACGATGGGAGAATGACGCGCGCAAGCATCCTCCAGCAAGCTCCGGATCGAGATTCCCACTTCGAATCAACCGGTGAAGCGCGGCTCTGGCCTGTTCAAGGAGGTCGGCGCGCGACATGCGCGCCGAGGGCCGCAAATAGCCGGATCGAGCTTCCGGGCAGAGGTAATAACATCTCGATGTCGCTCGAGGCAGACCCAGCATGAGATAGCGCAATCGCGAGCGCACCGCGCGGACTCATGGGATTGGGCAGGCGTGATCGAGCATCCGCGCCATCGAGCATCCGCGGCACCGAGCACCTGCCCCATCGGATACCCCACCTCGACCCCGGCGCTACGAGCCGGCCGTGCGGATGGCAGCATCGACGGCCGCGAAGGGGACCTCGAGCTGCTCTTGCCGTGGTAGCCTCGGCGGATGATTACAAGCAGGACGCAATCGCGTCGCGGGGCTCGCTCGTTCGGAGGGTACTGCGCCCTCCTCCTGGCGCTCGCTTGCGGCGATGGCAGCGCGGGGCTCGACTCCCTGGTCGAGCTCTCGGACGAGCCGGCCGGCGCCAACTGCGCCGCGGGGGGGCAGCGCATCGACGTCGGCGCGGACGTCGATGGCGACGGCATGCTCTCCGCGGAGGAGGTCACGTCCACGAGCTACGTCTGCGATGGAGACGGCACGGCGGCGGCGCCCACGCTCGTCGAGGTCGGCGTCGAGCCCCCGGGCGAGAACTGCGAGGCCGGGGGCCAGCGCATCGACGTCGGCGTCGATGAGAGCGGCGACGGCGTCCTCGACGACGATGAGATCGACTCCACCTCCTACGTCTGCGAAGGCGGCGTGGCGACGCCCTCCCTGGTCGTCACCTCGGACGAGCCCGCCGGCGAGAACTGCGCCGAGGGCGGCCAGCGCGTCGACGTCGGCGTGGACGAGAGCGGCGACGGCGTCCTCGACGAGGACGAGATCGACTCCACGAGCTACGTCTGCAACGGCAGCTCGCCCGCGGCAGCGCTCGTCGCCACGAGCGA